>Ga0105047_10008189_pt1 | contig 17467 bp, 17 predicted proteins | sample MAT04_FD_78384 | JGI IMG/M metagenome (GOLD analysis project Ga0105047, IMG submission 78384) | Freshwater microbial communities from Lake Fryxell liftoff mats and glacier meltwater in Antarctica - MAT-04 (megahit assembly) | ecosystem: Environmental > Aquatic > Freshwater > Ice > Liftoff...
AATGGAGACCACCACCAGAGTCTATCGCGTTGGCACCGCAAAAAAACGTGAACTTGTTGCTCTCATCCGCACGTCCGGGGGATCGAATGCGGAGCCTGGTGCCATTGCGGGCGGCGTCTTTGGCGCCGGGCCGCGTGGGATTCTGAGGGCCGCCACGTCTGGTGTTTCTCCTGACTCGAGACGCACCGCACGCATGATCACGGCGACCCTCTCGGAGCGACTCGCTGCGGATGGAGCCTCGCTGCCCGGGCCCGTTTTGCGTGCGAAACGTCCACAGAAGTAAATCGGGGCCGTGAGGCTCCAAACAAAAAGCAGCTTGAACCCATCAACGATCCTTGCGCTGACTTCTTATCCCCTGTCAGTGCCATTCGTGAAGCTTTGCTTGCCCAACGAGTTTTCCGTGCTATAAAGACTCTTCACTCCAAAACCCGAACAACCTATGGGCAGAATTTACTCCAATATCGTCGAAACCGTGGGCCGCACGCCCCTCGTGAAACTTAACCGCGTCACCGAGGGTCTGAATGCGACCATTGCGGTTAAGTGCGAATTTTTTAATCCGCTTGGCAGCGTGAAAGATCGTATTGGCGCGGCGATGATCGAAGACGCCGAAGCACGGGGAATCCTCACCAAGGACACGGTCATCGTGGAACCCACCAGCGGAAACACCGGCATTGCCCTGGCATTTGTTGCGGCCGCCAAGGGCTACCGTTTGATCCTGACCATGCCGGAAACCATGAGCCTCGAACGCCGCACGCTTCTTGCTATGTTGGGTGCCAAGCTGGTGCTCACGCCGGGAGCGGAAGGAATGAAAGGTGCCATCGCGCGCGCCGAACAAATTGTCAGCGAGACCCCCAATGCCTGGATGCCCCAACAATTCAACAACCCGGCCAACCCGGCTGTCCATGCCCGCACGACGGCGGAAGAAATCTGGGAGGACACGGATGGGGCTGTGGACATTTTTATCTCAGCAGTTGGAACCGGTGGCACGATCACAGGCTGCGTGGAAGCCATCCGGCCTCGCAAGCCTTCCTTCACCGCCATTGCCGTGGAACCCAAAGACTCCCCGGTGATTTCTCAAACCCTCGCTGGTCAACCGGTCAAGCCCGGTCCTCACAAAATCCAGGGAACAGGTGCCGGCTTTGTTCCAAACAATTTGCACCTCAAGAACTCCAGCGGAGAGGACCAGATCGTCGAGTGTATTCAGGTGAGCAATGATGATGCTTTTGCCATGGCCCGCCGCCTCGCCAAGGAAGAAGGCATTCTCGGCGGCATCAGTTCGGGTGCTAACGTCTGGGCCGCCATCCAAGTGGCTAAACGTCCGGAAAATGCCGGCAAATTGATTGTCACCGTGGCCTGCTCAACCGGTGAGCGCTACTTGAGCACCGCCTTGGCAGAAGAGGCCCGCGCAGAAGTCGGAGGCTAAGCCCATGGCCACAGAACAACCCCTTCCTGCTGACGACAGAATTTATACCGACGAGAGCTTCGGGATCGAACTCTTTTGGGAGAAAAACAAAACCGTCATCCTTCTAGGTGTCGCGTCCGTTATTGCGCTGGCCTTGGCCGTAAGCATTTGGTTCTACCGTCAGCACACAATCGCTGCGGAATCTCAGCAAGCCTTTGCTGTGGCTGATGGCCCGGACGCCTGGCGCGCGGTGATTGCTCAGTTCCCCCACTCTCTGCCGGCGGCCTCCTCGCGATTGCTCTTGGCGGAATCTCTACGGGAAAGCGGTGACCTCAAGGGCTCGACCGAGGCTTATGCCTCATTCCTCGCCGAGGTGCCAGAAACCAACCCTCTTCATGGACTGGCCCTTTTGGGCTTGGCGCAAAATGCCGCAGCGGGTGGCGATCAAGCCGACTCTCTCAAAAAATTGAAAGAGTCAGCAGCCTCTTCTTCCAACTACGCCGCTGAGTTGGCACTCCTCCTTGAAGGCCGGCAACTCACGGAGGCTGGCCAATACAAGGAAGCCCGAGCCATTTACGAATCCCTCCCCACCGAATTCCCCGACTCGCTTGTCGCAAGGATCGCGCTCACCCAGCTCCAACAAATCGCCATCATCGACCCGACCCCTTCCAAGAAGGACTGAGCTAAGCGAATCAGGCGCCCACGTCCTTCAAGTCGGCCCGCATCGTGGAATAGTTGGTATCGAAAGCGAGGACCTTGGGGTCAGGAGCCACCCCTCGGGATTGGCACCAAGCGGTGTACAAATCCGGCCACCAATTGCGGTGTTCCGTCAGACCATTGGCTTTCCAACTGGACCAATCGACCATCACTCCGCTCCAACACCGGTCTCCATAAGCAATCGCCTCGCTGGCACTTGGCATGTCCGCCACATACCAGTCGCGCCCAATGCGGGCATGAAGCACCTCGTCGGCCCAATCAAAATCTTGCAACGTGGTCGCAAGGGGATTGCCGGATTCGCGGCTGACTTCCCACTCATGCCGCTTCCCGGTTTTTGGCATGAGTCCCTGCTCGATAAAATACAAAACCGCATGCCGCTCCTTGGGTGAAAGTTGCGTATTGAGACTCCGCGACCATGTGGAGTTCACCATTACCAGATGACTCCAATCCAACCCCAAGCTGACGAACCCGGTTTCTCCCATCATGGCATGACGCGCCTCATCCCAAAGCTGACGGGTCATGTCCCGGTAATATCCCCACGGTTTGCCTGAGGTCTCTGCGATGATGCTCGACATCATTTCCGGCACATCAATTTCCCGCAGGCGTTTGTAAAGCATCATGAGGACCTTCGCATCGGGGGGTTGGGATTCATCATAGAGGAAGGCCTCCGCGTTAACACCCATGTTGTAGGGATCGGGGAAGCGACTGTCCCTGACGGGCGTGCCATCATACACAAACGGTTTCGAGGAATAATAACGCTGGGGCTCGGTCCCTTCTGTCATTTTTTGCGATCCATCCAGACCGCCCGCGGCCGCGAGGCAGATCTCAAGCAGGCCGAGCCATTGGGCGGATTGCGCTCGCTGCTCAGGCCTGATGAGGGCCTCGACGACTTGAGCTCCGTAGTCACAGATTCCTTCGATGTCCACCAAAGCCAACTTGCAGAGACGAATCGAGGGAGCATCGGCCAAAGGGTGGCTTTCTGAAATATAGCGCAGCATAGCGTCTCGAAGCGCGGGAAACGCCTTTTCATAAAGTCCCAACACGCGCTCTTGAGTGGATGGCGTGCCAAGAATCTCATCAAAAAAGACTGCCATGGCCGGATGAGGGATCTTTTCCAAGCCAAGGGGCGGTTCGCGCATCTCGCCGACACGAGTGCGCAGGTTGGTGTCATTTTCTGCCGCGAGAAACCCGTGATGGCTGAACGCCATTTTTAATTCGTAAAGCGGCTCCGTCGCAAGATGCGCAAGGCAGATTTGGTGCAACCTCCACAAAGAGTAATGGAACCGCTTCAACCTCTTCACACAATCCTCAACAGAAAGCCCGGGCCGGGCCGCGTGCTCAAAAGTGCAAAGGCCAACCAAAGGCGGAAGCGGCAACAGAGGAACTGAAGAGACATTGGGATTCATGAACGTGTATTAGCGGAATCTTGCAACTTGCGCTTCTCTGATTTTGGCAAATCATGATAGTATTTTGTCATTTTAGTAACTATTAAATGATTTTCTATCATGAAGCCTACCTATGAAGCCCCGCACTTCCAAAAGGAGGGTGCCTCGCTGGTGGCCTTTGTGCGGCAGGAAATTTCCTTCCTGTGGAATTGGCATTATCATCCTGAACTTGAGCTCACGTGGATCCGTGAGGGTTATGGCCGTCGACTTGTGGGGGATCATGCTGCTCCCTATCACGCAGGTGAGGTTGTTCTGCTCGGGCCTAACCTCCCACACACCTGGATCTCCGATTCCAAAAGCCCCGTCAACAAGGCCGTTGTTGTGCAATTCCATGCTTTCCCACGAGAGCTGATGGCTTGTCCGGAATTTTCCCGCATTGCCGATCTTCTGAATCAAGCCACTTCAGGACTTCGCTTTTTGACATCCAAGCCTCTGGAAAAATTGTTGAAAGCTCTCCCGGATAAAAGCGGTCTGACCGCCTGGATTGGGCTCATGGAAATCCTGCACCACCTTGCCACGAATGAAAAGGCCGAGGTTCTTTCCTCAGGCGGTTACCGACATGCCCGTTCCTCAAAAATTGTCAGTCGCTTGGAACGGGTGATCCGTCACATCGACAAGCACTTTCGAGAAGAATTACCGCTTGCCGAAGTGGCGCAGGTTGCAGGACTGACTCCGAGCTCATTATCCCGGCTGTTCCACCGAATGACAAATCAGACATACGTCAACTATCGGAACGCCTGCCGAACGCGTGAGGCCTGTCGCCTGCTGATAGAAACAGACCGCTCCATCACTCAAGTTGCGGGTGATTGCGGGTTCGAGAATTTATCTAACTTCAACAGGCGATTTCAACAGAGCTATCAGATGACGCCCACCGATTTTCGGCGCATTCACGCCCTGAGCTCGTTCTGAAGTTAATCTGGTTGCATTACGGAGTTTAGCCCTTCAAATGCGGCTTAGCGTGACTTTCAACCACGGTTTGAAAAAATATTTCAACCGCTTTGCGGTTTGTTGCATCCATAGAAAATAATCACGACGTATAGAATGGGGTGTTTTTATGGAAAAAATATAAGTTGACAACTCCTACTACAAAAGTTTAAATAGAGTCTATGAGCACCGCCCCCCGCTTGAATTGTTCTAAACCCGGATTCAATTTCTGCCCGCTGGCACTGCTCCTCAGTGCTGTGGTTTTTATGGCCCTGCCGACAGAAAGCAAAGCGGGCATCCTCCTTTCCGCCGAAAGCTTTGCTGTCCTTGGCGCTTCCGCGGTCACTAGCACGGGCAACACTGTCATTAATGGGGATCTGGGGGTCTCTCCGTTAACGTCCATCACCGGTTTCGGTCCTGGTGTTGTGAACGGTAGCACACACATTAATGATGCGGTCGCCCTCCAATCACAAACGGATGCGCTGATCGCCTACACGTCCCTTAAGAATGAAGCGTCGACCAACGATTTGACGGGGCAAGACCTCGGGGGGCTAACCCTCACCGCGGGAGTTAATACATTTGATATTTCCGCCGGACTCACCGGAATCCTCACCTTGGACGCAGAGGGTGACAGCGATGCCCGCTTTGTTTTTCAGATCGACACCACCTTGATAACCGCCTCCAATTCATCTGTGATTCTCATCAACGGAGCCCAGGCCGGCAACGTTTTTTGGCAAGTGGGTTCCTCAGCAACATTGGGAACCAACAGCTCATTTTCAGGCACCATCCTGGCTGACCAAAGTATTACTCTGACTACCGGAGCAAGCCTGCTGGGGAGAGCCATTGCTTTGAATGCTGCGGTGACAATGGATAACAATCTTATCAGCGTCCCTGAACCCTCTTCGCTTCTTTTAGAAATCTCTTGCCTCGGGTTCGTATTTGCCCGGAAGAGAAAAGCGCGTTCGTTGGCTGCTTGAACGTTCCAAGCGACGGTGCCAAGCACTGACTTTCGGAAGTTTTAAATGGCCATACGGCCCTCAAACACAAAGTCTGCGGGACCGGTCAGGGTGACTTCCCGGTAATCCGCATCTGCCGTGCGGAAGGTCACTTGAAGGGTATCTTCGCCACGGACACGGACTTTGACAGGACTGCTGACGCCGTGCAATTTTGCATGGATGAGCGCAGCGGCCACAACACCCGTTCCGCAGGCCAAGGTTTCCCCTTCCACACCCCGTTCGTAGGTGCGGATGGCAAGATGACCCGGACTCTCAACCTGAACGAAGTTCGCATTGGTGCCTTTGGGGGCAAAGGCCTCGTGGTAACGCACGGCGGCCCCTTCTGTCAGCACATCCACCTTGTGCAGATCATCAACAAAGACCACGGCATGAGGCACCCCGGTGTTGACGAAGTGTATTTGACGAATTTGCCCGGTAAGGTCCAGGGAACGAGGCTCCCGCCACGAATGGGGATCACTCATTTGCAGGCAGACATTTTCTCCTTCGAAACGCGCGTGGATTTCGCCGGCGGGGGTTTCGAAAGAAATGGCGTCCCTCTCGTTGGCCAGAAGGCGTTGAGAAAATCTAGCAAAACACCGGGCTCCATTTCCGCACATCTCGGCTTCCCCGCCATCCGCATTATAATATCTCATGCGGAAGTCGGCCCCGGCAGCCGCCGGCTCCACGAGCAAGACGCCATCGGCACCAACCCCGCGATTTCTGTCACAAAGCCGTGCAATCTGAGCGCCTGAAAGCACGAGCAAACCTTGTCGATTGTCGAGCAGCACAAAATCATTGCCCGCTCCATTCATTTTCCAAAAATCCAATTCCATGGTTTTCATATAGCAGATCGTTCCGGCCCGCGCGAGGGAGAAGAGGGTTGATGCTCTGGAATGCTCTGGAATTGCCAACCGAGCGTCGCCTGTGAGAATCTGGGAGAACGTCATTGTCCTCAAGCCATGAAATTCCTATCCAGCTACAGCCGTCTCAAAGAACGAGTGCGAATGTTGGAGAAATATGTGGATCAGCTTGGGAAGACCAACCAAGCCCAACAGATTCTATTGGAGAAGCTCGAAGACAAGCTTGAAGACGGGCTCCAGCACAAACCCCACGACAAGCTACATGACAAAGTTGATCAGTTGAGTGCGGAGGTCCTCGCTCGATCCCTTGAAACAAAACGTTTGCGGGAGCGGGCTCAGATCTTTGAGGACATGTCGCTCGCCCGATCCCTGCGGCCAGCGGGGGCTGATGCTGCCATCGCACGGCTGAAAAGCCCTTGCGTGTCCGTGGTTTTGCCAACTCACAATCGAGCCTCAACCCTACCTGACGCCATTGCCAGCGTTCAGGCGCAAGCGATGGGGGATTGGGAACTGATTATCGTGGATGATGGGAGCACGGACCACACGCGGGAGGTGGTAAGTCCCTTTCTCGAGGACAAGCGCATCCGATACCTCGTCCAGGATCAATCAGGCAGTGCGGACGCCCGCAACCGGGGGATCAAGGAATCAAGCGCCCCCCTCTTGGCCTACCTTGACAGTGACAATATCTGGTATCCTGAATTTTTGCAAAAGGCCGTGGATTGTCTGGCGACGGAGCCTGATGCGGACTTGGTTTATGGTGCTATGGTGATACCTCAACCGGAGCCGGAGCCACCCCGCATCGTTTGGCAGCCATTTTTTCGGGAAACCCTTCTTAATCATCCATTGATCGATACCAACACGATGGTTCACAGAAGGACACTCGTAGAAAAATATGGGGGCTGGAGTCCCGAGATTCAACGCATACAGGATTGGGATCTTGTGCTGCGCTTCACGGAGGAGAAACCAGCCCGCCGCCTGCCCGTTTTTGCGGTTTGGTACCGGGAAGACCATGAGAATCGAATCACACGGAACCACAATATCGGCCCCTCCCTGCTGGCCATTCAGAAAAAATGGTTCCCCCCGAAAGATCTCACCACACGACCAAGAGTGCTCTATGTCATTTGGCATTACCCTCAGCTCAGCGAAAGTTACATTGAGAGCGAAATCCGGTGTATGCAGCGCTGGGGAGTTCACGTGGAGGTCTGGCGCACTGCTGATGGGGCATCCACCTACCCGGAGAATGTCACGATCCATGATGGCGATCTCTCCGAGGCAATCACCGCCTGCCGCCCGGACGTGATCCACCTGCACTGGCTAAGTTTTGCAAATTCAAAAATCAAAAGCCTGCAGAGTTTTCGAATCCCAATCACCTTGAGGCCATATGGCTTTGATGTGACACCCGAAGGACTTGCCGCATACCTGGCTCATGATGAAGTCACCGCCATTTATGCCTTCCCGAATCAGATGTCCGGGATGGCCGACCCCCGGGTGAAATCGACTCCGGCGGGTTTTGATTCCACCCTCTTCCTCCCCAGCCAATATAAAGACAACAGGCTCGTGGTCCGCACGTCCGCAGGGATTCCCAGCAAGGACCTTCCGCTGTTTTTTGAGGCCGCCCGGCAACTTCCAGAGTTCCGATTTGTTCTTGCCGTGGTCACGTGTTACAAGAAGGAATCTTATATCCAGGAGTTGCTGGCCATCCACCAAGCTATGGGCTCTCCTGTGGAGATCCGGCTCGATTTGCCCCGTGAGGAAATAGCCAAACTGATGGAAGAAGCTGGCATCTATGTCCACACTCTCCTCACCCCTGGAACACCGGGAGCCACTCCCGTGGGCCAGCCAATTTCCATTGCTGAGTCCATGGCCACGGGATGTCTGTGTTTTGTCAGAGATATTCCTGACTTCCTCGCCTACACGGGCGGATGCGGGACGTCATATAAGGATCTCGAAGACCTCGTTGAAAAGATTCGCGCGACCATGCTCTGGAGCGATTCCGAGTGGAGAGATGTTCGCAGAAGGGCCAGCGATCACGCCTTCAAAAACCATGCCGATATCCTCGTCTATCGCGAGATGTTTACGGATTGGGTCAATGGCATAAGCCAGGATTCAGCAGAGGAAATCTAGGAATCCCCCCCACTGGCAATCATCCTTCTCCCAACGTCGCCGTAAGCCTCCGGGCCTTTTGCTGGGCAAGGAGGCAGAGCTCCGCGGCTTTAAAGGCGTGGTTTTGTGTCATCGCTGTTTCCGTGCGGTTCAGGGAATCGAGGATCATCTGACCAAAAAACGGGTAGCCGACTTTGCCAGCGCAGGGAATGCGTTTTTCGCCATCGCCGTCCACAAGGATTAGTTGGTCGCCGCCATTCTCCGTGGTCACATCGGTGTATTTCCGAAGTTCGATATAGCCCGTTGTGCCGAGGATGACCACGCGGCCATCCCCCCATGTGCTCAGGCCATTGGGCGTGAGCCAGTCAATGCGGAAATAGCCGGACGCCCCATTGTCTGCGATGAGGCTGCATTCGCCGAAATCTTCCAACTCGGGATGGTCGGGGTTTGCGAAGTTGCCGACGGCGCTGGCCGCGATGGTGGCGTCTTTGGCTCCGGTGTAGTAGAGGAATTGCTCACACTGATGACTGCCGATATCGCAGAGAATCCCGCCATATTGGGTGTGATCAAAAAACCATCCCGGTCGGGTGGAGGCACTCAGGCGATGGGGCCCGGTGCCAAGAGTTTGAACCACACGACCAATGAGACCTTCCTTGATGAGCGTCCCGGCGTGCACGGCACACTCCACGTGAAGCCGCTCACTGAAATACACCATGTATTTTCGCCCGGTTTCTGCGACGGCAGCTTTTGCCTCCTCAAGTTGAGCGAGCGTGGTGAAGGGGGTTTTGTCAGTAAAATAATCCTTGCCTGCACGGAGAACCTGGCAACCCAGAGGACCCCGGAGGTTCGGAATGGCCGCCGCCGCCACAAGATGCACGGAGGCATCGTCAAGAATCTGCTCCAAGCTTCGCGCGGCATTAGCTGCCGGGTGCTTTTGGAGCAACAATTCCACCTTGGCGGGGTCGGGATCATAGACCCATTTCAGCGTTCCACCCGCTTCGGCAAGACCATTGCATTGGCCATGAATGTGGCCGTGATCCAAATGGGTGGCAGCAAACACAAACTCTCCGCCTTTGCAGACAGGAGCTGCTTTGCCCACCGGGGCATAGGTCATTCCATCAGCAGCACTCATCGGGGTTAGGAGACGAGGTTTTCTGTGAGGTAGCGGAACGATTGAGCCAAGGAATCGACCGGGTCGCCCGGGCAAACATCCTGCTCAACAATAAACCACTCACACCCGGACTTTTCAGCCGCCGGGATAATTTTCGCAAAGTTCAAATTGCCAGCGCCGATCTCACAATAGTTCGGTTTGTTTTCATCAGTGGTCATATAGTCCTTCAAATGAAGCAGGGGCAGGCGTCCCGCGAGGCGTTCGCACCACTCGACATTGTCACCCCCGCCAAAGTGCACCCAATACGTGTCGGGTTCTCCCTGAACATGGGTCGTGTTCGCAAAAATTCTCTCAAAGACGGTTTTACCACCGAGTTTGCGGAATTCGTGGTTGTGGTTGTGGTAGCAGAGGACCTGTCCGGCGGCAGCCAGCACGGCCCCGGCGGCATCAAGTTTGCTGATCATTTCATCCACCGAGGCTTCACTGCCAAGGTCCACATTCGCGGGATATGGATAGGCGGTGTATTTGCAGCGCAGCTTCTGCAAGCGTTCAACAACCTTTTCGGGACTGTTGAGAATTCCGTCCGATGCTTCATGGGTGGCGCAGCAAACCAGTCCCTCGCCATCGAGAATGGTGTTCAGTTCTTCCTCCGGAATCGGGCCCATTCCGCTAATCTGCACCGCCGTGTATCCGACCTCGCGGATGCGGTGAAGGGTTTTGGCAATGTCCGCCGGGGTTTTCAGGAGGTCGCGGCAGGTGTAGAGCTGTGCAGCAATTTGGGTGGTTTTCATGGTGTTTGGGAATAGAGTTTTTTTGAGAAGTTGGGGTCAGAACGAACTGGCTGGTTAGACTTTGGCGGATTTTCGGAATTTTGATCCTGCAATCAGCGAGGCAAGCCTCTTTTCATAAGCTTTGCCCGACATGGGAAGGGTCAGCGTTTTATCCAAAAGGGAGGAGAACAAGATCGCGTTTCCCAACTCCACCGAGTGGATCCCTTCCGCAGCGGGAGCCAACAATTTTTCTCCCCGAAGGATGGCCCCCACAAAGTTTTTCATAATGCCAATATGTTGCTCTCCCCCATTCTTTGGCATGGGAATTTGGACATTCCAGATTTCCGGCCGGGAAAAACTCTCCTTGGTTTTGCGGCTGAACGTGGTGGTTTGAATTTCGTTTCTTGTGAACTCCAGAGTGCCATTCTCAAGAACCAGTTTCCCTTGCTCGCCCGTCACTTCCAGACGGTTGGTGCCAGGGGCCTCGCCCGTGGATGTGATGAAAACCCCGGTGGCACCATCAGGATATTCAAAATAAGCGGTCACATCATCCTCCACTTCAATGTTGTGGTAGCGACCCAACTGACAAAACCCACGCACTTTGGAAGGCATTCCAAAAATCCATTGGTAGAGATCGAGGTTGTGGGGACACTGATTCAGGAGAACCCCGCCGCCTTCGCCAGCCCACGTCGCGCGCCACCCGCCAGACGCATAGTAGGCCTCCGAGCGGAACCACTCCGTGATGATCCAGTTGATCCGGCGAATTTTCCCTAGCTCTCCACCTTGAACCAACTGCCGCACCTTTTGGTAGCAGGGATCCGTGCGCTGGTTGAACATCGCACAAAAAATCTGCTTCCGGTTTTTATGGGCTGCGATCAAACGCTCACAGTCTGCCTTGTGGACGGAAAGGGGCTTCTCAACCAGCACGTGTAGACCCGCCTTAAGGGCGGCAATCCCCAACGTGGTGTGGGAAAAATGCAGTGTCGCAATCAACACAGCATCCACTTTGCCCGAGGCAATCATGCTTTCAAAATCCTTGAAAAATGGAACCCCGGGAAATAGTGCCGACTTGGTGTCATCCTCGTCACAGACGGCTGCCAACTCTGCCCCGGGAACTTTTCCCTCCAGAATGCAGCGGCCGTGGACGCTGCCCATATTGCCTAAACCAATAATGCCAAATCGGACGGAAGATTTTTTCATTTGTGTGTTTTCGCGTGACCCAACACGTGTTAGGCTTTTTTCTGTGAAAGGTCAACTCCAGATTTCCATCCGCACCACTTCCGCCTTGGCTGAGGCCCTTGGGCTGAGTCGCTGGACGGTGTCACGGTCCCTGAATGGCGGGGGCGGTGTCTCCGAAGAAACCGTTCAGCGGGTGAAGGAGGCGGCCCGGCAGCATGGGTTTCGTCCCAGCACGCTGGCGAGGGGGCTGCGCGCGGGGCAAACCGAGGTGGTGGGAGTTTGCTTGCCGGATCCTGACGAATATTATCTCGGCGGAAAACTGGGGCACTTGTTGGCATCGGTTTTTGAGCGGGGACTGGAGCCGCTTTTGCAGGTCACGGATGGGACAACGGCCTCTGAGGAGCGAGCGCTTGGCAGGTTTGCCGCGATGCGCTGCCCGAAGGTGGTGACCTTTGCATCCCGTCTGGGAGCTAACAATCCTGCGTTCCGAGCCTTGGAGGCGTCCGGCACAAGGGCCATTCACGTGGATCCCATTGGCACGGCTGCAGGAACCCATGTGATGGCCGACCGGGTGGAAGCCATGCAGGTGGCGGTGCGACATTTGCACGAACGCGGCCACCGGAGGTTTTGCGTGGCGGGTTTGGACGAAGGCGCCGCCTACGCGGGGCAGCGTCATCAGGGTCTCCGCCATGCTGCCGGGGAGTTCGGAGTGGAAGAGGGGCGGGGGTTCGTCTATTTGGCCATATCTCCGGGCCGCAGTGACTTTGAAGCGGGGAAACTTCTGGCCGAAGCTTGGCTGAAACTCGGCCGAAGCAGGCCCAAGGCCATTATTGCTCTCAACGACCGCATGGCATTTGCAATGATGACCGTGCTGAAAGACCGCGGAATCCAGGCTCCGGAAGATTTTAGGATTGTGGGTTATGACGCCACAGCATTGGGGTTATTTTGTGATCCTCCACTGACGACGATAGATCCTCGTCATGAGTTTCTTATTGAGAAGGTTGTGGAGAGCCTCTGGAGTGAAAAACCCAAAAGATCCGCTCGCATCAAGATCGCGCCGGTGCTGCTTGCCCGCGCTTCGACGGAGAGAATGGCTAGACTGATTAGACTGGTTCCTCGGACGAAACAGGGTCTGCCGGGGAATCATTCGGAGGGTTGAGGTGTTTTTCTACCTCTTCCAAAATTTGCGCAGCACCAATAAATTTGTAATCGTCTAAGACAAAGCGGGTCGATTGGCCGGGTGCTGATTCATACGCCAAGTCGGCGATGCCCTTGTTTTCCCAGCGTTTTTTGCTCACCGCTTGAACCTTGCTGATCTCAACGGTCTTGCCATTGGGAAGGGTGATCACTCCGTTTTCAAGCCGGGTGGTTTGCCGGAGAGAGCGCAAAAAATGCAAAAGCACGGCTGCGGCCGCAAATAGCGTCACCGATCCGAGGATCAACTGGGTTTGGAGGTCCCCCGGAGAGTAGATTTTTTTTGGAGTGGAATCATTCCAAACCCGGTCCTTACGAACGACCTCCCATGCCGCTTTGAGTTCCGGGGTGTCCTCACCATATTTATCGCGAAGCTCAAAATAGATGACGGCTTTCACATTGTTTCGAGGATAGCCCACCATCCCGTCGAAAAGAAACCAACACCCCAGCCCCCCCACGGCCAAGGTGATGATCAGCATACGCTGTTTCCATTCTTTGCTGATGATGGCGGTTACGGAGGTGCTCACAAATGATTCGGGTTTTGAAGAAACGTAGAGGGAGGGACGCTCCGAGGCAAGTTTTCCCGCAAGACCAACCAGAGGGCCACAGCACCCAGGATGAGGTTCCTGAGGATTGCCAACATCATTTTCCAAGCTGATGGCGCATCATCTTCTCCGAAACACGAGCATGACACGATGATTCCTTGAGTCAGTGCCCAGGCAAGAACCGTCATAAAAACCAGCAACAGAGCCAGCGCGAGGCCTGCCCCCAGCCTGTGGGTTTTCGGAATGAGGATCAAAATTCCCACGAGGATCTCTATGATGGGAAGACCCTGAGAGATCGGCAGCAGGAGGGCCTCGGGAAGAAATGTGAAGGGGACCAATGCCACAAAAAACTGCTCACTGGCTGTCGATTTAATAATGCCCGCGTAGAGGAAAACCCCAGCCAGAATAAGCCTCAGCACCCACGCAAGGGTCTCCCGGTTTGCGTGGGTGAAGGCGTTTCCCAAACGCTGGGGAAACCAAGTCATGCCCCGGCACCCAATTTTTCCATCGAGGCAAGGACCCTCCATGCCATCTCCACATGATGAATCCGAAAAATGGACGCCCCACGTAGTGTGCCCGCAACGAGGCAGGCCGCCGTGGCCGGGTCCCGCTGCATTGGGTCCGTGATCCCCAGCACGCGGCCAATGACACTCTTTCGGGATATTGGCAGAAGCACGGGACGGCCTAAAGCTGCAAGCAACCCGGTTTCGCGGATGATGCGGAGGTTCTCGGGAGCCTGCTTTGCAAAATCGATGCCCGGGTCAAGGATGGTGGATTCCTCAGCCACGCCGGCCGCTTTGGCCATCGCAAGTTTCTCCCGAAAAAAATGCGTCAGGGTCGCAAGCACGTCATCATATCCCACATGGGTATGTTTTTCTTTGGGGGCACCTAGCGAATGCATGATCAGCAAAGCGGCACCCGTGTCTGCACAGATGAGAGCATTGGCAGGGTCGGGCAGGGCACCCATATCGTTAAGGATGTGGCCACCACACGCCATCACCGGACCAGCCACTTCCGGCCTCCAGGTGTTGACCGAAAGCAGCGGAGGATATACCTGCACAGCGTCCCTTGGCTGAACGGCGGCAACAGCTTCGTCAAATCCCTCCAGAAAAGGCAGCAACCTCCGAATTTCCTCCTCGCAGGAAATCGGAGCGCGATTAGTGCGGGCACTCTCCGCCCCGACATCAATGATATCGGCCCCGAGCGATGTCAGCTCAGCCGCCCGGTTTAAGGCCCATACCGGGTCCAGCCTTCCATCGCCCGAGAACGAATCATCATTAATATTCAGGATGCCCATGATGAGTGGTCGTCTTGGAAAACCGATTTCCCGGCCTCTGGCAATGAGTCGCATAGGAGTCCCATTCTAAAATCCTCGCATCGAAACGCGAGGTCGATTTCCTGGGGTGTGATTAAAAGTGGGTGAGGTTGCCATGCAGGCCAAGGGGCATAGTCGTCTCGACCGTGTGGGCGTTGGCTTTGGTGGCGGAATCAAACTTGCAACGGGCGAGACGCACCGTTCCCCCTGACTCACTCACTTTTAATCACACCCGATTTCCTGATCGGAAGTTCTTCCTGCTTGTTATCGGGCGAATCTTCTTCCACGTTCTAACGAAATCATGAGCTTTCTGGATACCGTCTTTGCAAAACTGAAGCGCCATCCCAAGCGGATTGTTTTCCCGGATGGGGATGATCCCCGTGTTGTCCGGGCCTGCCAGGCCTTTTACGAAAAGGATGCCGGCATCCCCGTCCTGCTTGGGAAGCGTGAAGTGATCGAGCGCGTGGCCCTCACGGAAAAGGTGGACTTGGATCATGTGGCCATCATCAACCCGGAAACGTCCGCAGAGTTACCACTTTTCTGCGAGCGTTTGGAAAAATTAGACCGCTACAAAAAAATGGGCATCAGCGATGCGCACGGGCTGATGACCAATCCGAATTATTATGCGGCCATGATGCTTCAGTATGGTCAAGTGGATGCCTTGGTTGGCGGGGTGAGCAGCATTTCAGGATCTTTGCTTCGACCTCTCATTCGCTTGGTGAAGCCGCTTCCGCATGCTCCCCTGATCTCGGGCTGTCTCATTCTGGAATTGGAAAACTCGAAGTTCGGGGATGATGGGGTGCTGTTCCTTGCCGATTGTGGGGTGGTGCCCGACCCGGATATGCAGCAATTGGCAGCCATTGCCGTGCAGACGGCCTTGGTGGCCAGACAGGTTTTTGGCACCCGCCCGAGAGTGGCCATGCTGAGCTTTTCGACTAAAGGCAGCGCCATCACTCCCTCAACGGAAAAGGTCGCCGGAGCTGTGGTGCTGGCCAGACAATTGGCCGACCAATTGGGTGCAGAAATTGCCGTGGATGGTGAGATGCAGGCTGACGCCGCCCTCGTTCCTCACCTTGCCGAACGCAAGATGGGTCCCAGTTTGGTGGCCGGTCAGGCCAATGTTCTTGTCTTTCCCGACCTGAACAGCGGAAATATTTCGGCCAAGCTGATCCAATACCTGACCAATGCGCAGGTTTACGGTCAAATCCTCCTCGGGCTTTCCCGACCAGCCGCCGATCTCTCCCGCGGCGCAACCGTTGATGATATTGTGGCCGTGGCGGCTCTTGTGGGTCTTCAGGCCATCGAATACCGGAAACTGTATCCCCCGGAAGAAACGCCACTCCCCTAAAATTCAGCAAAGAGGGGTCAGCCCGGCAGGCTCTCGACAATGATAGAATCCCCGCCGACGCGCACCACGCGCACCCGCGTCTGGGCTTCCAAGAATTCGCCGTCTGTCATCACATCGACGAGCGCAGCCCCAAACTTGGCTTTTCCGGCGGGGCGAAGCTTGGTGTAAGCAAACCCCTCATCGCCGACAGCGACCCCGGGGGCATACAAAATCTCGGAGACGGCGGAGATAGAAGGACCCGCCGCTGCCACCTTGGAAAGCACTAAGCGATGAAAAACCGGCAACTCGGGCAGATACCTTGCAATCAGCGCCGCCGCAACCACCGCAAGCGCCACACCAATCGAAAGATTGGCAATCGGGGCTGCCAAAACATCAAAAGAAAAATCCAGGGGCTGACTCGGATAATAATCAACCATCGCAAAAAACAGCGACCCCACCATGAGCGCTGTTCCAATCAGAGCCAGCACCACAATTCCGGGAAAAAACAGAACCTCCAACAGCACCAAAACCAACCCCAGAAAAAATATCCCCACCACCTCAAAGCCGGTCAGGCCCGCGATGTAATGACCCGTAAAAAACAAGAGAAAGCACAAAGCGGCAAGAACGCCAGCCACACCAAAACCGGGTGCCTTGAATTCCAACCAGGCCCCGATGATCCCACCCATCAGAAACATGGGTGCCAACATGGTGACCCATTGGGCAAGGGCTTCGAATCCGGACGGTTCGATCCTCACGATGGCGGTTACCTCAAGACCCGCCTTCTCACACAGCTCCTCCACGGTTTCTGCAATACCTTTTGCTAAAATAGGTTTGCCATCCACGACTTCAATGGCCTCCTGGGCACTCAGGGTGAGCAGCGCACCTTTGGGATTTAGCACGCGCTCCCCCACTTTCACTTCCTTGTCCATGTTCATGAACGCATCCACCAACTCGGGGTTGTGACCATTCTGGGCCGCGACACTTCGAAAATATCCGGAGTAATAGGAAACCACCTTCGCCGTCATCGTGGCCTCCATTTCCTGGCCGGAACCCATCACAGGGGCGGCGGCCCCAATGGCGCTGACGGGGGCCATGTAGATTTCCTTGGTCGAGAGTGCGATGAGCGCTCCTGCCGAGGCGGCGTTTGTGTTGATATAGCTATAAACCGGCATCGTGGCCTTCAGCAGCGCTTTATCAATTTTCTCCGTGGCGGACAGCGAGCCGCCGGGTGTGTCGATATCCAAAATCAGCGCGGCAGCCCCCGCCGCATCGGCCTGTTTGATAACACGCCTCAAAAAAAAGAACTGCGCCTCGGTGATGGCACCTTGAATGGGCACCACCACGACAGACCCCTTGACGATTTCAGGAGTCGCCGCAACGGCAGACCCGCCAACAAGGAGAGCAAAAACAGGGAGCAACCACTTCATGTCTCCAATTTCCCTTGTCGCGCCCCCTCTCGCAAGGGATTTTATACGTTCGGCGCTCTTTTCGCTGTTGATGAGTTGGCAGTTTGGCAACTTGGGGTGTGCAAGTTCTCCCTTGATAAATTTTACTGGCGCATTGCCAAGCCTGGGGCTTTA
>Ga0105047_10008190_pt1 | contig 17466 bp, 14 predicted proteins | sample MAT04_FD_78384 | JGI IMG/M metagenome (GOLD analysis project Ga0105047, IMG submission 78384) | Freshwater microbial communities from Lake Fryxell liftoff mats and glacier meltwater in Antarctica - MAT-04 (megahit assembly) | ecosystem: Environmental > Aquatic > Freshwater > Ice > Liftoff...
AGGTTATTTAACCATTTCAGTATATATTTTTAGCTGTTAAAATGCAAATAAGGCTCCAATAACCATAAATTTACAAAAGAGCGGTATTGCCCTACACTAAATAAAAAATCTCAACTTCCCTTTTACTTAGATAGCGCATGGACCTCAAAAAAATAGATCTAAAAGATTTTACCCCTGATAGAGTTAGAAATTTTTCTATTATTGCCCATATCGATCATGGGAAATCAACTCTTTCAGATCGTTTACTTGAATTCACCGGAACATTGTCAGACCGTGTAAAACACGAACAGTTTCTTGATAAACTCCAGGTTGAAAAAGAACGAGGTATTACGGTTAAAGCGCAAAGCGCATCTATGTTTTATACCTATAAAGGTACTATGTATTTATTAAACTTAATTGATACTCCCGGGCACGTTGACTTTAGTTACGAAGTATCACGCTCATTATATGCATGCCAAGGCGCACTGCTATTAACTGACGCTTGCCAAGGCGTTGAAGCACAAACCATGGCAAACTTTTATTTAGCATTTGATCAAGACTTAACCGTTATTCCGGTCATAAATAAAATTGATATGCTCAATGCACAACCCGATCGCGTTGTTGCTCAATTAGAAAAACTGTTTGATTTTAAATCTGAAAACATTTTATTAGCTTCGGGCAAATCGGGTATTGGTATCACCGACATTTTAGAAGCGATCATTCAACGTATCCCTTGTCCACGAGGAAGCACTTCTGCGCCACTTAAAGCATTGTTATTTGATTCATGGTTTGATGATTACCGTGGTGTTGTCTGCTTAATCGCAGTGTATGACGGAATTATTAAAAAAGGCGATCAGGTAAAGCTTGCACAAACTGATGAAGAATACGAAGTTCTTGAAATTGGTCTTATGTACCCTGAAGAATCACCAATGGGTGCATTGTACGCAGGACAAGTTGGGTATGTAATCACCGGCATGAAAACGGTTAAAGAAGCCCGCGTGGGTGACACTATATTTCATGTTAAAAAACCGGTCATTCCATTCCCTGGCTTTAAGCCAGCAAAACCGGTAGTGTTTGCGGGTATTTTCCCTGTTGAAGGCGAAGATTTTGAAATGGTACGTGATGCGATTGAAAAACTTATCTTAAATGATGCAAGTGTAACTATTGAAAAGAAATCATCTCCTGCACTTGGCTTAGGCTTTAGGTGTGGATTCTTAGGTTTATTGCATATGGATGTATTCAAGCAACGTCTTGAACAAGAACACGGTGTTTCTGTTATTATCACCGCACCAAGCGTGTTATATAAATTAAAGATGGAACATACCGGTAAAATTCTTGATATTGAAAACCCTTCAGATTTCCCTGATTCAAGTCAAATTGCTGAAATTCTTGAGCCCATTATTAACGCAACGATAATTGTTCCTAAAAAATACTTAGGCAACATTATTACTCTATGCGAAGAAAAACGGGGCATTCAAAAAGAAATGGATTTCTTAGATGATGAACGAGTCATCTTAAAATATAAACTCCCGTTAAATGAAGTTGCTACTGATTTCTATGATCAACTCAAATCATTAAGTTCAGGGTATGCAAGTTTTGATTATGAAGAAGCAGGCTATGAGCCGGCTAAATTAGTCAAAATGGATATCTTACTTAATACCAAACCTGTTGATGCTCTTTCATGCATTGTTCATGAAGATAAAGCATATCACTTGGGCAGAGAATTGGTTGAGCGATTACGTAAATCAATTCCACGACAAATGTTCGTCGTAGCTATTCAAGCAGCTATTGGTGCTAAGATTATTGCTCGTGAATCAATCTCTGCATTACGCAAAGACGTAACCGCTAAATGTTACGGTGGCGATATTTCACGTAAGCGTAAACTTCTTGAGAAACAAAAAGAAGGGAAAAAACGCATGAAACAAGTAGGTAACGTTGAAGTGCCTCAAGAAGCGTTTTTGAGCATTTTGAAAAAAACTGAATAGATTACTTAACAATAATTATTATTTTCGTGATATGCTTTTTAAAATCTTTAAGGAGCACGTTTTATGAAACATTTATTGTTATTAACGTCATTGTTAATTGCATATAATACGGTGCACGGTATTACTCATGTAGTAACTAACACCAATGACAGCGGTCCTGGTTCTTTGCGTCAGGCAATTATTGATCTTAATGCGGATGCTTTGCCACCATTTTCTATTGTTTTTTCTATTGGTACGGGTGTTCAAACTATTCAACCCATTACTGATTTGCCATTCATCACCCAATCAAATGCTTTAATCGATGGAACAAGTCAACCGGGTTGGGGTATTAATAATCCACAAATTATTCTTGACGGTTCAGTCCCTCCATCACCCGGTATTGCTACGGGAATTATTACGTTACTGGGAACAACCGGATCAACCATTCAAGGATTGGTAACAAATAATGCAAATAAATTTAATCAATTTGGTATTCTAATAACTGACGACGTTCCTATCAGCGCTGATAACAATGCGGTATATGGCTGCTTTATAGGAGTTGATCAAACGGGGACTATTGCTCAACCAAATCGCAACGGACTACGGGTCAATGCATTCACTCCATCCTCAAGTAACAATAATATCATCGGTGGAACACTCCCGGGGCAACGCAATATCATTTCGGGAAATGCCAATGGCGGTATTCAACTATTAAAGAATACAAACTTTACCGTAATTCAAAATAATTATATTGGTACAGATCTAACTGGTACGGTCGCGGTTCCTAATAACGGATTTGGGATCGCATCATTTGGATCGCTTACTCCGTTACCTAATGAACAAAATGTAGGCACAATTATTGGTGGCACCAGCCTGAATCAAAGAAATATAATCTCAGGCAATCCTATTGGAATTGTATTGTGGTTTAACAGCATTGATACGGTAATTCAAGGAAATTACATTGGGGTTGATGTTTCTGGTGCAGTTGCGTTACCAAACTTATTTGGCATTTATTGCTTTGGAACCGATGCTCCTAGCAACGCACCAGTTGATAATACATTATTTGGTGGATCGGCTCCTGGACAAGCAAATATTATTAGTTGCAATACTGCGATGGGAATGTTCTTACAAAACAATATTACCAATAGCACCATTCAAGGTAATTACATTGGTACCAATCCATCTATGGGTAATTTGGGTAATGGTTCATCTGGGATAGTTATTCAAGGCAATATCAATCAACCATGTACTAACAATCTGACTGGTGGGCTTTCTACCGGACAAGGAAACATTATTATAAATAATGGTTTTGTATTCTCTCCAAGTGTGGGAATACTCATTGGCGGATCAGTGACTTCGCCCGACATTATAAATCCAATATTAGGTAATTCGATTTATAATAATGGCAGCAGCGGCATTGAGTTATTTAATTTAGGTAATAATGAACAAGCAATTCCAACTATTAATAGTGCCGAAATTAATAATTTAAACCAAACTACAATTAGCGTTACTGCACCAGCAACTCCACCCGGAACTCAATTTAGAATTGAATTCTTTTATAGCATGGTTAACCGATCACCGATAACTGAAGGACAACGCTTTATCGGTTTCATTGAGCCAGTAGCATCTGGTGCAACGGTAACTGCAAGCTTTCTGGTATCTTCACCATTCGTTACATCGCCCATATTTATTAGTGCAACTGCAACTAATCTTAACAATGCTAGTGGTGCTCCTGGTGATACCTCACCATTCACTGGTAATTTTGCAGCAACTGCAACAATGACCGTTAATCCATTCATTGATTTATTAATTGCAAAATATTGCATGATTCCTCCAGTAACCAGTTTTGGCTTTATACCTCCGGTACCAGTAGTACCCGTTATTACTCCATGAAACTATTAATTTTAGTCATACTTGGCATTACATTCATTGGCTTATGTATAATAATAAAAGACCCTGCTCACAAGGCAGGGTCTCCCTTTACGATTGTATGCACCACCAGCATGCTTCAAAACATCATACAAAATTTAGTCGGACCTCATGCGCGCGTCATTGGGCTTATGGGTCCGGGCATTGATCCTCATTTGTATCGCGCACGAGAAAGCGATGTTCGTCTGCTCACTCACGCAAATCTTATTGTATTTAATGGATTGCATCTGGAAGGAAAAATGAGTGATATTCTAGAAAAAATGAATAGTTATATTCCGGTTATAAATGCAAGCGCGCACATACCCACTAAACAGTTACTTGATACTGAGATTGAACATATGTACGACCCACATATTTGGCACGACGTTTCATTATGGATTCAAGTAGTCGTATCTATAAGTAATGCTATTCAAGAACTAGATCCGTCACATGCAATTGATTACCAAAAATATACTGAACAATATATTGCTCAGTTACAACAATTACACAGGTACGTTCAACAGCAAATTCAGCGCATACCTATCGAACAACGAGTATTGGTAACCGCTCACGATGCCTTTAGATACTTTGGCAAGGTTTACAATATTGATGTTGTAGGCTTACAGGGAACCAGCACTGATGCACAAATTAGTATTAAAGAAGTTACCGATTTGGCAACGTTAATTAGTAATAAAAAAATAAAAGCATTGTTTGCAGAATCATGCATTCCCATTAGAACTATTCTAGCAGTTGAACACGCGGTGCAAGCACAAGGCTGGTCAGTAGCGATTGGGCCTGAATTATATGCCGATGCATTGGGAAATAATGATGAACATGCCGGCACGTACATTGGTATGATCACCCATAATGTTGATGCAATAGTAAATGCATTGATATAACTATTTTAATAGTAACTGTATATCAGCTCTACAAACAAATATCATGTTGAATTGCAACCTTACCCATGATACTATTTAAAAATATTCAATTTATTTGAGGACCATCATTATGAAACGTTTTCTTTTAATACTCGTTATAGTAGCATAAACTTCAATTGTTGCTCAGGATCAACTATACGTGCAAAAACATACCCGCAAAAACTCAAGGCCACAACGTAGTGCCTTGGAAGCGATTATCAATGTTATACATGATCTTGCATATCCTATAGGAGCTGCGCATTCTGGGATGTCTTTACTTGCTTCTCTAACAGTATTAAATTATTACCTGAACTACAAACTCAGATGTTACATGATGGCATTGAGACAGGAGGTTTACGTTGGGATAAAAAGTATAATTTACCAATAAGCTTAAGCGTTTTTCTCATTCAAACTGCCATTGAAGGAATTTTACTAAAATATGTTACTGGCAAAATAATTAATTATATTGAGCCTATATCACCAGAGGAACCTGCTTCAACAATTGAATAATTATTTCATAACAATTTTTTTGCTATTAGGTACACTGAGAGGGTACTTATAACCCCCTAACGCTTGGTACCATGAACACCGCATTAGATATTCGTCACATTACTGTTTCACTGAATAATAGCGTTGTACTTTCAAATGTGAGTACCGCTATTCCCTTAGGCTCCTTAATAGGAATTATCGGCCCCAATGGTGCGGGCAAAACTACCTTACTTCGTTGCGTTATTGGATTAATTAAACCTCTTGCAGGTTCAATTACTAAACATAGTACTTTGCAACATCGATGCGCTATTGCATATGTTCCTCAACGCTCTACGGTTGATTGGGATTTTCCTGCAACAGTATATGACGTTGTGTTAATGGGACGATATGGACATATTGGATGGTTTAAGCGACCTGGCTTAATTGATCATGAATTATGCAAACAAGCATTACAACAAGTCGGCATGCTTGAATTAGCAGATAAACCCATTGGTCATTTATCCGGCGGCCAGCAGCAACGAGTATTTGTAGCTCGTGCACTCGCACAACAAGCGCAACTATATATTCTTGATGAACCGTTCATAGGTATTGATACTATCACCGAGCAATCACTTATAGTGTTATTTTCATCATTACGTGATCAAGGCAAAACAATTATTATTGTGCATCATGATTTAGCTACCGCACAAAGATATTTTGATTGGGTGGTACTGGTAAACAAGCAATTAATTGCAGCAGGTCCTACCCAAACTATTTTTACAACTGAGCACATTAATAAAACCTATATGCGCCCTGAGGCACAATAATGATATATGAGCATATACTTGCGTGTATCATTGTTTGTACTGCACTGTTAGGTTGCGCATTAGGCGCGTTAGGGTCATTTGTTATTTTGCGCAACAATAGCTTTTTAGGCGATATGATTTCGCATGCAGCTTTACCTGGCATAGCTGCAACTTTTTTTATAACTCATTCAGTTAATCCTGCATTGCTCATGCTGGGCGGAATATGTAGTGGAATCATAAGTGTTTTTGGGTTGCATATTATTACCCATTACACGCGCATTAAAAAAGAAACTGCAATTGGAATCATATTGTCAGTTTTTTTTGGTATCGGACTCGTAATTATCTCACATATTCAAAAGCATTCTATTGCCCAACAGGCCGTGCTTAATAAATTTTTATTTGGGTGCATTGCAACGTTATTACTCACCGATACGATTCTTATCTTTCTAGTAAGCGTTGGCATTCTGACAATCGTTTGGTTGCTGCATAAAGAATTTACACTGAGCACCTTTGACCCCTCATTTGCACACACAATTGGGTTTTCTAATCAGACCATAGAAATAATTAATATGATGTTATTAGTTGTTGCGATGATCATTGGATTACATGCCGTTGGTGTTATTTTGGTAAGCACGTTGTTAATAGCACCGGCTGCCGCTGCTCGTCAATGGGCAATGCGCATGCCTTTAATGATGCTCTATGCAATGTTCATTGGGAGCGCTTGTTGCATTAGTGGAACAGTGCTCAGTTGTTATGTACGCCACATTCCCACGGGCCCCACAATCACCATATTACTATGCTGCGTGGTAGTATATAGCTTGTTGTATGCACCCCATCGAGGAATTTGGTTTGCCAACAGTTGCAAACGAACATTTGGTGATCAAGAGTGTAATTTATGATCTATCTTATCCAATTACAAATTATTATTATCGCATTATTAGTCACTATTGCATGCGTTATACCAGGAAATTTTTTAGTGTTACGCGGTGTTGCTCTTATGAGTGACGCGATCAGTCATGCAATATTGCCCGGCATTGTCATCATGTTTTTATGCGTTGGCACGTTAAACTCCCCATTATTAATTATTGGCGCATCATTAGCCGGACTGTTAACGGTTATAACAACCGAAGCACTCATGCAAACACAATGTATTAAAAAAGATACTGCATTGGGCCTGGTGTACCCATTTTTTTTTTCTATCGGAGTATTATTAATTAGCGCATGTGCACGGAATGTGCATTTGGATACTGATATGGTATTACTGGGAGAATTGGCATTTGCACCCTTTAATAGATTGATCTGTTTTGGTTATGACATAGGTCCTGTTGCATTATGGACCATGATTATCATTATTATAAGTAATGCATCTTGCGCGTGGTTGTTTTATAAAGAATTAATCATTTCTACGTTTGACCCTATTTTGGCTCATATGCAACATATTCGCCCGTCCTATTTATATTATGGACTTATGATGCTTACAGCTATAACCACTGTTGCTGCATTTGATGCAGTAGGTTCAATAGTAGTTGTTGCATTAATGATATGCCCTCCGGCGATTGCTTATGTGTTATGCAATTCCATACATCAAATGATATGGTTGTCATTATCAATCGGTTGCTATGCAACACTCATTGGGTATATTGGCGCATGGTATGCTGATGTATCAATTGCAGGATCAATTGCAACCGCACAAGGATTAGTTCTTTTTATCGTTATATTATTGGCACCCCAACAGGGCATTATTGCTCGAATGAGAATCAACCAAAAATTACGCACTCAACATGCGCTTGACTGCATTGTATTATATTTACAAGAACAGCCTTTCAAAAAGGTAAATATCGCCTATCTTTCACATCAACTACGCTGGTCAAAGAACCACGCCCTAACTATTATTGCCCATGGGGTTACCCAAGGGAAGCTCATGAGCGATAATGATACGTTATATCTACCCAATTAATACCCAAACCTAAGATTTATTTTCTATTTGAAAATTTAATATAAATGCTACCCAATTGAGGTTTTCTAACAAAAATATATACTTATATATGAATGGAAAACTTAATGCGAGGTTATATTATGAAATCATTGTATTTCAAAGTAACGCTGTTGTTACTTTGCGTATCGACATATTGTTTTGCGAATGACAATAGTATTGAACAAACTAACAATCAATCCGTAGCTCAAAAAATCAGTAATTACGGAAAATTAGCTTATTTTGCCTATAAAATTGGATCGTTTGCGCACGGTATTGGTGCATCAACTATTAAACGGTTTCAGACTGTCTCTATTGCAACTTCTGTTGTTCCCCCAGCAGTTTTAAAAACATTTACTACATTATCTATTGATACATCTAAGATTAACTGGGCACAATTGCCAGAAACTGCTGCTTCTATACTGGAAGTTTCGGGCAAGACTGTTAGTTTGAATATCCATAAGCTTTCTCAACTATCTCCTGATCAACAACAATTTGCAGTCGCACAACAAGTTATTCGTTCATCAAAAGATAATACTTGGAAAGATCTAGCCATTGATATTGGGCTTAAAATAGGTGTTAATACTGCCTTAGATTATTATAATGTATACAGCACCCAAGCAATCGACTTTATTATTGCTCGATTTGGGTTACAAGAAGACGATATAATGTATGTATTACTAGATTCTCTAAAATCAGCTAATAGCGTAGTAGCACGATCATCATTAACTAAAATATTTTTGTGCAGTTACATTAAAAGTAAAATGCATCAATCACGTGAATTAGCAGCTGATGCCGCTGCAGTAACAGTATTACAAAATATACCTGCCGCTATTGGTTATATAAAAGATACAACTCTGTTCACCAGCAATCACCTTAAGAATTTATTAGGAATTAACTCTTTGCCCTCTGTTGCTACACGAGTTGCACAGCTTGTAGGCCTATCAACCATTAAAAATGCTTTATCAACTTCTACTACTTCAATGGAATATTGGATTGCTGGAACAAGTTGTTAATAATTACAACCCTGTTGATACTGCATTCAATTTTGGGTATGGTAATAATGAATGCATTATAAAAAGGAATATCATGAACTCTCAATTGTCATCAACTGAAAACGGACGTACTGATCATATTTTCTCAGGAAACATATTCATTTTTCAGGCATTTGATTTTGGTGATGATATCAATTTAGAAAAAATTCAAGAATCTGGTGTACTTATTACCCGAGCATTAACGCTTTCTAAATATTTTAAAAATTACCATATTCCTCTAGTAGTTGAGCTACCTAATAACGCACCCAATTGCTTTAGTGCTAAAATTCAAAATTTTAGTGCAGTGTCATTAACCTATAAAATTCCCTTTAATGATACGCTTGATAATGTGCGCAAACAGCTAGATTCATTGAATAATAAGTATCAAGAGCAAAGCATTGTTGATGCGGGCGAGATTTATAAAAAAATTAAAGATTACATCACCAAGCCAAACTTCTTTCATATTCGTTCAACATATGTGGTTATTCAAGTTGATCCACAACCAAACGTTATTGATACGGTTATGCTCAAAGAAGCATATGGAAGTTTGATTGCTTCAGCATTGCGCTTTGAAACACAAAGTCTTTCTGAATATCAAAAAAATGAAATTTTAGAATCGGCAGTCGGTTATTACCGTGGTGATTTTATTGTAATTGATACAGAATCAGCATTTGTCTACGACGCTGAATATGGTGAGATTTTAGACTTCTTTGAATTTGCCAATATTCAAGCCTTAGAGCTCCGTTATTACGACCGAGTACTTGATCAGCAATTGAACATTATCTACGAAGGCAAAACAAATTCAGTACCCCTTACAGCATATTTACCATTCATTGGAACAATGTCTAAGGGTAGAGTTGATGAACTTGGTAAATTAAAAGTAGATATTTCTGTTATTACCGAACGATTAGAAAGCTCAATCAAACTAGCCGGTGAATCATACTTTTTTGATATTTACAGCATTCTTGAAGAGAAGCTGGGTTTAAAAACATGGCGCGATGCAATTGATAAAAAATTAGCAATCATTTCGAGCATAAGTTCGGTATTGCAAAAGCGAATCGATTCTGTACGCGAAGATATGCTCACCACACTTATTATTATTTTAATTTTTATTGAGCTCTTAATCGGTTTATTTTTACGTAAATAAACAAATCTAATATTTGTTTTAATTTCCACCGTTCGCACTGTCCCCTGGGTAAAGCCTTGCAGGCACCACGAACGGCTAAAGAATGATCCGAGTGCCCTGAGCGAATGTTCGTATGGATTTGATACACGCCCCTGTCGGACCCACCGCGAACGGAACTGAAATACTAAATGTACGGTTAGTAGCGAATAAACTAGACTCAATGCATTAATGCAGCAAGTACATATTGAATTATCCCTTACAGAAATCACATCAAAAAATCACTATATGAAAATGATCATTTGATAATTTTATCCAGACTTGCGCTTTCTTAATAATACGTGCTATAGGTCAATTGGTAAAATTTTTTTAACTTCTTATAAGAGAGTAACTATTTGTTACAAGACTTTTTTAATATAAGTCATCCGATAAGCTTTGAACAAATCAATGAAGCAAAAATGATTATGAGCATTACAAAAACAATGTTAGTCAATTACCTTAATCAGATAAGTATTTTCCCTTTGTTGAGAAATTTAAATATAAAAGCATGATATCGCGTCTGAAAAATGCTTTTCGCCATCCATTAATGAAATCAAAATTCTGTGTCATAGCTATTGGATTATCAGAAAATCATATTAAATATTTAGACATCTTTTTAATAACACCTTTAACCGGTAATAATATTGATATACACAGCTTTCGTCATTTTCTCAATGCGAATGAAGACATTTCAATCTTAATAAAAACGCATTTCAAATCCCTTACCCAAACTGAACAAGGTGAATTGATTGAAACAATCTAATGGGTTATCTCAACACTAAAAGAATATGGCCTGGGTACAATTTAATGCCGTTCGTAATGAGTGACTGCGCTTGTCCTGCGAAGCCTTGGCAAGCATGGATAGCAATCGTATCGAATCCATACGAACGCTACAAACCACACATCAGATGTTACACCGGGTAAATAAAAAAGCATCATCCATTAAAAGATGATGCTTTTTTATTTACCCGGTGTAACATCTTGAATCACATACGGTGTATTGATTGGTACTATTACCGGTTTATCTGCATCAAGATTGCATTTTGCTAAATCTATTATTCGAATAGTTTGATTATCATACGTGCGCATGTAATACCGCTTATTTTTTAAATCACTTATACCCGTCCACTGTGTAAAGTCGCAATGCTTTTGACCGTCAGTAGTCTCGCACACAGCGCCTTTAGGAATATCAAACAAATTAAGAATGTGTGATACACAATCGCGTGCATCGTCTGCATTTTTTGGTTGAGTAACTGTTTTGCTATATGCAACTGCTCTAATAAATCGGGATGGTGGAGTAAAATCACCTGGTAACCCAAACATTCCCGATCCTTGGCCAAATGGCGCAAATGAAATAGAATCTATAGTAATTTCTTGTACATTTTTTGCACTAATTGATACATAATTGCGCACATTGGTCATATGCCAATCAAACGTCGGAGAGTTGGTTATCACTCCTAATGGATTGTCATACACATGCAAAGTACCATCTACGTATTCAATAACCACGCTCTTACCAGTCGCATCATGCACGATTGCATGTATTGGGGGTACAACGCCCCACTGCTTTAAAACAGTATTTGCCACTCTAAGAGTTGGTAACATTTTTTTAACATCAGCAACAGTTGTACATGTTGTTAAAATCCAGGTCATAAGTTGCCACGGCGCAATAGATTGTGCTTGATTAGATGATGATATATCTTGAAAGCGCGCATAGCCCGGAAAATAAAACAATCCCCCCGCTAAACCCTTTTCATTTACTCCATCAAGAATCTCAGTAAGACCTAATGCATTTGCACCCACAACTGCATACGTTGATTTCCATTGCAAACCATTACCTTTGTCTGTTGTTCCTAATAATGCATAATTCCTAGGAATAATTAGTAATTGTGATTGCATGTCTTGGCCAAATTCCATAGTGCGGCCATATGCTATGGCACCATCTACTGCTTTTAAGCGAACACCTGTACACATGATTATCTCTCCTTGGTTGATTTCCTGCGCTTGATTTAGTACACCAAACAATAAAAAGGAAATTCTAAATTCTTCAAAAAATATATGTATTAATATTGTTTACTACCATACAAATATTTGTTTTTCCAAATCAATCGGTTGTTACTATCAATCCTCTTAATATTATACGGATGGGCATAACAGAAAAACCTATATAGCTAAATTAAAAGATGGTCGATTAGTAATTGCATCGCGCGATGGGTCAAAAGCTATTTTGATTAAAAAAGAATTTAATAAAACAAATTTTATTTATAGAATTTCATAGCAAGAATTGCACGCTCAACAAACTTATAGGATACTTAAAGGAACATATTTATTACTTGTTTTTACAAAGGACGCGACATTATATGAAGATTAATATATCAACCCTTATGCTTTTAGCTGTTTCAACAAGTTATAGTGCATCATCAATGTCTGACGGACAAGTACAAAAGTTTTTAGAATTACGTGATAGCAAAGAGCAAGCTATGATTCTTGCAATGTCAGAAACCCTAGGTCCATTGCTAACCTTTGACCTATCTGATATAAGTGATGTAACCCATAAGCCTAATGACAATGTTACAACAATTCTTGTTGCAACATTGTCATCAGGTATAAAAGTAACCGCCACTAAAAAAGATTCATGTTATACTTCAGTTATTTGTTGTTCGGCAAAAAAAATGCGTGTTCCGCCTGAATCATTCTATGTAATTCAAGCTTGGTATTTAGCATACCTACAAGGAAATGCCAATAAAAGCTAATTAAATTACTTAGCAACACTCACTTTAGCATGTCGTAAAACCGCATCTTTGTGCATAAAGCCTTTTTGCAATACTTGAACAATTTGACCAGTAATATGATGTTCAGAATCAACATGCATTAATGCTTCATGCAATTGAGGATCAAAATCGGTTACTTGAATCATAATAGTAACATTATGCTTAGTAAGCGTTTTAAGTACTGATTTTTGAATCAGTTCAAGGCCAGAAATAGCTGAAGCTACTGATTGGCTTTGTTCACCTTTGTGCATTTGTTCTAATGCACGTTCTATATCATCGTATACATTTAAGATATCAGAAAGCACCGCAGTTTGTGCTGAACTCATCCATTGCATGCGTTCTTTTTCAACTCGTTTTTGAAAATTATCAAAATCAGCGATTGCGCGTGCATACTTTTCTTTAAATGCATCACGTTCAGCCTGACATTGTTGCAAAGCAGTATCAACCTGTTGAGCACCTTCAAAAGATTGATTATTAGAATTATTATTATCCATATGTCTGTTCCTAACGAAAAAACTTTTTTTTTAAGTATAACAAAGGTATTGCGTCCGCTCAACCATCCCTAAATTTAACCCAATTACTACTGGAGCTTTCCTTTTTGGTTGTTTTTTTTTATAAGTAGAAAAAACACAATTGTAAGCATTATCAATTTATAAGGAAAGACAGGAATGAACACCTGCAAACTTAAGCAGCTTTTATTATTCTTGGGAGCATGTGCATTCCAAGGATTATATAGCGCTGACAACCATCACTTTTATCGCGCAAGTAATTTTTTCTATAGTGTACAAGAACCGCGTCTAGAAAAACAATGGCTCACAAGTTTAGATGCCTATCTAGCTCGAGGAAACACCTGCATAGGTTGGAACTCATGTGTGCAAAAAACGAACGTTTTAAATATCTATGGTCCCACAAATATGCAATTATTAGGATCAGGGCTACCAGGTCTTAATATGACCAACCCTGTGGATATTGCATTACTTAATTTAACATTGTTACCTGCTCGTGAAGGGTTTGGGCAGTATTTATTTTGTGGGCATTTTAGCATCACCGAAGCAAATATTATTTTCTCGCAAAACATGCAATATGGCTTTTTCTGGCAATTTCATGTACCTGTACGCAGGTTACAGATAAGCGATGTTTCCTATACCGATTTATCACCGCGTGATGATGTGTTTCCCAATATTAATACACCTGCTTGGCAAACGTTTTTGAATTTGTTTCCTCAATTTCTTGTTCAATATAATATCAACCTCGGGCCTTCTAAATCTTCAGGTGTAGGCGATGTAAGCTGGCTGGGTGGATGGAGTTACACGTTTGAAGAAACAAGCTATTTAGATTATATGGATATTTGTCTTCGTTCAGGTGTTCTTATTCCAACGGGTAAAAAAGTTAATCCTGATAATGTTTTTGAATTACCTACCGGTTATAACGGACATACGGGCGTTCCTCTTATGGCAGATGTAGCAGTGGGTATGTGGGAATGGTTTACTATTGGTGCTCATGGCGGAGCGATTATTTTTATGCAAGCCTGCAATGATATACGTCTTAAAACTGATATTGCACAAAATGGCTGGATCAAATTACCTCGTGTTCGAGCAGAAACTCGACCAGGAATTATTTGGGATGGTGTTATTTATATCAAAGCTGATCACTGGGTAAGTGGATTATCATTTACCATGGGTTATACCGTTGCAAAAAAACAAGAAGACCACATTGAGGTTTGCCCGAGTGATTGCTTTGATCAATGTATTGTTCAATCTGATTCAATGTTATTGCCTTGGACTATGCATACGTTGAACTTTTTAGGTGAATATGATTTTTGTAATGCAATGAATGGATGGGGAATTCGATTAGGAATTTTCTACAACATGGTAGTTGCGGGCAAACGAGTGTTTGATACCGGCATGCCAGGATGTTCAGCCGGTATTGATATTTCCTGGGTGTTTTAATGAAGCAAAGGATTGTAGCAATGAATATTCGTCTCATTTTACTCTTGTGCATAGCAGCATGCAGTCGTGAATGTATAGCAACTATATTAGTAAAAGGTAATAGCGCATTAACAACCGAGACATTTTCTACTGCTGTAACGGCTAAAGCCTATGATATTGCAACAGGCACCTTGTTTGTTGGATTATCAACCGGGCTTAATTCAACGGGAAGCATTTCAGGCACGTATGCTATTTCTAAAGTTAACCGTGCATTTAGTATTTTTGCGCCTCAATTTGTGCCAATTGCAACGCTACCCCAAGCTGCTACACCAAGCACCAGCGCAAACGGATGGTTTATAGAATTTCTTTATATGGCAACAAGCCGCGGTAATTTAAATCCTAACCTTGCTGTTGTACTAATGAACAGTGTTAATGGGTCTCAATTTGGAATACCCCCTAATCCATATACACAGAATGTTGTTTCCGTAATGAAACCTGACGGAAGTATATTTACTACTTCTACTATATTATTAGATGCCACAGGAGCAATAATCCCTTTAGCCTCAGCAACCTCAGGTATAGTTGGCATTGCTGCAAACAAAAATTATATTTTTGCACTGGTGCGTCCAGGAACCCCTTTTTTTCCAAACACTGCTTGGGGACAACCAAATAGTGGTATTGCGTTAGTTGAGATAAAATCAACATCAACTGCATTATCTTTAGAAGTAAAAGATGCACAAACTGGTGCTGCGGGAAATCGTGCCGTACAATTAGACCAAAATAGTCCTGAACTCACTGGGGGCTTTAATCAAGTTGTATTTGATACTGGTGGAATAGATCTCAATCAAGCTGATATTCAATGGGATGACATTCTTCAACGTTTATATGTGGGAGTAAGAATACAAACAAGCGATATTGGTGGTTTTCCATTTAGCGTCGGCAAAGACGTTGTCGTTGGACGAGTAGATTCAATATTTGGCAATGCACTCATTTTAGAAGATATCGCTCCAAACTCAGCAATCGATACAACTCAAAATGAAATTGTAATTTTTGGCACCGCAGCTCCCGTAAGTCCCGGCCAAAATCTATCAGCAAAAAATGTTCGTGTGATGCATACAACAACCGGTGCTTCATATTTAATTGTTAACGGCGGAATAGGATCAACCGATACAGTTGGCAATTTAATTTATGCACTGCCATTGGTTGATGTGAGTGATCCATCTAATCCAACACAAGGAACACTTGCCAATAAAAATAGTTTTAACAACTCCCTACATCGATTTGAAGTTCAGGCAACCGCGCCGGGTGATTTAGCTAACACCGATGATCAATTTGCACGAGTTGGAAACAGCCCATTACCAATGGAAGCTACGCTTGATATTGCAGACATGCAAGTTATTGGTGATGCAGTATATATTTCATTAAACAATTCACCTAATGCCAATAACGACACTGGATTATTTTATTCAGAAGCAATGTTTGATGAAAACGGCAAAATTATTCGCTGGACTCCGTGGACTAAAAAAGCATACCCGGTAGATGGTTTTCCTGATTCAACACAATCTGGTATTAGCCTCTTTGCAGTTGATGCACTTACTTCAAAAGTATGGGCCGTAGATGCTGACACTCAAAAAACAGTTCGTATTACTCAATGGGATTTAGGTAAATTGGATTCGTTACCATACGTCTTGAATAAAACATTTACCATGGGCTCATTTAGTGCACTCGATCTTGATCAATCAACTCGAGGATTCATTGACAGTGCATATAATCCACTTACTTCAACATTGAGTCGCTATGCATTATTTGGTGGAACAAATGCGGTAGCAATTGCTCAAGTAAGTATTGCAAACACCGTGGCAATTAATAGCCCACAACAAACAATAACTAATTACAGCTTACCGGCAAATTATATTGTAACCCCATTGCCTAATAATGCAGGAAGTGTTACCGCGTTGGAATATTCTCGCAAAGCTGCGACTGATACCGTGCCGGAAAATTACTTTTTTGCAGGAACTGATAAAGGATTATATGTATTTACGCAACCGGGTGATACCGGTTTTGTAATTAGTAATGCTATTGGTGCTGTTGATTTAACCCCATTCACTGCTGGCTTATGGCAATTGGCACCCAATATTATTGGGTCAGTGGTTGATATAAAAACAACGGGTAATACGTTATATGTTATTACCTATCAAACATCGGCTGCTAATCCTATGCTTTCGACCTTGTATCGCATTGATTATCAGTCAACTGTTGCAGCAATGTTTGCACCCGCAAATATATTTACCTTAGCTACTTCTAACACCGGCGCATTTGCAGGAGTGAGCATATTTGAAGGCATGCAAATTATTTCTACTGCAGCTGATGGATCAACTGAACAATTAGTACTCGCAACCAATAGAGGGTTATATAAATCTTCACGCGTTGGTGGCGTACAGGGTGCAACAGATCAAGTAACTTCGCTGTGGCAGTTAATTGATCCTAATGATCTTGCATGGTTTAATGGTATTGCTGGAATTGACAATGCTTCAACTGAAATTATAAATGCAATTTC
>Ga0105047_10008191_pt1 | contig 17466 bp, 15 predicted proteins | sample MAT04_FD_78384 | JGI IMG/M metagenome (GOLD analysis project Ga0105047, IMG submission 78384) | Freshwater microbial communities from Lake Fryxell liftoff mats and glacier meltwater in Antarctica - MAT-04 (megahit assembly) | ecosystem: Environmental > Aquatic > Freshwater > Ice > Liftoff...
ATGGATCTGAACTACCCCGCCGAAGCCGACACGTTCCGCACCGAGATCCGGGCCTGGCTCGAAGCCAACCTCCCCGCCGGCTGGTTCGACGAAGGGTTCGAGCTCGAGGGCGAGGCCAAAGTGGCGTTTCAGAAGGACTGGACCAACACCCTGTTCGAGGGAGGTTGGATCTGCGCCTCCTGGCCCACGGAGTACGGCGGGAAGGGCCTCACGACGATCGAGAGCGTGGTGCTCGCCGAGGAGTTCCACAAGGCCGGTGCGCCCCTGCGAGCCGACTTCTTCGGCGACACCCTCGTCGGCCCCACCATCTTGCAGTGGGGAACCGAAGAGCAGAAGCAGTACTTCATCCCCAAGATCCTGAGCGGCCAGGTGTCGTGGTGCCAGGGGTTCAGCGAGCCCGATGCCGGCTCCGATCTGGCCGGTCTCAACACCAAGGCGGTGCTTGACGGCGACGAATGGATCATCAACGGTCAGAAGATCTGGACCACGCAAGGCTTCTCGGCCGACTACATCTTCATCCTGTGCCGCACCGACCCGGCGGCGTCGAAGCACAAGGGGATCTCCTACCTTCTCTGCCCGATGAATCAACCCGGGATCGAGGTGCGTCCCATCGAGCAGGTCGACGGATCGGCGGAGTTCTGTGAGGTGTTCCTCACCGACGCCCGCTGTCCCAAGGACAACGTGGTGGGTGGGGTCAACAATGGCTGGAAGGTGGCGATGACCACCCTCGGCTTCGAGCGGGGCACCTCCGCCACCACGGGTTATCGACGTTTCGAAAAGGAACTGAAGATCATCATCGACGAGGCCAAGGGCAACGGCAAGATCCATGACCCTCTCGTGCGGCAGGACCTCATGCGGGCCTATTCCAAGGTGCAGATCATGAAGGTGAACGGGCTTCGAACCTTGTCGAACATCGTGCAAGGAAAGAAGGACCCCGGCGTCGCCACGCTCGGCGCCACCAACAAGATGTTCTGGAGTGAGTACCACCAGCACGTGATGAACCTCGCCATCGACGTACTCGGAATGGACGGTCAGATCCTCACCGGCGACCCCACGGTGGAAGAAGCCGTGCCCGGTTATGGCGTCCGGCAGCCGAACACGCGTTATCCGGCGTCGGTGCTGCAATCGAGCTTCTTCTTCTCCCGTTCCGAGACGATCTGGGGCGGCACCAGCCAGATCCAGCGCAACATTGTTGGCGAGCGGGTACTTGGCTTGCCCAAGGAGCCAGTGCCCGCGAGCAAGCCCGCCGTCTGAGACCGAAGTCGCCGAACTGGGCACACGTTTTGGCGTGGGAACGCCGTTTTCGGTGGCCAGTTCGGAAGGGTCCGAGAGATGGCGGCCCGCCCGCCGGGCGGTGGGAACGGGCTACCGTCTTGGCCATGGGCACCAGCCTCACCCTGATCATCATTCTCTCCACCGTGGTCCCGATCGCGATCACAATCGTGATCTTGGTGGCCGTCTTCAAGAAGGCGGGATCGGCCAGTGGGGCCAAGATCCTCCAGAACGGTCGGCCCGGCACCGCCCAGATCACCGGGCTCCAGCAGGGAAACATGGTGGTGAACATGACGAACTACGAGTGCCACATCGCCATGAACATCACCTTGCCGGGTGAGGCACCCTACGAAGCGGTGATCACCCAACTCATCCCCTTGATCGCCCTTTCTCGCGTGCAGCCGGGAACCGTTGTGGCGGTAAAAGTCGACCAAACCGACAAGACGAAAGCCGCCATCGACTTCAACTCGCCCGTGCAGGCGATGCCGGGCGCCATGGTGCCCTCGGCCGGCATGCCGATGGGAGCCGCGCCGCTGAGTGGCGGTGGCGCGGTGGCCAGTGCAGGAATGGTGGCGGTGGGTGTCGCCGCCGGAATCGCGAGCGCCGGGCCCGGCAACGTCCCGATGGGTCCATCCTCGGCCGACCTCCTGGCCTCGGGACAGCGTGTGCTGGGAGTGCTCACCTCCTTCGCCGACACCGGCAGTACCCCCCGCTCGATGGGCGTCACCCCCAGCAACCCCTCCTACATCGACGATCCCATGTATGCCCTCACGCTCACTCTCCACGTGCCGAACATGCCGGCGATCACTGCCCAGCCCGTGCAACGGGTGCCCCGAGCCCAGGTGCCCAACCTGCGCATGGGGTGGGAGCTCAACTGCGCCGTGAACCCGGCCAACCCGTCGCAGGAAGTTGCGGTCGACTGGGGTGACTGAACCCACGTCGAGAAAGCCACCTGCTGCCACGTCCAAACGATCGGTGGTGGCACCTCCGCCATCCCTTCGGTCCGGCCGCCCCGTCAAACAGGATGCCCCTGCCATCCGATGGGCCGACGACACACCAGTGAACAGCGACGATGCGCGCGGCCGGATCGTCGTGGCGGCAGTGGATTGTGTCCGGCGATTCGGCGTGGACAAGACCGGCATCGACGACGTGGCCCGGGCGGCATCGATCACCCGTCCGACGGTCTACAAGTACTTCGACTCCCGCAACGATCTGTTCATCGCCGTGTTCCTCTTCGTGCTCGACGAACGCATGGATCGGGGGATGGAAACGTTCCTCGCTGATGCGCGCTCCACCGAAGCTTTTCGCGATGGATTGGCCCGGGCCACCGGATGGGTCCTCGAGGTGCTTCGCCGTGACGAGGTGATCCAAGCCATCCTGAACAGCCGTCGGATTCCGGCCGAGGACCTCCTCGCCGAGTCGGCTGGTCTGCTGGTGCGGTCGTTGGAGCTCACGTTGGTGCGGGTGGCTGGATGGATGGGGGAGACCGAGGCACCGATCGACCTGCGGCCCCTCTCCCTCGAAGCACTGTGCGGTTGGATCATTCGCGTGCTGTACGCCCACCTCGTGTGGCCGGGGCCGTCACCCGAGGCGGAGATCGAGACCTTCCGCGACTTTCTGGGCCCCGTGATCTTTCGCGACGGTCCGACCGACCCCTGACGCAAGCGGCGCGGCCAAGCGGGGACCGACTGGTTGGGACGCAACTTCGGCTCTTGCCAACGGCGAGCTGGTGTCGTATCTTACGACTTACGAAGTTTGTAAAGTGTTGTCGACAGGCAGCCTTACCCAAGGAGTCCCCCTCATGACTCTGCATGTTCTCTCCCCCGTGACCTCGCGCCCTGGCGTGGGCACGGCAGCAAGTCGACGGGCGGTGGTGGTGGCGGTACTGCTGGGTGCAGCCACCTCCACCGCCTGCTCGGGCCCAAAGGTGGAACCGTTGTCGTCGCCGGGAGCGGCGGCCACAGTGCAATCGCCCTCAGGCTCGGCGGCCGGCACCCGCACCACCGAGCGATCCGGTGCCGCCTCCACCACGGCCCGAGGAACTGCAGTCCCCCCGACTTCCACCCTGTCCACGGTGTCCCCGTCCGCCACCTCCCCCACGTCGACCGCCGACGGTTCGGGAGTGCAACTCCCGGCACCAACCGGGGGGCGGCTGTTCAGCGATCCCGACGAGGAGATCCGCGTGAGCCTCGGCGATCAGTTTGCGGTGTCGTTGCCCGCACCCACCAACGCCAAGGCCTGGATCTTTCACGAGAAAGGTTGCATCAACGTGCAGGTGCTCGACGTGAAGACCCAATCGAGCGGTCGGGTGATCTACGCCATGCTCTGGGACGTCGCGGGTGCCTGTCACCTCGATTTCCACGATACCGACACCCCGAACTTCGAAGCGACCCCCGACATACGATTCGACGCGATGGACGCCGACCTGTGACCCCGGTGATCGCTCCCCGTCGCCGGCAGTCCCTCGTCGCGGTTGGGGTGCTCGCCGTCGTTTCCGTGCTCGCGGCCACCGCGTGTCAGCCCGACTACACCGATCCTCCTGCCGTCTCGCTCGGCATCGTGGCCACCACGCCGGCGGGCGGCGGGCAATCCGTACCCGTGGGGGTTCCTCTGGTGATCCGTTTCTCCGAGGTGATGAACCAGGGGACGGTGACGGTGTCTACTTCGCCGGTCGTCGTCCTCGGTGCCGCCACCTGGATCAACGAACGGTCGGTGTCGTACATGCCGAGCACGGCGTTCGCCGCGAACTCCGCGTACTTGGTGACGGTGAACGGCGCCGATGCCAACGGCACAACACTCCCGTCGCCGACCCAGTTCAGCTTCACCACGGCCACCGCGTCCGCGGTGCTCCCGGCGTCGCACCCCCGACTGCTCCTCAATGCAACGGGAGCCGGCTCGGTGCGCACCGCCCTCGCCGCCAGGATCACCGCCAACGACCCGGCCGCCATCCGGTTCAAGGAGGTCATCGATGATCACCTCTTCAACGGGGCCACCCTCATCTCCGACTACCGCCCATGGTGGGGCGCGTTGCTCGGCGTACTCACGGGAACGGCCACCTACTGCACCGATTCGGTAAACCGCATCGACGCCTTGGTGACGAGCGAAGAAGCACGCATCGCCGCCAACCTCAACCCGGTTGTTGCCGGCGATTCGTACCTGCACGTCGGGGCCTACATCGGGGATCTGGCGCTGGTGTGGGACTGGTGTTCCACCAGCTCGGAACTCACCACGGCCAAGAAGAATCGGTGGTCGGCCTTTGCACAACAATCGGTGTGGAACGTGTGGCATCCGTCGACCGCGATGTGGGGGACCCGATCGGCACCATGGAGCGGCTGGGGCACCGACAATCCCCGGAACAACTACTACCTATCGTTTGTGACCGCCACCCTCCTCTGGGGTGCTGCGGCCAATGGTGAGCATGCGCAGGCCGCCGGTTGGTTGGCCGACGGTCGCCAGAAAGTGGAGGTGGTGTTGGCCCGCACGCACACTGCCGATACGCCGGGCGGCGGTTCCCTCGAAGGCACCGGTTACGGCAGCGCCATGAAGGGCTTGTGGTTCTTGCAGTACCTGTGGCAGGTATCCACGGGTCAACGCTGGGGCGACCTCTCGTCGGCGACGCAGGATTGGATTCGGTACATCGTTGCTTCGGTGGTGCCGTCGGGCGCTGGCTTCGCGCCGATCGGCGACCAGAGCAGAGTGGTCGAGGCCACCTTCACCGACTACCAGCGAGAGATGCTGCTGGCGTTGGCGGAGCTGCAACGAGGCCGTCCGATGGGTCGAACGGCCAGGCAGAAGGCCGACACGTTCCTTCCCCAGATGGAGCGTCCAGAGGAGTGGGTGTTCGACTTCCTCTACGGCAATCCCGACGCCACCGCTCCCGCCGCGCTGCCCAACAGTTATCACTCCACAGGGACCGGCCACGTCTTCGCCCGCACTGCCACCGGCGGGGCGAATGCGACATGGCTTTCGTTTCTTGGCGGGCCCTATGTAGAGAGCCATGCGCACCACGACTCGCTGTCCATCATGCTGAACCGCAACGGATGGTTGGTGGAGGACGCGGGGTTGCACTCCAACAGCGGTCTGATCCAGGCGGAGGAGGCCCATGCCCTCGTGATGCTCGAGAACGGGGCCACACCGTTACGCATGACCGAAGGTGGCTCCGCCAATCTGTTCGCGTATCGAGTGGGCAACGGCTTTGTGCACATGGGGGCCGACATCGGCAACGTGTATCCGGGGTCGGGTGTCGCCCAGGAGCGGGAGCTGGTCTTCATCGATCCGGGCATCGTGGTGATGATCGACCGGATCGACAGCGGCGCCACCTCGCTCACGAAACGATTCCAGTTGCCGATGCCGATGAGTCCCACCGTCACGGATGCCGGTCGTCATCTCCACATCGGTTCAGGGTCGAACGCGCTGGATGTGTACCGCACCTACCCCGACGCCGCCACGACCACCGTGCAGCCGTACACGTCATTGGCGGGAGCATTGCCGGGCGGGTTGCAGTCCGACTTCGTCGACGGCTTTCGGGCCTCCACCACCGTGACCGGCTCGGGTCGCACGGAGATGGTGCACGTGCTGGCTACGGGTGGCGCGGTGTCATCGGCGGTTGTGCTCAATGGCACGGCTGACGAACGCAACGTGCACCTGGTGTCGGCCGACGGGCGGCAGATCGACGTGTGGTTCTCGGCGGCGGGACGCACGGGGGCGCTTCGCATCGCCGACAGCGCCGGTACCGACGTGGTCACCACCCAACTTGTTCCCGGCGTCATCCGTCCGTGAGCGGGCGTCAATCAAGCCACGCGAATTCCCCCGGTCGGCCCCCGTTTGCGAACAGTCCGTAGAGTGATCCTTGTCACAACTGTCACAGTAGGGGGTGACAGGATCGTCGGATCGTTGTACGGTCGACCGGAACGAGCCACCGAGGGGGACTTGGCCATGGCGACCACACCAGCCGTATCTACAACGGATCCGACCGAAGATCCGACCAAAAATCCGACCGGAGATCCAACGGCGAGTCCACCAGCGGATTCGAGCAGCACGATCGAGACCGCCGATGATGCTGAGGTGCTCGAGGCCGGGTCGGGATCGACGGAGGGGCCGTCGTCGTGGACCCTGCCCGGCAATCGGATCTCGCGGCGACTCGAGATCTACCGGGTGGCGGCGAAGGTCGCGAGCCGCTACGCCCCCGCCAAACTCCCGGGCCTGAGCGACGGGCAGCGCACCGCGATCGTGGCCAAAGCGAACCGCCGTGGTGCCCGCGATCTCTACCGCACCGCGATCCACCTTCGGGGGTCCTTCCTCAAGCTCGGGCAGTTCGCGTCGGCCCGTCCTGATTTGCTCCCGCCCGATTACGTGGAGCAGCTCTCCAAGTTGCAAGACCGCGTGCCGCCCGCACCCGTCGCGGTGATCATCAAGACCATCGCCGAGGATGTGGGGCCTGTCGACGAACTGTTCGCGTCGTTCGATGCCGAGTCGGCGTCCGCAGCTTCGTTGGCGCAGGTGCACCGCGCCGTGCGACACGATGGTCGGACCGTGGCCGTAAAAGTGCAATACCCCCGCATCCGCGAGATCGTGCCGCAGGAAGCCAAGGACACCACCCGGATTCTCGGCCTGGTGAGCCACCTCGTGAAAGGGGTCGATCTGCCCACGATCGCCAAGGCCCTCGAGACCGGCACCCTTACTGAGATCGACTACGTCAACGAAGCCGCCAACATGGCGGAGTTCGGCCGCAACTTTGCCGACGAACCGAAGGTGCTGATCCCGTCAGTCCACACCGATCTCTCCAACGAGCGTGTGCTGGTGATGGACTGGATCGACGGGGAGAATCTGGCGCGAGCGCTCGCCGACGCACCACACGAGGTGGCGGAGGAGGCGCTTCGCCTTCTGGTCGACGCCTTTCTCAAACAGATCCTGGTCGACGGGCTGCTCCACTCCGATCCGCACCCCGGCAACTTCCTCCTCCAAGTAGGCGAAACCCTCGACGACATGCGCCTCGGCATGGTGGATTTCGGCGTGTGCACCCGTATGTCCGACACCACCAGATTGGCACTCTGCGAGCTCTATCGGGCGGGGAGTGCCGGGGACTTCGTAGCGATCGGTCAGGCTCTCCACGACCTTGGATTCCGCACCGAGGGAGGCGATGTCGACGGGCTCGTGGCGTTCGGTTCCTTGTTCTCGTTCGACGGCGACGAAGAGGGATCACGAGAGGAGAACTTCAACCGCCTCGTGCAGGCGTCGAAGGAGAACCCTCTGGTGAAGATTCCCGACGAGCTGATCATGGTGGGCCGCGTGCTCATCGTGCAGACGGGCATGGTGAGCAAGATCAAGCCGCGGTGGAGAATGGACGAACTGGTTGCGGCCCGGTTGGCATCGGCCTGATCGAAGACCCCGCGGCGTGGGAGCCATGGTGTCCGAACGCGTCGTTCACCGTGGTGAATCCGTCGAGGTGCATGACGGTCCGGATTGCACCACAACGTGATACGGGTTCGGTATGGATCGGCGCTGAGCCCGCACCGAATCTGGTTTGCCGGCGATCACCGATCTCGCACCCAGGTGCGCACCTCACCCCCGGTACCCATCAGCACCGAGCCGGGAAACACCCGCAGACGCCACGGCCGAAGCCGCAAGGCTGCGAATGTGGGGGACGTGGGACCGTCCTTCCATGGCGGGATGATCGCGGGGTCGTAGCCCACGGGTGCCGGTGCCGTCTTGAACCGCTCCCAGAGTTCGATGCATTGCTCGTCGTCGGTGATCCAGGTCGCGTCGCACTCCGCGGTGCAGGTGTCGTGATCGGCGGTCCAATAGTTCACCGACACGAAGGGGCTGTGGGCGAGATGGGCCAGTTTGGTCGGCGTGGGTCCTGTGGCGATCCAACCGATGAGCTCGTCACCTTGACGTTCCCAGAGGGGATGGAGCACCCGACTCCACGGTCGGTTGTCGCGATCGACCGTGGCCACCGAAGCCCACACGATGCGGTGGGCCATCTCGATAAAGGCGTCCGTCGTTTCGACGGTGGGATTGGTTGGCATCGGACCAGTTTGACGCTCCTTGCCGAAAGCTCGGAACATCGCCCCGGTGGGCCGTGGAGAAGCGCCCGAATGCACACGATCACCCTCGGTATGCTCGGCGCCCGTGGCTCGCGACGAAAGCAGGCAGTAGATGGCGTTGATGCGCCGAGGCCTCGCCACCGATGGTGATTCAGTAAGGCGCCATCGGCCGGAGAATCCCGCCGGCCCCAGCGAATCGGTGACCACCCATCGTGCTGATATCCAAGGGCTGCGGGCTGTCGCCGTGCTCGCCGTGATGGCGTACCACGCTCAGTTGCCACTGACTGGCGGGTTCGTCGGTGTCGACGTGTTCTTCGTGATCTCGGGCTTCGTTATCGCCGGGTCGCTTCTGCCGCGTGTCGGATCACCCACGTTGCCGAGTCTCGGTTCGTTCTACGAACGTCGCATGCGCCGCCTGCTCCCCGCCTTGGCGGTGGTGCTTCTCGTCGTCGCAGTCTCCTCTACTGCGCTGTTGTCGCCCCTTGGCGCACAACAAGCGATGACGGAAACCGCAATCGCGACATCGTTGTTCTCCGCCAACGTTCAATTGCGCGACACCACAACGGGATACTTCGGCCTCGACGCCGATACGAACCCGCTACTCCACACTTGGTCGCTCTCGGTGGAGGAGCAGTTCTATTTCGTGTTCCCGGCCGTACTTCTTCTGGCGTTCGTGGTTGCCGCCCGTTTTGTTCGGTCACGACAGCAGATGGTCGTCGCCGTGTTCGTCGCGTTCGTTTCGGTCGGCTCGTTCGCGCTCTGTTTTGTGGCGAGTGATGTCGCCCCTGGGGATCCGAGCGCAAAGTGGGCCTTCTTCACGGCGACGGCGCGAGTTTGGGAGTTCGGTGTCGGTGTCGCCCTCGCCCTCGCTGCCCCTGCGCTCCGACGGATCCGACCCCTGGCGGGGGCTGGAGCGGGGTTCGTCGGCACGGGGCTGCTCGTCGGGGCATTCCTCGGTATCGACCAGTGGACCAGATTCCCCGGTACCGCTGCGCTCATTCCCGTCGTAGGTACTGCGCTGATCATCATGGGAGGGTGCGGCGCAGAACCCGAAGCCACCCGAACCCGGGGCCGACACCATCGCTCCAATACCTCGGCTCGTGTTGTTGCAATGGTGCCCGTCGCGCTGGGCAGTAGGTCCATGAGGTGGATCGGCGACCGTTCGTATGGGATCTATCTCTGGCACTGGCCGCTGATCGTGTTCGCCGATGCGATGTGGCCGGGCCGGCGTTGGCTTCTTGTGGCGGCCGCGCTCGTCTCCGTGGGGCCGGCGATGCTCTCTTACCGATTCGTTGAAAATCCCATTCGACACGGCCAGCGATTTGCCGGCCGGCGAGTCATCGGACTGGTCGCAGTGTGCCTCGCAGTTCCGATCGTCGTGACCACAGCGGTGGTGCAGTTGACGTCGGTGCAACGTGGATCCGACGCCGTCGTCGCATTCTCCCAGTGTGTGCAGCCGTACTCCTCTGGCTGGGTGAACTGCGGGGTTCCGCTTCGTTTGCGGACGCCTGAAGATTGTCGTTGGAAGGGGCAATCATCACGGGGAGAAGTCTTTCTGGTTGGCGATTCCAACGCCGGTCATTTCGCCGAACCGGTCGGTCGTTCCGCAACGGAGAACGGCTACGAGGCGACCTATGCCTTGATGACGGGCCGTGCGTTCGTCGACCTCGTGCATGTCACGGCGGAGTCTGACGGGGCACGGTGCCACGCCTTCGTTCTCGACACCCTGGCCTTCCTCGCCGAACGTCCACCCGCGCTTGTCGTGATCGGTGCATCGTCGTCGCAGTACCTGAATGACGACAGCCTGCTGGTCGACCCGGCAACGCGAGTCACCGCATCGACAACAGAAGCGAAGGCCGCGTTGTGGGAGGCCGGTTTGCGTGCAGTCTTCGACCGGCTGGCGATCGCTGGCATCCCGGTGCTCTTCGTGCACACCGTTCCCCATCTGGCCGATACGGCTCGGGAATGGGCAGCGGAGACCTGCCCCGCCGTTCGGATCTACCTCGCAACGTGCGGGACGTCGATTGACAGGGCGTCGGTGGAGGTGCAACAGCGTCCCGCCCGAGAGGCGGAACGACGTGCCGTTGATGGAACTCGGAACGCCCGGTCGGTGGACTTCACCGAGGACCTTTGCCTTCCCGACCGCTGTGAAAGTGAACGCGAAGGGCAGTGGCTCTATCGCGATGCCACCCACCTCACGCTCGGCGGGGCAACTGGCCTGACCCGTCGGTTCGCGGTGGAGATGACTGCGGCGGTTCAGCTCACGACAACGAGTTGACGGGTTTCGATCCACGACCTTCCGAGGTCACGGCGGACGGAGTCGCTCACTGATCGAACAGCACGGCCTACCGTCTCGGCTCCTCCCCGCGCACCTATCGGTCGTAGATGGCGATTCCCTGACGGCATTGAGGCTCGTAGTCGATCGGAGCGATCGAGCAAAGTTCTTCGGCCCGCTCTTGTGTGCCGAGTTCGTTCACAAAATCGGCGGCCGCACCGTACAAACAGTGGCCGATTCCGGTAACCGCACCTTGCGAGCATCGTTCGAGGGCGGTCTTGGGGTCGCGGCGGGTGCTCGAGCTGATCTCGCGACCCATCCCCTGGTAACACGTGGCCTGCCACGGGCCGTTGGCGGCGTCGCATCCACGAAAGGCGTCGTCGAAGTTCCGATCTGTGAGGAAGAGCATCATCGATGGTGCCATCTGGTAGCAGCCGGTCTTGTGGCGGTCGGGGACGACGTCGCACGGGAACTGCAGGTTCGATCGGTCGTACACCGCGGAGGCAGAACCAGCGAGCGCATCCATGATGTTCTGCATGAACGCACCCCCGCCGCACGCCGGAACGTCGCCCGCGGGCTCGACCTTGTCGCACAACTGCAGCGCGGCGAACAGATTGCCGTTCAGTCGGATCATGAGACCATGACCGAGCCCATGGGTGCAGTTGTAGCGACGCAAGCCTTCCGTGGGTACTGCGGCGCATTGTTTACTGACGGCTTCGGGCAACTGGGCGTCGGTGAGCTCGCCGAGGGAACTCTCCACGACTCCGTGAAAGTACCCGGATGAGCAAACGGCGGTTCCCTGTTCGAAGGCTTTGGCCACGTCGCCAACCACGGTGATGGCTTGCCGTCCGAGGTCGTGAGCGATCTGGTGGCACTGCACGATCATGGTTTCGGATCGTGTCTGGTTGGCGGCGAGGATTGCGAGCGCGTGTGCAGGACCTGACGTGCGCATCTCGGCGGTGAAATAGTCGAGAAGGCACGTTGATTGTGTGGCCTCCGGCCCAGCGAGACATCCATCGATCGACGTCGGGGCCGGTAGCGCTGACCCGGGGGTACCGTTGGCCAGGCCATCAGCGGGGGACGACGGCTTTGGCGGTGGGGTGGTGGAGAGCACGATTCCGAGAACCATCACCACGCCGGCAGCCGCGACCTCCAGCGCGAGAGATCGTCGTGCCACAGTGGTTTCACGTCGTCGATGCAGGAGAGCCAGTGGCAGCACGACCGCGATGAGAAGCACGGTCTTCCCACTCAAGATCTGTGTATAGGTGGCGTCGAGCAGAGGACCCTCGACCCGATCGAGCCCCATGGCGACGCCAGAGATGATGGTGACGCTGAAAGGGATGGGGAGCCATTGCCGAAGCCGGGCCATCGCCGCGGGAGGTATCGACGGGGGGCGAAGCGACGCTGGCCCGGGGAAAGAGCGAGCGTCTCGGGGGTGTTTGTCGTGTCGATCGATCGCGGCGAGGCACACCATGAGGGGACCGAGCCACAGGGCGAGGGCGGCAAGGTGAGAGAAGCTCAAGATGGTGGAGGAGAATGGCGATTCGGACGCGCCGGCGTGGCCGGCGGCGATCGCGCCAAGCCCGGTGAGCGTGAGCCCGAGAGCGATGATGGAGACCGGATCTTTTGTCGGCCGATCGGACGGCGATCGGGACTCGTCTGTCGTGGCCGATCGTGAAATGCGGCCGGCCACGACAGCAGTGGCGAGGGCCGCCATCGCCGTGACCCACCACGCGATGCCGGACCGAGTCGCGAAGGCGTTGGCAAATGGCAAAGCCGTCGTTCCATCGGCAGGACTCGACGCGGCGATGGTTGCGAGGTTGAGCAGGCTTCCCGCCGCCACCATCCCCAGCGACAACTGGAGCCACCGTCCCCAGCTTCGGCTTCGTAGCCCGACGGTGCCGTCACCTGTCGTCCATCGATGGAGGACCACGACCCCGGCCGCAACGATGAGGCCAACAAACACGGCGAATGAGGCACCGCTTCGGGCAGGGTCTGGTGCTTCGCCGCCGATCGCCGGGTCGATCGCTCCACCCGCGGTGGACAGCGTGATTCCCCCGGAAATGCGGTGGCCATCGTCGCCCACCAGCGTCCAACGCACCCGGATCGAGGTGGGGTCCTGCACAATGGGCAACGGCAGGACGACCTTGGTGCTGCGCTCCTCCCTCGGGATGAGCTCAATCGTCGTTCCATCGGCCTCCACCACCTCGAACCGACTCACCTGCCGCACGACCGCTTCGGAGAACTGCAACACGATGTCCGCAGGCGGTGCCGCAAGCTTGGTGTCGACCGGAGGGGTGGAGCTGACGAGCTCGGGGTGCGACCACGCTGGTGGCGCCGCAACAACGACCAGAGTGACGGCCGCAAGAAACGCGAACAGGAGTGCGATCGGGGAGACCACGAATCGCGGGTCGATTCGAGTTGGGATGGGGGATCGAGTCACGTTGAGTCGCGGTGGCTGCGGGGTTGGGCAGCGGGCATGGTTCGTTGGACGGAGGCCGTCGCCGATTGTAGGAGGCGGAGTCAGGAACTATTCCGCGTCTTCCGGCCGCCCCACCGAACGGAGCGACGTCCTGTCGGGGAGCGCGTCACCGGCGAAGGCCGACACCGCGAACCGTGATGGGTGTTTGCCGGATACGACGTGGCCGCCGGCTGATCTCAACCCCGAGATGTTGGTCGTCAGACATGGTCGTGCCCCCGGCGAGCGGCAAGAGTTCGTTGGGCCAACACGGGGTCGGCCTGACATCCGGGCTCGTCTTCGCACGGATTGCTCTCGAGTTCAAGGGTGGCGTGATCGATCCGAAACTCGTGCCGAAGTTCGGCCTTGACGTCGGCGGCCACGAGCTGGGCCGCTTCGAGGCTCGGACTTCCGCGGAGCACCACGTGCGCACTGAGCGCGTTCATCTCGGAAGACAGGCTCCAGATGTGCAGGTCGTGGACGGCCTCCACCCCGGGTACCGAGGTGATGGCGGACGTGACGGCGTCGGCGCCCACGCCGACCGGAGTGCTCTCGAGCAGGATATCGGCGGCGCGCAATGCCAGCCGCCAGCCTTGCCAGCCGACGAGCACGGAGACGGCGACGCCCATCGCGGGATCGAGCCAGTACCAGCCATCGGTGAGGAGCATGAGGATTCCGCTGACCGCCACCGCAACAGAGGTGAGCGCGTCCGAGACGAGGTGGAGGAGGGCGCCGCGCATGTTGATGTCGGACGAACGGTCGTAGACCACGACGGCGGCGATGGCGTTGACCGCCGCCCCGGCCAGCGCCGCGGCGACCACCACCATGCTGTCGATCGGCTGTGGATCGCGCAGGCGCTGGACCGCTTCGATGAGTACATAGGCGCAGACCGCCAGAATCATCGCGGCATTGAACAACGCCGCCAACACCCCTGCTCGGTGGTACCCATAGCTGCGAACGGCGTTGATCGGGCGTCGAGCCAGGCGCACGGCGACGAGCGCCACGATGATGGCGAGGACGTCGGTGAGATTGTGGGATGCGTCGGCGAGCAGGCCGATTGAACCCGACGCGATACCCGCGGCAACCTGGATCACGACGATCGTGACGTTGAGCGCTATGGCAATCGTGAGTCGTCTCTCGCGACCAGAGCCAATAGCCGGTGCGAAGTGGTGACCGTGGTGGTCATGCCCCGACATGCGTTTGGCCTCCTCGTGACGATCTACTTGCCGTCATGAGGGATCTCCCAACCGTTCGGGGCAGAGCAGAACTTGTTCACCGGTGGCCGCGAGCAACCGCTGCGCGGCCAGAAGGAAATCGACGATGTCGACCGACGAAAGTGCATGGAACGACTGACGGCCCTGAGGACGGACGGTGACGAGCCCGCAACCACGAAGACACGCGAGGTGCGCGGACACGGTGGATTGGGAACGGCCGGTGAGAGAAACAAGGTCGGTGACCCGCCGTTCACCACCGAGGAGTTCGAGCAGGATGGCCAAGCGGACGGGGTCGGAAAAGCTGTGGAACAACTTCGCCGCCCGTTCCGTGGCATCGGCATCGATCGTTCGCATCGCCATGTTGCGATGATAACGACACCGGGCGATACATCAACCCCGCCTTTCGGGGGCCGACGGCGCACTGCCGCCCGGCCCATCACGGGAAGGGCACCATCAGGGGTAGGGGATGAAACCTTCGCGACGCTGGGTCTCCCGGATGTAGGCGATCACCGCGGTGATCTCCTGCTCGGAAAGGCCGACGACCGGTGCCATGTCCCCAAAGTCCCAGTGATGGGCGGGTGCGCCGTTGAGGATGGCGGAGCGGAACGAGGCGTCGTTGTGGTGCCCCGGCTCGTACACCTTCGATCGGTGAGACGGACCTTTGTCGGTGCCGTTGAGGTCGGCGCCGTGGCATGACGCGCAGCGCTGCGCGTAGACCGCCGCACCGTCGATCTTCCCGGCGGCGGGGGCCGCAACCGATGGTGGACTGCTGGTGGAAGCGCACGCCGAAAGGATCACGGCCGTGATGACGACGATGACCACGAGTGCTGTTCTCGGGGCTTCGACGAACCGCCCTGGGTCTTGACGCTTCGAGGTCATGGACTGGTGGCCTGGTGGGGGATTCGGAGATCGATGCATCGTTCGAAACGTTGTCCCATCGCTGGAGGACGTTACCGTCTCGTCCGACAAGGAACACCCAGGGTTCGTGGAGATCGTCGGCGCCCTCCGACAAGATCCAGTCGGCTGCGTCCTTGTTGCGATGGGAAGACCGACGTTGGAGTCGAGGGCGTACAGGGTGTAGGCGTTTTGAAGGAATGCTCGGGGGGTCAGGATGCGGGCTGCTCCGATTCCCATAGGGCGCTCCTGGTGTCGGCGCGACGAGCATCGTGAACCGGTTTGGCGGACTTGCGCGACAGTCTTTGGGTGAATCTCGACGGTGCGGGCGACCTGAGTGATGAGGCGTTGCGCGCGGCGGTGGCCGAGGGGAGTCGTGCGGCGCCTACGTCGATGAGTGGTCGCTGTCGGACGATCAGCCCGCAGTCCTTCGAGCCCCCGTTTGTCCCATTTGTGGCGTGGCCGGCCGACTTCGAAGAGCGCATCGAGGGTCCGGTGCTTCCGCAGTTCTCGCGCGCATTCCGGCGCTACGGCTGACGGACGTCGAGGAGTCGAAGGCCGTGGTGATCCTGACCGTCGCTCGAACGATCGCAGCGTTCGGAAGCGCGCTCGACAGCGTTGGGGCGGGGCCTCGACCGTGGGCGATCGGCTTTCACGATCAGGAGCCCATCGTCTTCTTGACCAACCCGACGCTGACCTTGAAGCGTCGATGTGTACCGCCCGACGCATGCGGTGGAGCTCGAAGTTCAAGACCTGTGATCGGCTCGGCTGGCGGACGCTCGGCGGTGAGCAACTGATGGCCGAGATGCCAGACGACGCGGTCTACGAGGCAGTTGGGTGGACCACTGGCTCTCGGCTCGTCGTTCTTCTCGGAGATACCGCCGAGGCGCCCAGCTTCTGCGCCGTCTTCCAGGAGGACCCCACAGCGGAGGCAATCGATGGAGCGTCCTTCGACGATCTCAAGGAGTTGGCCGCACCCGCTGAGGAGGCGTACCTCAACACTCTCCGAAGGCTCGGGATCGACCCGCAGAGGTAGCCACCTGGTGTGAAGCCGTTCGCCGCACGCTGCCAACACGTCTGGAAACGGAAGCTCGACTGGAGGGGTCCAGACCGTGCCGCCAGTCCCGCGATCTGCGCAAAAGCCCCGGTACAGCAACTGCAGGGCATGAGCGGTTGCCGGCCGTCACGTACCCCGGCGGGCTCGAAACCCGACGGTCGTGAAGGCTGAAGGAACGATGTCCCGACCGAGAGCGAGGAGTCCCTACCGGCGCGTCGCTGCTCCCCATCTGCTGACCTCGGCTCGAAATCACAGCAGGCACCGGCCGGCGCCTTTCCTGAGTACGGGCTCGGGGAAGCCGTCGTAGCGGGTTCGGTAGACGGCGACGGCACGGTTGTTGATCAGGCCGAGGATCGTGGCCACCTCTGTTGCGTCGACGAGGTCGTCGAACTCAACCTGCATGGCCGTGGCGGCGTGGTTGACAATCCACAACGGCGGACAGGTGTCGTGGATGTACACAGTGGCCCTGACGCAGGTGCCGCCGCTGCCCGGGCCTGGCCACCACCAAGGACCGCGATGAGATGGATGACGATACGCGGGTCGAAGCGCCCGAGCTGGTCCGGGAGCTGAGGCAGGCGGTGGGCGCCGCCGCCTCGAACACCGGGCGAGCCATCGATCTCGTCGCCCTCGGACGGGGGGTCGCTGCACGTCGAGGACTTCTTCGCTGGGCTTGGCAGTGTCGCCGAGGACGCCGAGAGATCGGATGGCCACCTCACTGCGCTGCTCGACGACATCGAGGCGGTCACCTCGCGACGCCGCCGGAGCGCATTGCGGATTGCCTTCAGCTCTTCGGACCGCGCCCGGGAATCCCGCGGCTGTCCCAAGATTCTCGGACGACAAGGGTTTTCACGGTCAACCGCTGTCGAAACCGGAAACCGCGGACCAGCGTGTTTGTGCTGGTCAGCGGTCGAAAGTGCTGGTGCCCTCGGGGCGATTCGAACGCCCGCACACGGCTCCGGAGGCCGATGCTCTATCCCCTGAGCTACGAGGGCAAGATGAGGGCGGCAGGATAGCGCGGGGCTCTTCGGCCCTCCCACTGCGTTGATCGGCTGTGCCCGTCGGTACCCCGGGGGTTCTCCACCGGTTCTCCCACCGGTTCTCCACCGGTTCTCCCGGCGGAGCCGAAGTCAGGGCGTGCGAAGAACGATCCACTCGGCCAGCGCGGCCACGCCCTCGTCGGCCTCCGGTGTCGACCCGGCGAAGTAGTGCCACACATGCATCATGCCGTCGCCCACATGGAGGGTGAGGTC
>Ga0105047_10008193_pt1 | contig 17461 bp, 14 predicted proteins | sample MAT04_FD_78384 | JGI IMG/M metagenome (GOLD analysis project Ga0105047, IMG submission 78384) | Freshwater microbial communities from Lake Fryxell liftoff mats and glacier meltwater in Antarctica - MAT-04 (megahit assembly) | ecosystem: Environmental > Aquatic > Freshwater > Ice > Liftoff...
CTGCGGGGGGGAGTTTTTTGCAACAGGCGTTGATGTGATGTATGCCGGAGGAGGGGTCCAGAAAGACGGCGGTGGCTCCGACCCGGAAAAGCCCGAGTAATGCAATATAGAGCTCAATGGACATTGGAACAAAAACCAGCACGGGACTTTCCCGGCGGATTTGATGGGCTGCCAGCCTCGCGGCAAAGTGGTCGGAAGCAGCTTTGAGTTCAGAAAAGGTGACCGTGACATCCTGACCCCGTTGTGTTGCGATCAAGGCTTCCCGGCGAGGCCACTGGGCCGCGTTTTTTTCAAAAATCTCCGGAATGGTCATGGCGAAAGCCGGAAGGAGAACAAAACGTAGCGCCTCATTTTTTTCCCAAAAAAGCCGCTCATATTTTGAACCTGATTGTCTTCGTGCTGGAGAGCGTGAATCAGCCGCGAATAACCTAATTCCGCAGCCTGCTGGTGGAGCAGGTTTGTTAAAACAACTCCCAGCCCGCCGTATCGGCGTCCGGGCAGGATCGCGAGGGTTTTTCCAATGACCGTTCGGATCGCCTCGCCACGCCGGGCCTCCGCATAGTCAGGAGTTGCAAAAATATACCCCACTGGTCGGCCAGCGTCCTCCGCAAGAAAAACCAGATCCGCAATAATTTTGTCCCGAAAAGGCAGGTATTGTCCCATGAAGGTCTCCTCAGAGATTTTAGTGTAGAGAAAGTTTTTTGGAAAACTGACCACTGAAACTTCGTAAATCTTTCGAAGATCCTCCTCAAATCGCGAGAGGTCCACATTGCGAATCTGCACCCCCTCCGCGCGGAGCCGCACCATGGCTCGCGCGGCCCTGGGATCTTGTCGCTTCAAGTCCGTTACAAGAGAAGACGAGTAAGTCGCCAGAGGCGCGAAGCCGGAGCTCATAAAGGCCGTTGCCCACCAGTCCGGGTTGTCCGGTTCCATAAAAAAGGGAGGTTCCTCACCACGCTCGGTGAGCACCCGATAACGTCTCCATGTGTGGCCGTCCATAGGTCCCACCGCGAGCGTGCAGCCCCGCTCTCTCAAGCGCTTCTTCGCGCCCTCAAGCAAGAAGATCGCAGCTTCTGAAGAAGCGGCTTGAAAGTGGCCGATGATGCCAAGAACTTTGCCGGCCATCTCGGGCACAGTCTTCCACCAAAGCGAACACCGGGCTTCCTTGCCGGAGGTGCAAAGGTGTTCATCAGCGTGTTGGGAAATCAGAGTCGCGGCATCAAAATCAGAAAGGGGTTCGCCAGGAGAAAAGTTGAGCAATTTCATAGGATGAGCATTTATTTGATAAGTCCAATAAGCGAAGCCAGAAACGCAATGCCTGTCTCTGATAGCCAGATGCGGGCATTTTGGGAGGCAGAGTGTTCCTGTGGCCATGATGGAATAAAGACAGAGATCGAAAGAAGCACAGAAGCAGGAACCCAGGCAATCGCCGCAAGCGGAAAGGCGCCTAACGCAACCCCGACTCCCCCCAGGGCGCAGAAAAGAAGGGTTGGGACGATCCATCCTATGACAAAAATCCGCCAGAGCGGCAGGTCTTCACCAACCACTCGCAATCGTGCCGTGATGATATTTCCCGTGTGCGCGGCCATACAAAGCAGGTAGGGGCCAATCAGGTCCGTCTCCCAAACATAAGCAAGAACGATCCACAAAAACCCTCCGGCCATGACCCTTGTGACCGCGTGCAAATTCTGAATCGGCCTTGAATCCTCGGGGAATGAGGGAAGCAAAATATAGACAAGGAAAAGCAGAACAGGAGGGCACAACCAAAACCAACCGCCAAACGCCCAGACCGCGTATCCGGATAGCGCACCGGCAAGGATGGCACTGTCACTGAGTGTTGTTCGTTTGCGCCAGAGAACAACAAAAACCACCAGCCCAAGGATCAACAAAAACCGCAGTCCTAACTCCGCCGCATCCAGCGGAAGATAGAGGCTCAGCAGGAAATACATGCCAATGGGAATGATGAGGTTGTCCTGCCCCCGCCAGGAAATTGCTTCAAGCAGCATGACGACAAACCCGGCTGTCAGACTGATCAATAGGCACTCCGCACGTCCGGTCTCACTAAAAAGCAAAAGCGGGATGTGACAACTCAAAAAGGCGGCCGTAAAAAACGCGATCGAGCCCTCCGCGCTTTTTAGTCCCTCGTCCGTGCGATAACGCGCAAATCCATAACGAACACCAATCAAGGCTCCGACCGAATCGGCCACGGTAAGCGTCAGGACGGGAATGATGAAAAGCAAGGTTTGGTCTCCCGCCAAAAGAAACACAACCGCCACAGCCACGGGAAAATAAAACTCCCCCAAGGATTGGCGATCAACCCCACCAATCACCCCTCCGAGTTTTTGACGAAGAGGGGATACCAACCTGACGGCACCAAGTGCAATAACTGCAAAAATGGCAAGCACCGCCACCGGCCACACGTCGTCAAAAATCCACGGGAAGGAGAGGCAAACCAAACCCATCCCGACATGCACCGCTTTGCGCGAGAGTTCAGGAGGCAGTTGCCTGCCAAAAAGCTTAACGATCCCAATGAGAGCACCAAGAGCCGCCAAAACCCCAAGAATTCCCAGCCAAGGATTCATGGAACCTCCTCCAAAACAAAGGCACTGTAAAAAAAGGCTTTGTCCTGCAAGTGAAGCTGCGCGGAGAGCTCCCGGTGCGGTCGAATTCGGTCGTGCAGGCATTCTGGAGCGTTGCGGGGAGCAAGCATGTTCCAATACGCAATCCGGGCGCCAGGCCTGCACCGCGCTGAGATGGTCCGAAGAATCGCTTCCGTCGTTTCTGGAGAGAGGTATTCGAAAATATCGCTGAGATTAAATTTGCTGAGACGGCCCTTCGGAACTTGACTCAGGTAATCCTCAAGCGGTGCCTGATGCCACTCCAGGCGATCCAAATTCTTGCGGATGAGGCCTGCGTTTTCTTCACGGAGGTAAAATGGCCGTGCCGTCTGATGGCGACCGGTCAGGATCCATTGGAGATACGGGTTGAGTGCAGGATCAAGCACGGAGAGGGCATGACGAGTTCGCTCAAGGATTTTTTCTGCGACGCTCCCCTCGACGTAACGAAAAAAACTGGGGTCGCGACCAAGAGCCCCCATCGCGGCGCGGGAGAAAAACAGATGAAACATCAAACGCCATCGCCACGTGTTCCAACACTCATTAAAAAATTTGAGCCGGGCAGCGGGCTCACGGCTTTGAAGGAGTTCCTCGATTCTTCGGCGGGAGTGGATCAGCGGCATAACCCATTCCCTGAACAACCGGAAGTAGTTTTCGAATTTTCCTGCATGACCAATTCCGGGCGCGATGGGCCGGGAATCCCAGAATTTTTGAGTCTCCGGTGAGAGGCACTTACGCAGAGCCTCATAAAGTTTTTGCTGACGATCACTCGCGACTGAACCAACCAGTTCCAAGATTTCGTGATGGTCCAATTGACGGAAAGCAGCAACCCGAAGTTCCAAACAGGCGAGTTGCGACGCATTCATGTCGAGAGCGATGACTTTTTTGGGCCCCTTGGCCAGCATCGCGAGGGCATTGTCTCCGGCGGAGGCAATGGAAAGGCATTCGTCATCGGGCTGGATGTCGAGAGCTTCGAGAAGGATGTCGGCATCTTCCCAGACTTGGGCATAGCGGAGGATTGTGAAGTCCGCCTGGGCAGCAGCCTCACTTGGCATACAAATCCTCCGCTGCGAGTCGGGTGACTCGGCCTGTGCTGCCATCCAATTCAACCATGTCGCCAGTCTGGAGCCATGATGTCAGCCCCCCAATGGACACCACAGCGGGAATGCCCATCTCCCGGGCCACAATTGCCGAGTGGGAAAGCAGGCTACCGTGTTCAACCAGCAAGCCGGAGGCCGAAGGAAAAAGCAGAATCCACCCGGGATCGGTTCGGGGGGCAACAAGGATTTCGCCTGGCTCGATCTCGGCATGACGGGGATCCAAAATCACCCGGGCTTTGGCACGCACGATTCCCGGACAACATCCGATGCCCTTACGATCCACCCCGGAGAAATTCTGCGGGGTCGCCGACTGTTCGCTTTCAAAGGAATGACCCACATAGACCAACCCCTGTGTTTCAAAACGTCCGGCGGGAGGGTTTTCTGAAAACCCGGAAAATTCCTCCCTGCGAAGCCGCGCTAGACCTTTGAGATCAGTCGTCACGGCCGTTCCTTCAACGAAGCCGAGCGACTCTTCCGCCTGCAAATAAAAAATATCCCACGGCTGATCAAGCAGTTCCAGCGCATTGAACCGCTTCCCCAACTCCACAAAAATGCGGCGGACCTGCCCAAAAACCCGCGTGCGCTCGAACCGCAGGTTTTCGCGATCCCGCACACGGTCGCGGGTCTGAGCGATCACAAACGGAAAGATCACCCGGCGCAGGGGATGTCCGATCAACGCCTTCTCCACCCGCTCGGAAGCGGCTTTGGCCACAGACTCCATATCCAAGGTTTCCCGAGGCGGAGAGCCTGCCAGACGGGCGATGGAGCGGAGAAGCATCAGCGGGTTGTCATGCAGCGTCGCACTCTCCAGCTTCAACTCCTCAAGACACCGGTCACCAAATTTTTTAAGATAGCTGAGATATTCCCGGTGAAATTCCGGGTGATGGGTCATCACACTTTGAATCTCAAGCAAGTTGCCAGCCTCCAAAACAGCGAGTAAATCTGGAGCCTGCCGAACCACGTTGGCAAGTTGGATCATCCGTTTGGCAGGCTCGGCGCTGATGATTCCACCCTGACACGAGATCAGATCGTTTTGGAGCGTGCCATCCGGATCCCCGCACCATTTGTCCACTAGCTTACGAGAGATTCCAAAATAGATCATCGCAAAAAAGTCGTTAATGAGCGGCGCGTCCCAACGGGTTAGTAATTGGTTTTGCAGCCGTCGATAGGCCGCCGCAAGCTCATCGGGCCGCATCGCTTCGAGCGGGACTTTGCCGGGCTTCAGGGCGTCCTCGAGCCGGCGATAAAAGGCCTCAATTTTTTTTGGAAGAGACACGTGGTTAACGATTAGCCCAAAAAGGGTTTCACCAATTTCCAGATAATCACGCAGCGTGGATTTGCGGGACTTGCCCACGATTTCCGCCACGACATCCTCGGGCAGGCTTTCTTTCACACCCATCATTTGCTCCATGAAATGACGGTTCACCGCAAAGCCGGGAAGCATGGCCAGCACGCGATACCAACTCAAGAGATTGTAAAAGACGTGCCCCCGAACCAAACCAAGCATCCGGCCAAACACGTCGCGATTGGCCTCAATCCGCCATGCGGGAACGCGCAGGATTTTGACAAACTGGCGATAAACCTCTTCATAAATATGACGCGCAAAGCTAAAGGTCAACGGGGTGGTGACCCCGGAGTAGCTTTCCGCGATGTTGCTGTTATCCCACAATTGCCACGCGCCATCGGGGTCGATCTGGCGGCTCATAGAAGTGATCGGACGGGACTGAAGGAGGAACAGTCTCTCTCCAAAAATGGCCCACTCGATATCCTGAGGACGTCCAAAGTGGCTTGCTGCGTTTCGAGCAAGCTGTGCAACCTCGTGAATCTGCGCATCGGAAAGTGTGGGACGATTGGGGTCCACCACCTCGCGCTGAAGGATCTTCTGGTCGCGGTCCACGTGAAAACTGTCACCTGTTTTTCCACCGGAAACCAAAACCTCCCCAAGCCCCCGCACAGCAGCGACAACCACCACCCCGCGACGCCCGGAAACTGGATCGGCACTAAAGGCCACACCAGCCAACTCGGACGGAACCATATGTTGAATAAGGACGGCTGGCATGGGCGGAGGTAACGATAAGCCGGCCTGCTCACGATAAAGGACAATCCGTTCGCTGAATCCCGATTGCCAAACTAACCGGACTTTTTCCAACACCTCGGCCTTGGGAATATTTAAAAAACTCTCCAACTGCCCAGCAAATGAATGCATGGCACCATCTTCATCAACAGCCGATGACCGCACGGCAAACAAGCCGTCATGGTCATTCAAAAACGGCATCAGTTCCTCTTCCAGCGTGACGGCCTCGGATTCGAAGGCTTCCGGCAGGACCACGATTCCCGGCGGGATAACAAAACCCGCCCGGCTCAAAGCCCCAAGAGCCCGCGCCTTTCCCCCAACTGGCAGTTCCTTAAAATTGTCATCCCGCCAATGAGCCACACGTTTCATGTCAGAAGCCTCCACAGCAGCGGCACAATGCCCAGCATCAGATAAAGGCACAAGGTCCAGATCCCGGAGATGACCTCAAAGGCTTTGCCGCTTTTTGGGTCTGCAAGAAAACGAAAGCCCATCCCAACAGACACAGCCAGCAATGTGCCAAGCACGACAGCGACTGGCACAAGGAATTGGATCTTCGCCGCAGCCACCAACGCCGCAGAGAGTGTGAGGACCATGGCCAGCAGCCAGTATTTGACGGACCGCGAGCGCCCCCAGACCACCGAGTAAGTTTCCACCCCGGTTTCTTCATCCTGCGGTGCCCGGATTTTGCGGCCAATTTCAATAATGAAACCATTCAGGAAACTGACCAAAACAAACCAAATCAAACCGCTTGGCGGATATCCAGAGGAGACCAGCCAATCACACGCCGTCGCATAAAAGTCGATCAACGGCATGATAAACATGTGCGTCCACATGTAGGTGAAGGGATGCGCTTTGAGCCATGACTTACAAAAGAACTCACGGCTCATCATGCCGAGGTATATCCATGTCAGCAAAAGCAGCGGCAACAACCGAAGATCCAGCCAAATCGCAAGTCCAACTTGCAGCAGCCCGGTCAGGACCCAAACCCAACCCAGCTCACGCAAGCTGACCAGCCCGCGCGGAACAGGGCGGTAAGGGCGGTAGCGGGTGTCCTCCTCAATATCCTTGAACTCATCCGCCAACCGCAGATGCAAAAACGAAATAAGCGATGAGAAAAATGCGACCGCCAAAACCTGAAAAGCTGGAAACTCGTCCACCCCGCGCAGCAGGGACGAGAAACAAACCGCGCAGAGGCTGAAAGCGAGAATCAGGGGTCCGTGGGCAAGGAGCGGAAAACGTTCCCGCTGATAAATCCCCCATCGCATCAGCCCGGTCTCAGCGGATGCCATGGGACGCAGGATGACGGGCAAGTTTCTCATGCGCCCGGGTGAAATGACCCGCCGCCATGGCACCGATGATGGATAATTCCCCGGCCAGTGCCAGAGCGGCCGCCACTTCCGTGAGAGCACGGGCCTGCCCGGTTCCTTTAAGCCCAAGAATTTCCAAACAGGCCACCTGCGACGGAAGTCCCGTCCCTCCCCCCACAGTGCCCATGATCAAGTTGGGCAGGGTGACTGAGGCATACAGACTCCCATCGGGTTTGGCCTCAAAACGTGTGACGCCCACCGCCGCTTCAGAAACGCATGCCACATCTTGGCCTGTCGCCAAAAATAGGGCTGCGAGCCCATTTGCATAATGCCCCTGCACGCCGATGGTGCCACTCAGCACTCCCCCCAAAGCCGACATTCTCCAATATTCTTCCAACACCGCCGCCTCGGTGTGAAGCCGCTTCGTGAGAGCGGCAGGCGGGATCAGGCATTCGGCAGCCACCTTGCGCCCGCGCACGGTCTGAAAAGATTGTGCGCTGGCTTTTTTGTCACCAGAAAGATTCGCCTCCACAAAAATGTGTTTGGGTCGCACCGGAGAGTTTTCTTGGATATCATCACAGATGGCCTGCGTCGCGATGGTGACCATGTTCTGCCCGGCAGCATCGCCAGTGAAAAATTCAAACGTCACGTAAATATGGTTACCTTCCACCGTAAGACGCATGTCGATGAGCTTGCCATGATTAGTGGTCGCCTCGGCTTTTTGCTGAAAAATCTCTTTTCGAGTAAGAATCCATGACACAAATGCGCCCACTTCGCGCAGATTCGAAAAAACAAACCCTGGTGCCCGACTGACCCCCTCCCCTAAAATGAGCGTGCTGCAACCACCGCTTTCGCTCAGCAGTTGGCAGCCTCTTGTGTAAGACGCCACCAAGGCCGCCTCTGTGGTTGCAAGCGGCACATAATAATCCCCGTGGGCAGAACATCCGTTCACCCTCAATGGCCCCGCAATCGCAACAGGCACGGAAATCGCCCCGATAACATTCTCAATGTTGGCCGCAAAAACCGAAAGATCCTGCCCATGCCAAAGAATAGGATTAGGTTCTTTCGAGTCAGACAGCAGTCCCCAACGACGACGGACGGCCTCTTCGCTTGCAAGCGAGGCACCTGGCACCCGCGCAGGGAGCGGGTCAAAACAGGGCTTTAATCGCTCCAAAACCTCCTCGGCAGGTAGCCCGGAGGACAACCGCTTCACATGCGAAGCCGCAGACTGAGAGCTTGTGGACATACTGCCACATCGTTGCAAAAGCATCCCCACAAATAAAGCATGGAGTGAGAGAAAACTGGCTGGAGAGGGAATTGAACCCCCGACACGAGGATTTTCAGTCCTCTGCTCTACCAACTGAGCTATCCAGCCTAGCGAGGAGCGACTATGATTAAGAAAATCCGTTCTTGCAAGAGGTGATTCACGAAGTTTTTTGGACAAAACGCGATGCCATGTGCTTTTTACTTCACCGATGCCCTGTCAAAGCTCAGGATGTTGGCCTACTAACTGGTCTTTCGAGATCTGAAACCCGTCTCCACTCACTTCACCAAATCCTGCCCCTTTGAAAACTATTGCCATCACCAACCAGAAGGGAGGCGTCGGGAAAACAACGACGTCGGTGAATTTGTGCGCAGCTCTCGCAGAACGCGGCATCAGGATTTTGCTGGCGGATATTGACCCCCAAGGCAACGCAACCAGCGCCGTGGGCACGTCGGACCCTTCGGCAAGAAGCCTTTACCATGCCCTGATAGGAGAGGCCGACATTGCCGAACTCGTGCTCCCAACCCGCATGGAAAATCTTTCGATCATCCCTGGAAATCTGGACATGGCAGGAGCCGAGATTGAGGTGGCGCGGATGGATGATCACCTCATCCAACTCAAAAAGGCCCTTGAACCACTCCACGCATCCGGAGCTTTTGATTACGTGTTTTTGGACTGCCCGCCCTCCCTTGGGATTTGGATGTCAAACGCTCTCGCCGCAGCCCATGAGGTGCTCATTCCGATCCAATGCGAGTATTATTCTTTGGAGGGCCTCTCCCTCCTCATGCAAGTGATCGATCAACTCCGTTCCTCAGGCGCAAACAAGGATCTCGCAATTTGTGGCCTCTTGATGACCATGTTCGACAACCGCACGAATCTCAATCCGGCCGTTGTCGCCGAAGTTCGCGCCCATTTTGGCGAGGTGGTTTTTGAAACACAGATCCCCCGCACGGTGAGATTCGGCGAAGCCCCAAGTCATGGACGAACCATTTTTGAACATGACCCCAATGGTCCGGGCTCGGTCGCCTATCGGGCTCTTGCCGAGGAATTCTTGAGGCGCCAAGCTGCGAATGTTTCGTTCGTCACCCCACCGGCAAATCCCGCGACATGAATCCAGAAAATACATCCGAGGTCTTGGAGGCGTTCCGTTCCACAGGAGCCTTGCTCCATGGTCACTTCATCCTGCGCTCCGGCCTGCACAGCCGGGATTTTTTTCAATGCGCCTTGCTCCTTCAAGATGCCACGCTCGCTTCCAAAATTTGTGGAGAACTCGCCGAACGGCTCAAGGATTATCCTGCGACAACCGTGGTGTCTCCAGCTGTTGGCGGCATTATTGTGGGACAGGAGGTCGCCAGGCATTTGGGGAAAAAACACATCTTTGTGGAAAAAGATAACGCGGGGGCTTTGATCCTTCGCAGGGGATTCACAATCACTCCTGGGGAACGCTTTGTGGTAGCGGAGGATGTTGTGACCCGAGGCGGGCGGGTTCAGGAAACCATTGCCATCATCCGCGCCCACGGAGGGGTGGTCGTGGCAGCCGGCTCCATCGTGGATCGCAGTGGCGGCAAGCTCCCGGATTTTGGGTGCCCCTTCGTCTCCCTCGCTCAGATGGAGCCGGAAACCTTTCCGCCTGACAAGATTCCCGAGGATCTTGCAGAGATTCCTGCTATCAAACCCGGCAGCAAATAAACCGAAGCAGTCTTGCAAGTCGGCTGCCAGGAGGATTAAATGCTCGGAATGAACCAAACGGTCGCCGCCATGACCCCAACCCACCCATCTCACAAAGTCGGGGATGTCGGGGGACTTTTGTTTGACGGAGGTGCCGATTTTTCAAAAATCTCCGAAGGCTTTCACACACAACTGCCATGAACACCCATCGCGTGACCCCAACCAAAAACCACTCACTCCTTGCGCTGGTCCTGCTTTTCGCCTGCGCCACAGCCGAAGCAGGTCAAAGCGCCAAACAAGCTGCCTTCTCTCTGCCGGATCGTTACCGCGAATCAATCGTGAAAATCAGTGCCGACAATGGAACGCCGGACCCCAAGGACTGGTTTTTTGTTTGCCGTGCCTCCCACAGTGCGGACGGCATCCTTTCTATCACTGTAAGAAACGGCAAAATCATCCAGCAAAAACCCTCCTTGGATTTACGGGTCGCCTTGGGAAATTACTCGAAAATTAACCTCTCAAAAGTCCTGGTGGATTCGCGAGGCGCTTTCGCCGTTGCCCAAAGATACGTGAGCCAGGAAAAAGGGGCCACCCTGGGGAACGTCAGCTATCTCCTTCAACAATCCGGCGAGGACGCCGAGCCCATCTGGTCGATTTGGTGCTACGATCCCTCCGTGAAATACCTCGGTCTGCTGAAGCTCATGGCCTCAACCGGCGATGTGATTCTCTGGGAGTAGGGCCGGAAACACTCAAGGTCTCAATGGCCAAAACGGCTCAGACCGCCGACTTGGATTTTTTGAGGATCCGGGTGAACTTGCACCGCTGCGCTGCGGCGCCAACCAAGGCCGCCACACGTTTCTTTAGCCGATAGGCCCTGCTAAGAAGCACCGCCAGCATACCCAGATACGGAACCCATAACCAAATGTCTCCACCTGGGTTGATGGCCTGACGGTAACCCAAGATCGTAATGATCGTGAGGTTCACCAAAAACGTTGTTGCCACCATTCGTGTTGAGAGGTGCACCCGCGTTAGACACTTGGGACCGCCATGATATTCCGTGACTGAACGCACCTGAATCCCCCACCAAAAACTGCCGTAAATCTGGACATCCCATTCTTTCCACCCAGTGTCGATCGAATAGCTCCAACCCTCATTTTCAAGGGAAGAAATGATTTCCGGGAGCAGGGCTTCACGGCCATGTCCACTCTCACTCCAAAAATTCATTCTCGAAATACTCCCCCGTGCAGGAACAAAGTTTTCTTCCGGCGCGGCGATAACAGCCGGCGGCGTCCTCTTAAACTTCAGCCATGTAAAATAACGTGCCCACCCACGAACCAAAGGTTGAGCCAGCGCAAGAAATGTCACCAGGAGGCGGGCGCGGATGGTGTCATGACGTGACTCCAGGCGCGCGTGGATCATATAAGAAAGAGCCACCAAAAATGTACCTCCAAACATCAGATACGGCACGATACGCAACACCGGAAGGGGCACGGAGAGCACCAAAATAAACCCTGTGAGCGCCACCCACTCCACGCTGCTCAAATACGCCGCGATCTCGGACTGCGGGGTCGGATAGATACTCTGAAACAAGCCTTCTCCAAAAACTCCATGATAAATCACCGGCCGGTTCACCAACCACGTGAAGCGGGGAGCACCATAGATTTGACCCTTCCATTTGGCCGTGCCCGTCGGGCCAAAAAAGATCAAATGCTTAAAACGCAACATGGATTCCGCTTCGCCGTAACCTTCCTGCTGTTTTTGAAACGCCTTCATCGTGAAGCGACGGTAATGCCAGACAATGGCCGCGGGACTGAACGCAATGACCTGCCCCTCCTGCTGCAATCGCCAGCAAAAATCCACGTCATCACCAGCCTTGCGATATTCGGGATCGAAGCCACCCACCTTGTCAAACGCCCATTTGTAAAAGGCCATGTTGCAACCGGGAATGTGCTCCGCGACCACATCGGTGAGCAAAACATGACTTGGTCCACCGGGGGCCGCCGCGACACAGGCTTGAATCCAATTCTCAGCAGGCGGGGAAATATTCGGCCCCCCCACCCCGGCATAGTCGCCGCTCAACAACGTCCCCACCAAAAAATACAACCAGTCCGGGTCAGCCATGCAATCGCTGTCGGTGTAAGCAATCACCTCTCCGGTCGCCGTGCCCGCACCAACATTTCTGGCCACACTCAAACCCTTATTTTCCTGGCGAACACTCACGATCCATGGATGCCGGTCGGCAATTTCCACCGTGTCATCCTTCGATCCGTCATCCACAAGCACCACCTCGTAATCCGGGTAATCCAATTCCCGCAGCGATTGCAAACAGCGGTCCAGAGTTTTCCCGCCGTTGTAAGAACACACAATCACCGAGACCTTGGGATAACGGGGCAAAGGCACCCTGCCAGTGATGGATCCCGATCCTGAAAACAGTGTTCTGACAGTCTCGTATGCGGGTTTCGCCGTGCGGTCCCGACGGACAAGCCCGAAAGACCAATCCAAAATTTCCTGCCCCCCTCGGAACCATTCGTCCGTCCACGCATAAATGATGGTTCCAGCCAACCCTCCGCTCACCACACTCTCCACATGCCATTGCAGCATCTCCGCTTGTTCCTCTTCGGGATGCCGGATGGTGTCCATTCCAAATTCCCCAAGAAGCAACGGCTTATCATCAGCAAGATTTTGCAATCGTGCGAGATAGCGCTCAAAATCATTCCGGTTGTGCAAATACACGTTGAATGTGGTGAAATCAGAATTCTGAGGAAGCAGATATTCCGTCGGCGGATAACTCGCATACGAAAACAACGCGGTGGGATCCTGACTTTTTCCCAGCGAGATCAAACGCTCTACAAACTCTGTGACCTGCCGCGCTCCCAACCACCGAACCATCGTGCTCGGAATCTCGTTCCCCACCAAATATCCAAAGATCGCCGGATGCCCGGCATTCTTTGCCACCCCTGCCACGACCGCTTGTTCCGCCTCCCGGCAGATCTTCCGGTCATTCAAAAATTCCAGATGCTCCGCCCAAGGGATCGAGATCAACAGCCTCAACCCATGACTGGCACACAAATCCAGAAACCACTTTGGCGGCACATAATAAATCCGAACAAGATTGATACCCGCCTCCACCATCGCCGTAAAATCCAAGGCCACCCGCTCCGGCGAACCAAAATAGTCCCCGTCCGCATCAGGAGCAAACGGGCCATACGTGGTACCCTTGACAAAAAACTTCCGCTCCCCCTCAAAAAAAAACTTGGCTCGAACCCGGACGCGTTCGCTCACACAACCTCCGCCCGTAGGATCCCAAAACCATCACTGTGCAATTCGCCACTCATTAGACACACGGCTTTATGCGTAGAGCGCCCCCGGCACAAGCCAATTCTCTTCCCTCATTTTTAGCAACCAACGCGAAAATCCCACAACCTCCAATCCAAGCTGTTCCCGTCTCAACGGTACAGCTGTACCACTCAAACGGATGGGAGCTGCCGCGATAACTGTTTGCGGGAGATTAAGGTTTTTGGGCAATATCCAAGCAGATCAGGCGCTGGGTTTTGCTTCCTTCGATCTCATTCTAACGTCGCTCATGGTTCTGAGTCGGGTCTCCCAAGCCAACTCACCCAGATAACCGGCGGGGATCATCTCCCGTGGAAGCAAGGGATCCAGTGCCATGCAGGCATCCCACGACTCCTTCTCTTCGGCAAGCCAATCTCTGCGTTTCGTCCAATCAAGTGAGTGTCTGCGTTTGGAAAAACTTTTGAGCAGCTCAATGTGTTGTTGGTATCGGGCGTTAATTTGCGGGAACTTCCAAGCGGATTTTGTGAGATCCAAAGCCGATTCCCCCATGCACGGATTTGCCTCCAAGCAGGTCAACACCTTGGAGTCGACCAATTCCTCTCCGATTTGCTGCCGTATTGTTTCCATCGGATCAGGAGTGATCCAAACGCTTTGCTGGAGACACCCGAAGTGGTGTTTAAGCAAAATCCGACGCAAACGGGCGCGGATTTTGTTTTCCCGCACGGGAATATCAAATATCACCATTCTCCAAACGCCATCCCACGGGCGACTCCACATTTCTACAGGATCCCGTCCACCCAAGGCCTGCTTCTTGCCAGATGCTGTCAAACGATAAACTCGTTGGAGTGATTTTTCCTCAATGTCGGACTCTAGAAAGTCACCTTGTTCCAATTCATGAACCCTGCGTAGGAATCCATTTTTATAAGCCCAACACTCAAAAGACTCCCCAAGATTTTTGTAATCCGCGGTGATCACCATGTCCGCCGTCCAAAGCAGGTGATATAAAAAAAGCTCCGTCTTTCTGTTCAGATTCTTCATGATTTTTCCACCTGTTTACACGGTACAGGTGTACCGCGCAAACGGGAAATGATTCATCAAATGATTCTTAATTTTGCTTTCATGCCAAGGCATGGGGAGCGTGCCTGGAAACCGGAGGGGGGGACTTGTGATTGACCTTCTGCCTTTGAGCCGGATCGATCTTGGCAAGGTCAGTCGGTCAGTTCGTTTTGAGGACCTCGATGAAGGCTTCTTGGGGGATGTTGACGGTTCCGATGGCTTTCATCCGTTTTTTGCCTTCTTTTTGTTTTTCGAGGAGTTTGCGTTTGCGGCTGATGTCGCCGCCGTAGCACTTGGCAGTGACGTTTTTGCGCAGGGCACTGACTGATTCGCGGGCGATGATTTTTCCACCAATGGCTGCCTGGATGGCGACTTGGTAAAGTTGGGTGGGGATCACTTCTTTGAGTTTGGTGGCGAGTGCGCGCCCGCGGGCCTCGGCTTTGTCGCGATGCACAATGCTGCTGAAGGCATCCACCCGTTCCGCGTTGACCAACATGTCGAGTTTGACAAGGTTGCCGGCCACGTAGCCGGCGTGTTCGTAGTCCATGGATCCATACCCCCGGGTGATGGATTTCATTTTGTCCACAAAATCGACGAGGATTTCATTGAGCGGAAGGGTCGTCGTGAGCATGACCCGTTTGGTATCGAGAGATTCGGTGTGGGTGACTTCTCCGCGCTTTTCCATGATGAGCTGCATGAGTGGCGAGATATACTCGTTGGGAATCATGATAAAACATTCCACGATGGGCTCGCGGATTTCGCTAATGACACTGAAGTCGGGGAGTTGTTCCGGGTTGTCGATGCGGAGGACTTCTCCATTGGTGCGGAGAACCTCGTAGATGACCGATGGGTAGGTGGCGATGATGTCCATATCGAACTCCCGGCGGAGGCGTTCGAGGATAATTTCCATGTGAAGGAGTCCGAGAAAACCACATCGGAATCCAAACCCAAGGGCCACGCTGGATTCCGGCATGAACTGGAAAGCCGCGTCATTGAGTTGGAGTCGGCCCATGGCCAATTTCAGTCGCTCAAAGTCGGCGGTATTGATGGGATAAATTCCGCTGAAGACCATGGGTTGGACTTCTTGGAAGCCGGGAAGTGGCTCGGTTGCGGGAATTCTGGAACTGGTGAGGGTGTCTCCGACTTTGACTTCAGTGGTGGCCTTGATATTGGCAATGACGTAGCCGATGTCCCCGGCGATGAGTTTGTCTTTGGGGAAAAATTTGGGGAGTTGGGGGCGGAAGATGCCGACTTCCTTGACTTCATAGGAACGGTTTGTCGCCATGAGCTTCACGGGATCGCCTGCTTTGATCGTTCCCTCCATGACGCGGGTGTAGATTACGACGCCCCGGTAGGTGTCAAAGGTGGAGTCAAATGTCAGGGCCCGAAGGGTGGCCGTGGGTTTTCCAGTGGGTGCAGGAACACGTGCGACAATGGCCTCCAAGATTTCTTCAATTCCGATTCCTGCTTTTGCGCTGGCGTAAATGGCTTCATCAGACGGGATGGCAAGAATGTCTTCCAACTGTTTATTGACGGTGGGAATATCGGCATTGGGGAGATCGATCTTGTTGACGACGGGAATGAGTTTGAGGCCTTGTTTTTCTGCGAGGTGGACGTTGGCGACGGTTTGGGCTTCGACACCTTGGGCGGCATCCACAATGAGGAGGGCTCCCTCGCAGGCGGCCAGGGAGCGGGAGACTTCGTAGGCGAAATCAACGTGACCGGGAGTGTCTGAGAGATTGAGTTTGTAGGTGATGCCATCCTTCGCCTTGTATTGCATGGCAATCGGGTGGGATTTGATGGTGATGCCGCGCTCACGTTCGAGGTCCATGGCGTCCAGAAGCTGTTCTTGAGCCTCCCGCTTTTGGATGGTGCCGGTAAATTCGAGGAGACGATCCGAGAGGGTCGTCTTGCCGTGGTCGATATGCGCGATGATGCAAAAGTTGCGCGTGAGTTCGATTGCCATTAGATAAAGAGGGATACTATCCTCAACGGAACTCCTTCGGTCAACTGTGCAAACCCAACGCTTTCAAATCACCCCGCAGCTTTTTGTCATCATCGCCCTTGTTTTGGTGGCCCTTGCCCTCCCCATTGGGATGGTGATTTGGGCCTTTGCGGGACCAAAGACGGGGGCCATCGAGCAGGAAGCTCCTGCAGAACTGCGGGATGCCTTGACGGCGATTGCCGAGAAAGGCCTTCCTCCGGCTACGGTGGATTCCAGCGGTCGGGAAGTTTTTTTTGAGGTTTCTGATGTTACCAAAGCCGCACGATCTCTCTCCACCTTGGCTGCCGACCTTGGTGGAACCTCGCTGGAGGGAACTCCGGAGAATGGTGTCTTGAGGATCATGATTTCCATCCAACCGGAAAAGCTGCCGGAGTTTGTGCGTCAGGCGGAGTTGATAACAGGCAAAAAGTTTCTTTCGAAAGAAGATGAAGAGTTTTCAGGAATGATTGGCATCAACCTGACGCCCGCGGGAAAACCGTGAGGATTTTTGTGTTTGCCCTTCCGTTTGAAGCGGCGGGGTTTCGGCCTGAACACGAAAACTCCCAAGTCTGGGTGCTTGGCGTTGCAGGAAATCCGGCAGCCGAAAAATTTGAAGAACGTCTAAATGCGTCCGATGGGCCTAGCCTCGTGGTTTCTGCGGGGCTGGCAGGAGCGTTAAGGCAGGGCCTTTCCGTGGGGGATATTATTGTGGGAGACGAGTCTGAAGCACGGTTCTTGGAAGAAATTCTGCATGGGGAAGGAACCACTTGGACAAGAGGGCAAATTCACACTGTGGATTCCATCGCGTCAACCCACCAAGAAAAAGCCATGCTTGCGGAGCGGACAGGAGCCACCGTGTGTGACATGGAGTCTGCCCGAATTGCCAAGATCTGTCAGAGTCGGGGAATCGCATTCGCAGGTGTTCGTGCGGTGAGCGACACCTTGGGTTTTGACATGCCCGTTCCGCCACAATACCTCGCACATAGGGAAACCGGGAAGCCGGATGTGCCAAGGTTGCTCAGCTCCCTCCTTAAGAGCCCTTCCAAAATTCCGGCATTTTACCAAATGATCCGTGAAGCTTCCCTCGCCCGGAAGGCTCTCC
>Ga0105047_10008194_pt1 | contig 17459 bp, 14 predicted proteins | sample MAT04_FD_78384 | JGI IMG/M metagenome (GOLD analysis project Ga0105047, IMG submission 78384) | Freshwater microbial communities from Lake Fryxell liftoff mats and glacier meltwater in Antarctica - MAT-04 (megahit assembly) | ecosystem: Environmental > Aquatic > Freshwater > Ice > Liftoff...
ATCGGGCGGACGGGGCACATCGGTTTCAATGAACCGGGGAGCCCGAAGAATAGCCGGACGCGGATGATCACGCTCGACAGCATCACGCGACGCGACGCCGGCGGCGGGTTCTTCGGCGAGGAGAACGTGCCGAATCAGGCCATCACCATGGGCGTGGCGAGCATCTTGGATGCGCGGCGGGTTTTCTTGATGGCCTTCGGCGAGCATAAAGCGCACGTCGTGTATAAGGCCATCGAGTTCCCGCCGACGGAGGCGATCAGCGCCAGCTTCCTCCAAGAGCACACCGACGCGCTCTTTCTGCTCGACCCCGCCGCGGCCGCGGAAACGACTGCCATCAAACGGCCTTGGGAAGTTGGCCCCGTCGAATGGACCCCGGAGCGCGTCCGCCAAGCCGTCGTCTGGCTGAGTTTGACCGTGAAGAAGGGATTGCAGAAACTCAACGACGACGACTTCCGCGAGCACCACCTCTACGAACTCCTGCGCGAGCAAGGCCCGGCCGAGCGCATCGGCGAGTCGGTCTTCCACGATAGGCTCGAAACCATTCAACCGTTCCCGGCGGGTCGCTTGGCGGATCGGCGCTCTTCCAATCCAAAATCCGAAATCCGAAATCCGAAATGCGTGTTGGTGTTCAGTCCGCACCCGGACGACGACGTCATTTCGATGGGCGGCACCATCATCCGCCTCGTGGAGCAGGGGCACAAAGTCCACGTGGCGTACATGACCAGTGGCAATATCGCGGTGTTCGACCACGATGCCCGGCGGTTCATCGATTTCGTCGATGAGTTCCTCAACGCCTTCGGCGACGCCACTGAGAAGTCGAGCGCGGGGACCATCAAAGACCGCGTGAACCAGTTCCTCGACAGCAAGAAGCCGGGGCAACCCGACACGCCGGAGCTGTTGCAAGTGAAGGGGCAAATCCGGGCGACTGAGGCCCGCGCCGCCGCGCTCGCGTGCGGCATCCCGCCCGAACAACTGGAGTTCATGAACCTGCGCTTCTACCGCACCGGCACCATCACGAAAGCGCCGATCCAACCGCAGGACATCGCCGACATCATCGAACTCTTCGGTCGCCTGAAGCCGGATCAAATCTACGTGGCCGGGGAGCTGAGCGACCCGCACGGCACGCACCGGCTCTGCGCCGAGGCGATCTTCGAGGCCGTGCGGCAAGTGCGGGCGAAGGAGCACCACTTCGACGTCTGGCTCTACAAAGGCGCGTGGGAGGAGTGGGAACCGCACGAGATCGAGATGGCGGTGCCGCTGAGCCCGGACGTGATCGAGCGGAAGAAGCAGGCGATATTTAGGCACCAATCGCAGAAAGACAAAGCGATGTTCCCCGGCGGCGCCGACCGGCGCGAATTCTGGCAGCGCGCCGAGGACCGCAACATCGGCACCGCCAAGACCTACGACCTGTTGGGGTTGCCGGAGTACTATGCGCTCGAAGCCTTCGTGAAATGGGACGAATGATGGACGTAAGCACGATTTGTCAGTGCGGTACAATACTTCGAAAGGAGAACGCGATGACCACGGCCGAGACGATCGACGCAATCGCGACATAGGACCAGTCGGATCAACTGGAACTCGTGTTCGAGGTCTGGGACCGGCTCCTCGACAAAGGTTGGAAGCCGACCGTCACCCCGGAGCTCGAAGCCGAGTTGCAGCGGCGGCTCGCGGCCTAAAAGGCGAATCTCGAAGCCGTTTACACGTGGGAGGAAGTCATGGCCCACATCCGGCCGCTTCACTGATGGCCTCGATTATGTTGACCCGCCCTCACTTCTCCACCGGCTTCGTCACTTCGAGTTGCTTCAAGATCCTGTCCAAGTCCCCTTTCAAGTCCGCGGCTTCTTCGGCGGGGAGGCGAGCGGCGACCATCACGCCGCCGTGGGGACCACTCGTGACGGCGTACTCTAGGCGCGCTTTGCCGGTCTTCAGCTCGGCGTCGATGCCGAAGCGGTCGATACGAATCGGCTTGTCGGCCGTGCGCGCCGGCGCCGCCATCGGGGCGATCTTCGCCTGCTGCTTCGCCAAAAAGCCTTTGACCTCGTCTTGATATTTCTCCACCGTCGGCAGGCGATCCGTCGATTCCACCGTCAGTAAAATGCCGCCGCCCTTCGGCTCTTCGAGGGTCAATTGCCGACCTTGCAACACGCCGACGCGCCAGCGGCGCGGGTAGAGAAACTTCAGCCCGAGTTCGGCGTTGTCATACAGAAGCAGCGAATTCTCCGCGGTCGGTTTTAATTCCTTGCCGGTCAACTTGGCTTCCGAAAGATCGTCGACTTCCTTCGAGGCGGTGCGGGTCATGGTGAACGTCCCGTCGATCCGGCCGATGGATTTGCCGTCGCGGCCGAGCATTTCGTGGACGCCGTTGAGCTTGAGGTAGGTCAATCGCCCCGCCGCGAGGTCGAAGTACGCGGTGCCGTCGAGTTTCTGGCGCGTCGGGCCGTCTTCGTTCGTGCCGCGTACGGTGCCGGTGATCGTGAGCTTCGCGAGTTTCCGTTCGTTCAGCGTCACGACGGTGGCGAATTCCACGGCAAGGCCGCCTTCGTCGATGGTGTCGAGATCGGTGAGTTCGGCGATGGCTGCGGGGCTCGCAGTCCACTTGGCGCCGGGTTTGACCTCGTCTTTCGGCAGCAACCCCATCACGAGAACGGGGGTGAAGATATCGTGCTTCACGGCGTCGATCTCGCTCCAGAGGAGCGGGCCATCCGGGGAGAACGGGGCCTTCTTCCCTTTCTCGGACCGGAGCACGACGAGCCGGCGGACGCCCTCGCGGATACTCGCTTTTTGCTCTTTGTCGCCGAGGGTGCGTTTGATGTCGATGCCGCGGTAAGCGCGGATTAGCTTGTCGGTCTTCGGTTCGTCGGGCGCAAGGGGGCGTTCGTCGTAGGCCAGCGTCGAAGACCCCTCGACGGCTACTTCCGCCGTGGGTTGATCCTTCCCCGCCGGCAGCGTCAACCGGCCGGTCATCGTCACCTTCAGGTCGACGCGGTAGGGTGTCGCGGGGTCGAACTTTTCGGCGAGCCGCACGGCGTCTTGCGCCGCCGCGACCGGGGCGAACCCGAACAAAATTATCAACGCGAGCGGGCGATTGCGCATGGTGGCCTCCGGGAACATTCTAACCGGGGCGGTCTCGACGCGCATCGCTATCGTCCGAAATGCTTGCGGCCGTCGTCGCGTACGAGTACGAGGAACCCCCAGAGGCCGACGATGGCGCCGGGGAAGCAGCAGGCGTGGTTGAAGTTCAAAATCGCTGCAATGCAGGCCAGCAGGGCGAACCAATACCCTTTCCCGCGGTAGATCAGGAAGCCGCCGAACGCGACAAAGACACAGACCGCGGCGAAGAACGTGTTGATCGGCGCGACGGACGTCGCCCAATACCGGGCCAATTCGTCTTCGGCCCGGACAATTTCCCCAGTCGCGGCGGCTTGACCGGCCACGGCCGCGAAGAGGTCGATCGTCGCGGGCTCCTCGGGTTTGTCTTTCTTCGCGTCGCGCGGCCCGCGCATTTCGTCGAGGTTGCGGAAATCCCCGACTTGCCGACGGGCATGCTCGAGCGCGGCCCCCGGGCGCGTGGCCGCATCGACCGCGATGTAGCCGTTGGTGAAAACTCCCGCGGTGCCGAGGATCAGCATCGCAACCGAAGGCACCAGCAGCATGCGTGGCAAGCGGACGCCGGCCTTCAAGACGCGCGGCGGGCCTGGCATACCGTCGGCGCCGAGTTCGATTCCGATGGCCGTTCGGCAGTAGGGGCAAGAGAGCGGCTCGCCGACGGCCGCGAGGGGCACCCGGAGCGATTTCCCGCACGGCGCATGCGGGCAGACGATGACGATGGTGGACATATCGTTGGGCTATGGAAAAGGGTCGTATCGGCGAGTCAGGCCATCACGATCAGCCCGAGGATGAAGTGGAGGGCGGTCACCGGCCAGAGTAAGCGACTCCGTTGAAAAATGTAGCCCCAGAAGACGGCGATCCCGACGGTGGCGATCATAAAACCGTACAGCGGAAAGTGCGAAAGTCCGAACAGCAGAGCCGTAGCCCAGACCGCCAGGTGTTGGCCACCGACCACCCATTTGGGGGTCAATCGCTCGATGCCGCGAAAGAGGATCGAGAAGAAGAGGAAATCTTGGGCGAAGCACCAAAGCAAATACGCCGGCGGACTGGCCACCGTCGGCGTTCGAATCCCGCACTTGATCACGGCGATCGGGAACAGCGCGAGAATGAACAGCAAGCCGGTGTGAAACAACCCACGGGCCAAGTCGTCTTCGTACTTCCCGCCCCAAACGAACCCCCACCACTTCGCCGCCCCGCGGATCCGAATCGCGCCGTAGATCGCGTACCCGGTCGTGAAGAAGCATGCTACGGCTGTGACGATCACAAACCGACGGCTGGAAAGTGGGACGAAGATCACGACGGCGAACAGAGTAACCAAGACGACGATCAGTTCGACGGCGACGCGCACGATCGACGGCTGGGGCACCCGGCGCCGCTTTCGGGCAACGCGCTGGGGAATCGCGAACGTGTGGAGTCGATCGGGTCCCGGGGACAGCGAACTCACTTCAGCGACTTCAGGAATTCGTCGAAGCCCTTCTTGTGCTTCTCGACGGTGGCGGCGGGGCCGACGAGGATCAGCGAAACTGTCTCGCCGTCTTTGCCTTCGAAGATCACATAGAGCTGGCGGTAGCTTTCTTTTTCCACAACCTTCGAGTTCGGGTCGAACGGGGCCGTTTTGGATTGAAAGTTGCCCGTGATGTCTTGGTACTTGCCTTCGAACGTGCCGACTTTCACCTTCTCGAGTTTGATGGCGTCTTCTTTCTTGACCCCTTCGGCGAATTTGAACTTCACCTCTTGGCGCTTCAGGTTCGCGTCGATGCCGCCGCCGCCCTTCAATACGAAGGCCGTAAGTTCCGCGTCGTCTTTGTCTTTCTCGGCTTTGGGCAGTTTGAATTGTAGAACGCGCATGGTGCCCGAAGGCGTTTCTTCTTTCCACGCGGCCGGTGCGGTGCCCGCGAGCCCGGCGACTTTGATCGGCGTGCCTTTGTCTTCGGCGTAGGCGGCCGCGCCGAATGCGGTCGCGAATAGAACGAGTGCCAATCGACGCATGATGAGTCCTCCGAGTCGGGTGTCCGATGCGGGGACATTCTACGGGGCCGAGGGCATTTCCGGAGAGACTTCTACATCGTCTGACCATCGCAAACGTCGATTCGTCCAAATGAGATTCGTCCAACTCGGGCGGATCCCCAACCGGCTGCCGCCCGGTGTTCGATCGTCGCAAGTCCTTGTCAGCTTTGGTCAATCGGCGGAGATTCCCACTTGACTTCCGATTTGTCCAATTCGTCCAAAAGCTTCCAGCGTGGGGGTGTCACGCATGCAGTTGGAAGAATCGGCGGGCGGCGCGTTCAGACCGGGTACTCATTGTAAATCTGCTCGAAGCGGGACGACGCCACCATGAAGGCGTTCAATAGGGCGGGGTCGAATCGGCCGGCGCATTCGTGGGTCAGCACGCGCACGGCGCGGGAGTGGGTGACGGCGGGGCGGTACGGCCGCCGCGAACGCAGGCTGTCGTAAACCGACGCGAGGGAGACGAGCCGGGCCGAGAGGGGGATGTCCGACTCGGCGAGGCGCTCCGGGTAGCCGGTGCCATCCCAGCGCTCGTGGTGGGACCGCGACAACTCGGCCGCGAGCGAGATGCAGCCGGTTTCGCTCGGGAACTTCTCCGCGAGGCCCATCAGGATTTCCCCGCCGGCGGTCGGATGCGTCTGGAGCACTTGGCGCTCGTCCGGGTCGAGCTTGCCCGGTTTCAACGGCAACCCTCCGGGGATCACGAGCAAGCCGATGTCGAAAAGCGCGGCCGAGGCGGCGAGCATGTTCACGTACGAAGGGTCTTTCAGCCGTGTGTATTCCCCGACCAATTCGACCGTCTGGCACATCGCCCGGATGTAGCGGGCGACCCGCGAGCGGTAGCCGGGGGCGAGGTATCCCGCCTCGACGACCAACCGCGAAATCGTGACGGTCATCAGATCCCAGGGGTTGGCCGAAGGCATAACATTGGCGGACGGGGCGGTCCGTTGCAGGCCGTTCGCCCCGATGCGCATCGTCTCGGTGGCGTAGCGGCGGGTGTGGACGGTCTCGCGGCGGTTCATCAAGGCCCGGACGCGCGAGCGCAGTTCCGTCGGCGTGAAAGGCTTCGTCATGAAGTCGTCGGCGCCGATGGACACGAGCCCGCTGAGTGCCGCGACCGGTAACGTCCCCGACGCGACGAGGATCATCATCGAATGATCCGAATGCAGCCGGCGGGCCGTGGAAATGAGGTCTTGAGCCGAACAACCCAGCGGCGTCGCATCGAGCACGATGAGGTCGTAGGGCTTTTGTTCGAGAGCCTTCAACGCATCGGAGCCGGTCTTGATCGGCAGGACGGCGAACTCGCCTTCGAGGAGAGTCGAGACGAAGCCGCGCGACATGTCGTCGCCATCGACGACCAGCACTTGGACCTGCCGGTTCAACCCGGTTTCTAGAATCTGCGACGACGGTGCGATCCAGCGGGTGAAGGGTTGCAGCGCCGTCGAAACCGACGACGCCGTGGGGTAGCGCTTGTCCGGATCGACCTGCAAGAGCAGCGTGAGCAACTCGGCCACATCGGCGGGGAGTTCGGGCCGCGCGATGCGAATGTCGGGCGGGTTCGCCGTGAGCCGGCGGCTGAGATCGGAGAGCGGGTTGCCGGTTTCGGGGTACGGATCTTTGCCGGTGAGGGCCCAAAAGAGCGTCGCCCCGAGGGAGAACAGGTCGGCCCGGCCGTCGACCGCATGCGGGTCGCGGGCTTGCTCCGGAGCCATGTACCCGACGGTGCCGAGGAGCGTCCCCGGTTCGGTCAGGGCGTGACGCGGGTGCAGGGCCAAGCCGAAGTCGAGGAGTTTCGCCTGCCAATCGGGCGTGACGATGATGTTCGACGGTTTGAGGTCGCGGTGGACGAGGCCGTGTTTGTGGGCTTCGGCGAGGGCATCGGCGATTTGCCGGAAAATGTCGGCCGCGCGGTGCACCGGCAGCGGGCCGCTGTTCCGCACGAGGGAGTCGAGGTCCTGCCCCGGCACGTACTCCATCACAAAGTAGTCGGTGATGGGCTTGTGCGGTTTGATGCTCGAGTGTCGGCCGGCGTCGAGGCAGGCCACGATGTTCGGGTGCTGCAACCGGGCGACGGAACGCGCCTCGGCGAAGAAGCGGTGCGTCATGCGCGGTTGCATGTCGGTGACGTACGCCGTCATTTTGATGGCGACGCGGCGCCGCAGGTGCGTGTGTTCGGCGAGGTAGACGATGCCCATACCGCCGCGGCCGATGGGTTGGAGCAACCGATACGAGCCCACGATAATCTCGTCCTGCCGGCCGGATTTGATCAATTCCCCTTGGTACGCAGTCAGCAGGTTGTGGTCGATCAGCCGTTCGATGAGTTCCTCGGAGGACGGCGATTCGCAGCAGAGGGCTTTGCCGAGCGGCGCGAGTTCGTCCCATTCCTCGGCCAGAACGATGGACGTGTCGAGGAGGGCGGCGAGGTGGCGAGCCATCGCCGTGCCGGATTCGAAGGAATTCGGCACGGCGATTTCCTTCGTCACCAATCGATCGCGGGGGGTGAAGATGTCGAGCATGATCGCCATTGTGAGGGAGGATCGTTGCGGTCGCGCGATCCGGAGATCGCCGTCGGACAACCCGCGAGCACCACGTCCGGAGCGGGATTTGCCCGCGTCCGCACAGTGAGATTGTCGATGCTTTTCCGGGCGATCCGCGCGCTTTCCGCGAGCTTTTCGGGATCGGAATCGGGCGGGGCGCGAGAATTGCGCAGGAGAACGGGAAGATGCGAATCCGACATCCGAAATCCCCGTTCAGTCCATCGGGAAACGGCCGGCGAAGCACTCGGCGGCGAAGCGGTGATTCATTTCGAGTTCGTAGCCGCGGCCCATGACGGGGAGAAGTTCGGATGCGTCCAAGCCCGGTTTGCCGACGAGGCGCTTACAGCGGGCCAAGCATTCGCCGCCGAGTCCATCGCCCGCGGCCATCGCCGCCAAGCGCAGCTCGGCCTTCAAACCGACGCCATTCGGATCGACCACCGATACCGCGAGGTAACGCTGCCGCGCGGCCTTGGTCTCGCCGATCCCTTCCAAATGCACCCCGATGGCGAGGGTCATGCGGAGGGCCCACGCCCCCTTGACATGGTCGATTTCGCGTTCGTACAGCGCCGTCATCTTCCGTCCTTTGCCGAGTTCGCGGTACAGATCACCAACGAGGAAGAGGCCCGCTGGCCCGAGGGTCTTCGCTTCCCCGCAGGCCGCGATGGCCTCGTTCAAATTCGTCGCCCGCAGATCGGTCGGCGTCGTGCGGTAGCGGAAGAGTTCGTCGAACAATTTCGAGTAGGGCGCGTGCGATTCGAACGGGGCGATCTTCAATTTCCGGTGGACTTCGAGGGCTTCCTCGGTATCGCCCTGGAGGAGGTGGCAGGCCACAATGCCGATGGTGGCAGCGGAGCGGGCGTCTTTTGACTTCCCCGCGAGGGCGTTGCGCAGCGGGCGGAACGCGCTGCGGATGTCGCCGGCGTCGAGATCGGCGCGGCCCATCCAATACCAGCCGAGGTCGGTCCAGCGCCCACTGCCACTGCGGTCGACCAAGTCGAGGAAGATCTCGCGAGCCGCGATCGGGTTCTTCAATTTCAACTGCGTCAGCCCGAGGTTGTAGACCGCCCCGAGGATGTCGTCGCCGAGGCGATGGGACTCTTGTAGACGGCGATAGCTCGACGACGCCTGCGGGTATTTCTGCTCGTGGAAATCGAGGTTCGCCGCGGCAAGCAACGCCCGGCGGGCGAACGGGTGCTCCGGGGCGAGCACCACCGATTGCTTAAACGCCCGGCGGGCGCGGTCGCGCAGCACCGGCTTGGGCTCGGGCGCCATCGGGATCAACCGCAGATTCTCGGCCGTCGCTTCCCAACCGAAACCGAGCGGTTCGACGAGTGCCGTCATCACGACGGAGAACGCCGTGCCGTCGACTTCGAGCGGGGAACTCCGTCCGCGGAGCTTGCTCTCCTGCTCCGGGGTGTACTGGAAGGTCAACCCCGCCGCGATCGCCAGTTCCTTCAACAAAGCCAACAGCGGCGTGCTCGGCAGCGTCGCGGAAACTTCGCGATCCTTTCCGGAGGAAGTGTGCACGTCGAGGTGCGGAGAGCCGTGCGTATCGGAGGCGGCGCCGTGCTTCTCGGGTGGGTGTTCCGCGGTGGCATGATCGGCATGCTCGTCCGGTGCATGCTTCACGATGAGCCAGTCGAGGTAGAGTTCCACGTTCGTGAGGAACGTCGGCCACGCCACGCTCTCGGCCGAGAGCGGATCGGGTTCTGGGAAAATCCCGAGCTTTTGCAAATCGAGCCGGCCGCGCAGATAGGCGCACTCGCTCGGGATGCGCGCTTCGGAAAAACCTTGGGTTCCGGCGCGGAGTTCGACCTTCGACAAGAGGGCACGGGCGAGATCCCAATCGTTCGTGGCCAAGTGGCAGCGCACTTGGCCGAGCAGGGCGATGGCCCATTGGATCGGGTCGCCTTCGGAGTCGGACGCGCGTTCGTAGGCCGCACGGGCGTCGGCGAATTTCTTTAGGCCTTCGTTCGCCAAGCCGCGCTGGTACCAAGCCGCGTGGTCCGGCACCGCCGGTGTTTCGGGGATCAATTTGAGCGCATCCGCATAGCGGCCGGCGCGGATCCAATCTTCGATCTGCTCGTGATGGTCGACGTGCGGCGCCTCATCGTGCTTCGCGTCGGTCGTTTTGTGGGCATCGTCCGCTGCCGCGGGCGGGGACGCGGTCAAAAATTGTCCGACGACGCCGCCGACCGATCCGAATATCAAGCAACCCGCGATCAACGCCGGGAGTTTCCAGCGGGCTCGCTTGGGAACTTTCTGTAGCGACTCGGTCGAACCTCCGGGATCGACGACCGGGGCGCCGGTATCCGCGGCGGCCGTCGGCAGATGGTAACCCTGATCGGCAGCGAAGCCGGCGAGGAGGGCGGGGTCGAGTTGAAACGGCTGCGAATCATCCATTCCGAGGCTCGTTCATTGTGGGTTGGGCGCGATCCGGGTCGGATCGGCCGTCACTCTCAAAATCGAAGACTTCGGGAAAGTATTGCACCCGACTTGCAAAAAGGGCAAAAGCGCCGAAGAATCTTCGATAAGAGAATTGCGGTGAGACAAGAACATCTGCCTGCGACCGTGAAATGGGTGCTCCGATGCGGATTGATTCCACGACTTCGCCAACTCCGGCCCCGCTCCAATCCGACGTGGCTACGGGCGTGACCTCGGCCGGTTCGGCCGAACGCACTGCCGGGAAACCGTCCGAGGCCACCCGGCCCGTGCCGGAGAGCCGCTTTTCCCCGACCGTCGATTTGGCACGGTTGCTCGAAGCCGTCCGGCAGACCCCCGACATCCGAACCGACGTCGTCGACGGCGTCAAGGCCCGCATCGCCTCCGGCGAACTGGCCACGCCGGCCGCCGCGCAAGAAACGGCCGCCGCCTTGTACAATTCTTTGGATGGCTGAGGCCGTACACAGATTCGCAAGGGTAGGGAATGGCACCGCCGAACGCGTTCCGCGCCTTTTGGGCATTGGTCTTATTTTCGCTACGGCGCCATGCCAAGATCCGCCAACTCGGCTGGGTGGCGCTCGGCCTCCTCGCGATCCTTTCCGGGCTCGTCCTTGTAGTCGGGCAAGGAAAGACGGGTTGGCGACTCGAAACGCGCATCCGCAAGGTGAGCAATCCGAAAGATGAAAAAGGTGACGATCCGATCGGCATGAGCTACAAGCAGTACGCCGACGAAAGGTTACCCTTTTACGAAGTGCTGCCGAGTACGCCGGAAGGGTTCGCGCTGAAAGTAGGCTTGGGCACCGCACTCCGCTTCAAGATGGCGGATCAAAAGTTCCTCGACGACTTCGCCTTTCTCAGTTTCGTCCGCACTGTCGTCTTCGGCTACTTCCTGTCGTTCTTACTGCCTCTGCTGACGCTGGCTTACGCATCCGGGGCGATCGGGGCCGAGCGCGAAAGCCGCACGCTGATCTGGTTGCTCACGCGGCCGCTGCCGCGCTGGGCCGTCTACTTGGCAAAGTATTTGGGCACGATGCCCTGGTGCGTCGGCGTCTGCGGCGCGGCCTTCGCGGTGATGTGCCTCTGCGGTGGGGAATACGGCCGGCGGGCCCTGTTTCTATACTGGCCCGCCGTGCTCGCTGGATCACTCGCGTTCGGGAGTTTGTTCCACCTGATCGGGGCCCTCTTCCGCTGGCCGGCCGTCATCGGGTTGGTTTACGTCTTCTTTTTCGAATTGCTCGTCGGCGCTTTGCCGGGAAGTTTGAAACAGTTGAGCCTGAGCTTTTACGTACGCTCGCTGTTCTATAATGCAACTGCGTCGGCCATTGAAAGCGTCAAGCCGGAGAACGTCGACGTCTTCGCCCCGACCGACCCGACGACCGCGTGGGTCGCACTGATCGCGGCTTCGGTCGCGATGACTCTGGCCGGGATGTGGCTCTTCGGCCGACAAGAACCCAAAGACGGTAGTTGACCCTCTCCCGAGGTGATCCGATGGTCCGCGTTGCGCCCGCGTTCACCTCCGATTTCGCCCCGACCGTCACGCCGCTGCACGGTTACCGGGGCGAAGTCGCCGCGGCGACCGCCCGCCCCCCGCGTGGCTTGACGGTCGCCATCACCCGCGAAGCCGGCGCCCGCGGCGGCCGCATCGCCCGCCGTGTCGGCCAACTGCTCGGCTGGCAAGTCTTCGATCAAGAAATGCTTGGCTACCTCGTCCAGAGCGAAACCGCCCGCGCCGAGATGATGGCCGACATACCTCCGGACTCCCTCGCGTGGGCGAACCTCGAACATGCCCGCCAGCTCGACACCCGCCATTTGGGCGGAGGCGATCAAACCGAACTCCTCCGCCTCGCGTTTGTCCTCGCGGCGAAAGGCGAAGTCGTGCTTGTCGGCCGCGGCGTCGGGGAACTCCTCCCGGCGGCGACCACCGTCAACGTCCGGATCATCGCCCCGTTGGAGCAACGCGTCGCCTATTTTTCGCAGTGGTTGCGCTTGACCCCCGCCGAAGCGGAGATGGAAGTCGCGGCCCGCGACCGCATCCGCGGGGCGCTGCAAATTGCCCTCGTCGGTTCCGACCCGGACGACCCCACGCAGTACGACTTGCTCTTGAACTCCGGTCGCCTAGGCGAAGCCGAGTGCGCTGAATTGATTGCCCAGGCCGTCCGCGTGAAACAGCTCTTCCCCGATGCCGCTGACCCGTTCCTCCCGCAAAACGGCGATGGTGAATCCGAGCCGGTATGAGCCATTTGTTCCCGGCCTTCGTTGAGTGCGTCCGGGCCGCTTCGCCGAAGTCCGCCCTCGTGCTCGGCTCCGGCCTCGGCGCCGCCGCCGACCACCTCCGCATCCTCACGTCGATCGCCTACGCCGACATCCCCGGCCTCGTCCCGCCGACCGTCGCCGGGCACCGGGGGCGTTTGGACTTATGCGAATCGGGATCGGGCCACGCGCTCGTCGCACACGGCCGTGTGCATTTCTACGAAGGGCATCCGGTCGAACGGATCACCCGGTTAATCAACCTCTTCGCCGATTTCGGCGCGAAACGACTCCTCCTGACGAACGCGGCCGGGGGGCTGCATCCATCGCTCGAGCCCGGCGACCTGATGGTCATCAATCGGCATTGGAAATTGCTGAATGCGGGCGACTGGAAACGACTCGGCGAACCGACGCGCTGTTACTCGCCGGCCGGCCTCGATACCTTCCGTCGACTTTCGGCGCGGTTCGGCGGCTATGCGGCGCTCGCCGGTCCTTGCTACGAGACCCCCGCCGAGATCCGGGCACTGGCCGCGTGCGGCGTCGATGCGGTCGGGATGTCCACGGCAGTGGAAGCGGAAGCCGCAGTCGAATCGGGTTTGGATGTGCTAGCGATTTCGTGCATTACGAACAAAGCCGCCGGGATGTCGGCGAACCCGCTCAGCCACGGCGAAGTCGAACGCAATGCGAAGCTCGGTATCGGGCGATTGCGGACAATGATCGACGCCGCGCTCGGCTATTGCTAGTTTTTCGGCCGGCTTTCGCAGTGCACACCGGAGACTGGAGAGCATACCCGCTGGACATGGTCGAATTGGAAATTCCGGGCCGATCGCGATGGCCTTCGAATGACTGCGGCGAGTATGTTGTTGTCGGAGATTACGGAAACAGTCTTGTCTGGAGGGTGGGCCGAGTCGGCGAGTCCCACCCTGCTCCGCAAATCGGACGGTGGCACTCGCAGACACTCGCAGACTCGGCTCATTCTACGAACAATTTCCCCAGAATTGTTGGAGGTTTGGTGAACGACCGACGAAACCGAGTCCGAGGATTTCACCCGAAATCGGACGTAAACCCTTGCCCCGTAATGGTCGTTCCGCATGGAGGAGTTCATTTCGCGGTAGGGTGGGTGGGTGGACGCCGGAATGACGATTCTGGGAGTTTCCTTGGAACGGGCTGACTTCGTCGGTCATGCTCGGCATGACGCCGGTGAGGAATTGACTCGGTCGACCGCGGGAAGCCCGTCATACCGAGCATGACCTACGAAAAGCTCCAAGAATCGTTGCACCACCCCGTCGAATAGACTCCTTGCTTTGGTTCAGTCGAGCAGATAGCCTGCAATCCGGATCGATCTTGAGAAGACCACCCCCGGACCGAGATTTCCCGATGACCCGTTCCTTGCTGATGTCACTCTTGCTGGCCGCTCCGCTTCTGGCCGCCCCCATGCCGCAGGACGAGAAGCCGAAACCGCGGGCGAAGCTGCTCGGCACGGTGAAACTCGACAAACGCGTGCAAGAAGTGTGTTGGACGCCCGACGCCAAGCACCTCATCGTCGTGGCGGACGAGAAGGCGTTGGTGATCGGCCGCGATCAACTCGGCGAAGATGCCCCCGCCAAACCGATCGCCGAGTTCGCCGATTTGGGCGGGGACGATGTGCTCAACAGCAATGTGATCGACTTTTCCACCGACGGCAAACTGATGTTCGGCTGGTAGTACCGCAATAGCGGTATGGAATCGGTCGTTTGGGAGACGAAGTCGGGCAAGCCGCTCAAAACGTGGAATCGCGGGTCCGGTGACTTGACCGCCGCATTCGCCCCCAGTCGCCACGAACTCGCCATCATCGAGCGTACTACACACAATTCGAACCCCTCGCACTTGACTCCGGAGCGGATCCACGGAGGAATCCTCATGGAGACCGATGGTGCGGATACGCAATATATCCGGAATGTGTTCCGACAACTGCGGGTTCCGCGGGTCGAAGAGGAATCGATCATCGGTGTCTGGGATTTGGCACCGCTGGTGAAATGATGGAAAACACCGCCGGGGCGGGGAAGGATGGGGGTGCCCTGAGCAGCAGCTTCCAGCACTTACCTCCAACTTTCAACTTTCCTTCGACGAGAAGGCTCTCACGCAATCAGACACGGAACCGCGAAAGGGTGCCTGGCAGCCAGAACGCTTCGCAGAATCAGCAAAAGCCCTCCGAAAGTGGCCGGTGTTTCCGTTAAAAAGGAATTCTCGAATCGGTGTTTGCTATCCACCCTTGCAGTGTCAATAATCTCATGTAATGTTGAACGCGGTCCGCTTTGCACTTCACTATGGGTGTGGCCGTGTCATCGTCCGGATCTTGCGTCCGCTGCGCCAAGGAATTGACGGCTCCCGCCGCCAATTTGGGGCTTTGTCACGAATGCCTACTTTCGACCGGGGCGGACGGCGGCACGCTCAACATCAACGTCGATGCGGAACGAACGCGGACGGCGGCCGTGCAAGGCGATGCCGCGACGGTGACGCGCGACCCTCGGGAGACTTTGGTCTACGACGACCGTCCGAGTCCTCCGGTGACTTCTGCACGCGCGGCCAAACTTGCTTCGGCCCACGGATTCATCGACGTGATCCGGATGCCCACGGCCGGGGGGATGGGTGAACTCTACCGCGCTTACGATCCGGCCACCGCTCGCGCCGTCGTCATCAAGTTCGTCCGGTTAGACACACGCTCGATACCGAATTTGGGCCGGTTCCTCACCGAGGCACGATCCCTGGCACGTGTCCAGCACGAGAACGTCGCACGTCTCTTCTCCTTTGTCGAAGGAGGAGATCCTTATTTCATCATGGAGGATGTCGCGGGCGGGTCACTAACCGATCTGCTGGAAGCCGGGCCATTGACCGGGCCCGACGCCGCCCGATTGATTGCCGCAGCCGCGCGCGGTGTGACAGCGGCTCACCGGGAAGGTGTCATTCACCGCGACCTGAAGCCGGGCAATATTCTCCTCAGCGTCAAGTCCGTCGAGGCGACGCCGAAGGTGGCCGACTTCGGCATCGCCAAGGATCTCGACGCCGTCGAGCCGCAGACCAACACATACGCTCTCATCGGTACTCCGGGCTACATGTCGCCGGAGCAAGCCGATTGGCGGGCGTCAGAATGCGATGCGCGTTCGGATGTCTGGGGACTGGCGGCGACACTCTACTGTTGCGTCACCGGGAGCCCGCCGTTCGACCGACACCTCCGCCCCGAGGCGATTCTCAAGCAACCGCTGATTCCTGCCATTGTCCGCCGGCCCGATCTGTCGCCCGAACTCAACGCCGTCATATGCAAGGGCTTGGAGAAAGAACCGTCCGACCGCTACCAGACCGCTGACGCCATAGCCGACGACCTCGGTCGGTTCCTCGCCGGGCTTCCGGTGCTCGCCCGTCCCCGGGCTTGGCCGCTCCGGCTCTGGCGGAGAGCGCAGCGCATCCCGAAGGTAGCCGCAGTTTCGATTTTGGTTGCCCTCTTCGCGATTGTCGCCCTCGGTGCGATGATGATTGCGGATCGTAAGCGGCCGGAACCTACGGCTGAGCAAAAGGTCGAAAAGCTGATGGGGAGTTGAAAGACGGGAAATCGATCGAACTGGTCGGCGAGACGGGGTTGCCGGTATGGCATAAGGTGGCCGTGGGCTCGGCTGCAGTGAGTGTAGGAAATGATGGTAAGGGGCCGACGGCAGTCCATGCTGTCGGGAAAGCCGTGGTTTTACTGACTCCGCCACTCCCTATCGAGCGGTACTCTTTGTCGATGGAATTCAAAGACATTGTCGGTATCACGATGCGGTCGCCGAAGGATGTCCCCACGCACCGCTTTGGCGCGATTTTCGGCATCGTCGAAACTCGCGATCCGGGTGGAGCCTACGCCCTGAGCGGGTTCCGCACGATCTTTCAGGATTTCGCCGGCACCCACCCCAATGAAAAAATGCCCTTGGAGTTCCAACATGTTCTGTACGGTACACCGCCGGGTAAGCCCATGGTTATTAGCTGTCATACCGTCGGAAGCCATTTGCTCCTGCCCTCACGTCTGATCGGAAGTCCGGGTAAGTGGAGGAAGCTCCGCTTTGAAATTACTCCCGAGTTCATCGACGCTTTCTGTGTGGACGACGAGGGGAGAGAAAAGAAGTATGTGCGCAACCCGGCACCCGCGCTGAACGGATACATCCGCGACGATACCGCCTCATTCTGCAAGGAGGGGAACTGCCAGATCGAGATACCCGTATGGGCGCCGAACCGCCCCGTCGGAATCGTTTGCGAGGAAGCCACGGTCGGCATGCGTAACGTCAGAGTCGATCCCCGGTGACGCTGCAAGGCGAATCGCCAACAACCCTGTTTGGAGAGTCTCTATGTCCTCGATCCGCATCAATTACCCCGTCGGCGGTGGACCGTATAGCGCCGATGAGGATCAACGTAATCCGATCCCCACACTTCTTACCGGGTGGGGAACCTACAGCGTCCAGAAGCTCAAAGACGAGATCGCGGAAGCAAAAGACCCGGATATCAACGCGTGGTGGAAACAGATCCTCGCCGATCACAAGGAGTCCTACGAACCCAAAAAAGGGTTCAGCGCAGCTTTGGAGATACTTCTGAAGTCTCCCAACATCGTCTGCAAACTGTGGAAAAACGGCACTCAGGTGGGGGCTAACGTGATAGCCACTTACGAGCGCAACTGTACTCGGTGGTTCGCCCCATTCCCCGCGATCGTCATAGATTTTCACACGGATGTCTACAAATTCACGGCTACACTCTCGAGTCCTAGCATCAGTGACAACCTGAAGGCCGACTCCCAATTGTCCGCCAGCCCACGGTTCGCCTGTCCGGTCATCAATGAGCTAACGGCGCTTGCAGATGCAAAAGTCATGCTCGCAACAACCGCTACCGGCACATCGCTGCCCCTCGGATTTCGACATAATTACCTCGATCCGCGGATCGGGTCCGCAGTCGCGGTCGTATACCAGAACCGAACCGTAGTCGCATCGGTTTTCACGATCATCAAAGAAGTCGGGTGGTGGCCTACTTGCGTTGCACGGCTGGAAATGCCAGCCACTCCGATAACGACCACACATGATCTGTTAATCCCGCCGCCATCGCCGGGGTCCTTCGTTGCCAGCG
>Ga0105047_10008195_pt1 | contig 17458 bp, 17 predicted proteins | sample MAT04_FD_78384 | JGI IMG/M metagenome (GOLD analysis project Ga0105047, IMG submission 78384) | Freshwater microbial communities from Lake Fryxell liftoff mats and glacier meltwater in Antarctica - MAT-04 (megahit assembly) | ecosystem: Environmental > Aquatic > Freshwater > Ice > Liftoff...
CTCCAGGTATGAGTGAGAGCTTGATTCACGCTTTCAGCGGACCCACGAAGTGGGTCCACCTCAAACGACCAAGCTCTAGAGCGCCACCAGAACGATCCCGAGCGACAGAACGGCCCCCGCCGACGCGGTCAGCCGCAGGGTCCGGTACCAGCCCGGCGCGGATCGCCAGTCCCAGATCAGCATGGCCACCAGCCCGGCGATCAGCACGCCGACCTGCAGGGTGTCGGGCACCGACGGCAGGTAGGTCAGCCAGGCCGCGACGGCAGGCAGGTTGCTGAGGATCAGCGTCGAGGCGTCGGGGACCGGTTCGGCCAGCGCTCGACCCCAGCGGGCTCCGCCGAGGAATGAGAGGATGATCGCGGCATAGGCGATCAAGGCCTCCAGCCAGACCTCGCGGTCGCCGGCTCCGGTCGCGACCATGATCGCGCAACCCGCGAACGGGACCAGTCCCGCCAGCGCCAGACCCCAGGCCGTCGCCTTCGCCCGATCCATCAGCTTCTCCGGAACACGCGGCTGGCCAGATACCCCATCCCGCCCGCCAGCAGCACGCACAGCACGCCGTAGATCCAGGGCCGGCGGTGGGCCAGTTCATAGACCTCCCGCTCGAAGCCGACCTTCTCGACCGTCAGGGTCAGGTTCGAGACCCCTGCGGGCGCGCCCTCGCGAAACAGCCAGACCTCGGCATGATACTCGCCCGTCGGGGCGGTGGCGGGCAGCTCGACCTGGGCGCGGAACAGGCCGCGATCGACGAAGCTCACACCCTCGGGGTCGGTGTCGTAGAGCTGCGCCGCCTCTCGCAGCCGGATGACGGCGCGGCGCCAGTCGAGATAGTCCTCGCCCAGCCGGCTGATGACCACGTCGCGCACGCCGTAGCGGGTGACGGTACGGCTCTCTTCCGGAGCATTGATTCTCAGGTGGTCGACGCCGACGCCAAGCCGGCGCAACTGGCCGAAACCGGCGATATCCGCAAGCGGCCGGGTCGAGGCGGTCATGTAGAAGCCGGGGGCCCCCTCGAACAGCACCGGCCGGCTGTTCAGCCAGACCCCCAGGTTGCGGGTCTTCTTGACCAGACGGACCGGCGCGTCCGGGCCGCGCACCACCACGACGACATCGGTCGGATCGTCGGTCGGATTGAACACAGCCCCGTAGAGAACGATCGTGGCCCCGCGGAAGCGCGAATCGACCTGGACCCGCGCATCGGTCAGGGCGGCGGCGACGCGCAACTCGGCCTCGGTCCCGACCGACATTTCGGGTGCCGGGGCCGCGACCACGGGCGGCGGAGGGGGAGGGGCCTGGATCATCCGTCCGAGATCCCCGGGGCCAGCAGGAAGATGTCCGAAGGCCGTACAAACAGGTCCAGGCCCATCTGAATGCCCACAAACAGGATCAGCAGGCCCAGGACCGCCCGCAGTTCCTCCGCCCGGAACCGGCCAGCGTAGAGGGCTCCTGCCTGGGCCCCCACCACCCCGCCGACCAGCAGCAGGGTCGACAGCACGATGTCGACCGTCTGGTTGCGGCCGGCCTGCAGGATAGTGGTGATGGCCGTGGTGATGATGATCTGGAACAGGCTGGTGCCGACCACCACACCCGCCTTCATGCGCAGGGCATAGAGCATGACGGGCACCAGGATGAAGCCGCCCCCGACCCCCATGATCGCCGACAGCACCCCTGCGACCACGCCCAGGCCGAGCGGCGGTATGGCGCTGATGTAAAGACCCGACTTGGGAAACCGCATCTTCCACGGCAGACCATAGAGCCACAGGGGCCGGCGGCGCTCCTTGTGCGGCGCGATCTCGCCGCGACGGCGGCGCAGGATCTCGGTCAGGCTCTCGTAGAGCATCAACAGCCCGATGGCCCCGAGGAAGATCAGATAGGACAGGGCCACAACCAGATCGGCCTGACCCAGCAGCCGCAGATAGCGGAACAGTTCCACCCCGCCGATCGCGCCGATCGCGCCGCCGACGGCCATGATCCCGCCCATGCGGAAATCGACGGCCCCCTGGCCGGAATAGCGGATCACGCCGGACGTCGAGGAGGCGACGACGTGGCTGGCCTGACTGGCAACGGCCACGGTCGGGGGAATGCCCATGAAGATCAGCACCGGTGCCATCAGGAAGCCCCCGCCGATGCCGAACAGGCCGGACACAAAGCCGACCAGCGCGCCCAGCAGCACCAGGAGCGGCCAGTTCACCGAAACCTCGGCGATCGGCAGATAGATTTCCAAAGGTCAGGCCTTCGGCTGGAAAGGAACGCTAGGCGCCGGAAGGCGAGCGCGGGTGTCTTAGCCGGAGGACCTGCAAAGGGCCACCCGGATCAGGTGTCAGGCGAGCGGCTCAAGGGCGAAGGCCTCGGCCTGGGCGCGCGCGGTCTGGCGCTGTGCCGCCGGAATGCCCGGAGCCAGCCGATCGACCGCCGCCTGGGCCTGGGGATCACCGGCGCGCGAGGCGATCAGGTACCAGCGATAGGCCTGGGTCGGATTGGGCGCGATGCCTTCGTCGCCGTTCTCGTAGATGCGGGCAACATTGTACTGGCTGTCGACGAGGCCGAGATCGGCCGCCTTCTTCAGCCAGTCGAGGGCCTCGGGACGGTTGCGACCACCGCCGACACCGTCGAACAGATACATGCCAAAGGCGTGCATACCGCGCGGATCACCGCCCTCGGCGGCGCGACGGGCCCACAGACGGCTTTCCTGCGCGTTGACGCCGACGCCGTTGTCGCCGGTCTGGTACAGACCGGCGAGCTTCAACTGGGCCTGGGGTTCGCCGAGATTGGCAGCGCGGGTCAGGGTCTCGACGCCGGCGTCGTCGCCCCGGTCCAGCTGTTCGACGGCCTGGGCGAACAGGGTCTCGGCCTCGGTTGCATCGGCGGGGGCTGCCTCAAGCGGTGCATCAGCCGGGCTGATCGCCAGGGCCGCAATCGGGGTCGCGCTCGCCCCGCCATTCGCCTCGTCGAGCAGTCGGCCGAAATCAAGGACATCGTAGCCCGTAAGACGACCGGTGGCGTAGAGCCCGCCGATCACGGCCATACCGGTGACCGAGGCCATGAAGGCCTTCTTGACGGTGCCGCCGTCGCGCGAGGCCTGTTTGTCCAGCCGTTCCTGCAGGCGGGACTTGCCCCCCTTGCGCAGTCCCCCCAGCCCGAACGCCGCGCGGGGCGTCTCCGCCGCCGGCGTGTTCATGGCCGCGCGGGCCGCTTCGATGGCGTCGCGCGTAGAGGCCGTACGCCCGGCGGCGGCCCCTGAACTGATCCCGGCGCGCAGGCTGCGTGGATCCACAAACTCGGTCTCGGCGGCGAAGTCGTCATGGCTGTCGTCGAAGGCGCGCGGGGCCGCGACGCTTTGCTCGACAGGTGCCACCTCGGCAATCGCCTCCAGGGCATCGGTGACATCGGCACCGCCGAAACCCTTGAAGGCCGCCGGGACTGCACCGAACGGTATGGCCTCGGGGACAGGCTGGGGGGCAGGCTCGGGGGTGGGCTGGACCTGGAAAACCGGCGGGTCGGGCTGGGGAGCCGGCTCGAAACGGCGAGGCAGGGTATCGAAGCCCGGCTCCGGCTCGACCGCCTCCGATGCCTGGGGAAACGGGTCCAGATCGGCCGACAGCGAGTCAATCGACCAGCCATCAGACGGCCCCGGCTGTTCCAGATCGTCTGCCGGAAAGGCCGAGGCTCGCCAGTCCGGCTGTCCGAATTCGACCTCGGCGCGGGTCTGCGCGACGGGCAGGGGTGCCGGTGCCGGCGCTTCGGCAAGCCGCTGTTCGAGGGTTTCGCGGGCCTCGGTCAGCAGTTTCGCCGTCCGTTCCTCGGACTGGCGCATGCGTTCGGCCAACTCACCGGAAGCACGGTCGTAGCGCTGCTCGATGCGGTCAGAGCCCTCGCCCATGCGGCGGCCGATATCCTCCAGCGCCTGGGCAGACTTGCGTTCCGACTGGGCGATACGGTCGGCCAGCCGATCGGAGATGCGGGTAATCTCGAGGCCCAGCTTCTCGAGTGCGATCGCGTGCTGGTCGTCGGCGCGGTTCAGGCGGTGCTCGATCGCCTGGCCATAGCGACCCATGTCGCGCTCGATCTTGTCGGACAGGGCTGTGGTCAGGGCCTGCTCGAACTTTTCCAGACGGGCGTCGCCGGCGGTTTCGATCCGGTCGACGCGGGTATCCAGGTTCTGGGCGATGCGCAGGACCTCGCGCCCCATGGCGTCGATGCCCTGGGCGGCGCGCTGTTCGGCGGCGCGGGCCTGTTCTCCGAGCGATTGCACAGCCGTTTCGATACGGACCATGCGGCCCTCGCTCTCGGCCGTTTCCAGCCGACGCATCATCTCGGCGCGGTTGGCGTCCATCTGGCGCGACAGGGTTTCGGCGAGCTTGTCGAAGCGGGCCGCCTCGCGCACGCCTTCAGGTTCGGCCCGGGTCTCGGTCGCCCGCAGCCGCTGGTCGAGGCCGGCAAAGGCCCGTTCGAGGCTGCGGAGCGCCTCGGTGGTCTCGCCCTGCGCCGCATCCAGACGCCGACCGACCTGGGCCAGCACATCGGCACCCGGCCCCGGCCCGGCCCCCTTCTCGATCGCGTCCAGTCGCTGCAGAAGGGTCTGGCTGTGCGCCCGGTTGCGCTCCTCCAGATCATAGAGCCGACTGGTCAGGGCGGCGACGGCGGTGTCGGTCCTGACCCCGGCGTCGAGGCTCTCGACCTCATCCAGGCGCTGGCGCAGTTCGTTCACGCCCGAGCGCTGGCGTTCCTCGATGTCGTACAGCCGCCCGGCCAGGGCCCCCACGGCCTGCTCGACCTTGCCGACCATTTCGGTGGTCCGGGGGCCGGCGTCCTGCTCGAACCGGCGCAGTCGCTTGTGACCCTCCTTCAGCTCTTCGGAGATGTCGTCGATGCGGCGAGCGTACTGACCGGCCTGATGATCCTGGGCCTCCATACGTCGCACCAGTCCGGAGACGGCCTGGTCGACGCCCTGGATGGCCACGGTCGAGCGGCGTTCCGCAGCCTCCAGCCGGGCGGCGATGGCGTCGACCGAGGCAGCCACCCGCTGCAGCGGGTCCCCGTCTCGGGCAAAGCCGCGCGGCTCGGTGTCATAGACGTCGTCCAGCCGGCGCGAGCGGCCGCGACGGTCGATGGTTTCGGAGGCGTGGGGACGGCGCGGCAGCGGGTAGACGCCCTCGTCCTCGTCGCCATCGTCCATGATCATGGTGTTGAGCCACTCGCCCAGGGTCATGCCCGAGCGACGCGCAAGGTCCTTGGCGACTTCGCGCGCCTTGGGATCGATGCCCTTGACGCTCCAAGGCGCGGCGGCTGCGCTCACTGATTCGGCTCCCGACCCATACTCATCACGCTAATCGCCCATATCCGGGGTGTAAACGTGTGGTTAACCCCAACATCTTGACGCCCCCCATTCTCCTGTGGACAGCGCCCCGAGCCCCGCTTTCTGTCGGGCTGACACGGTTAACGCGCCGTTAAGATTAAGACACTGGAAAGGGTTCGCTTGCGCTGGAGCGGACTTGCAGCCACATCGCCGCCATGTCGTTGACACTGACGCTTTCGCTGCTCGCCTGCGCCCTGATCGTCGGCGTCTTCGCCGGCTGGCGCGGAGCCCAACCCACCAACCTGTTAAGGCCGCGCCTGGTGCCATGGCGGTTCGTCATGCTGCTGGCGGGCGCGCTGTCCTTCCTTTTGCTGGTGCATCTGGGGGCACTTGCGGGGTTCACCCGGCCAGCCTGACGCACCTGCCGGACGGAACGGTGTTGCGGCTGAGCGGTTATCGGCACCGAACCCAATCGCCAAGGAGCCCCACGATGTCCGACAAGACCCTGACGGCCGACGACGCCAAGGACCATTTCTGGAAGGCGCTGAAAGAGTCCAACACGGGCCTTCTGGGCCTCGACCAGCCCGGCTACCACGCCCAGCCGATGACGGCCTTCCGTGAAGAGGAGACCGGCACGATCTGGTTCTTCACCCGCGACGACACCGACCTGGCCCGGGATGCGGGCATCGGCGGGGGTCAGAGCGCCATGTTCCATTATGGCTCCAAGGACCAGAAGGTCTGGGCCTGCATCCACGGCGAACTGTCGATCCACGGCGACGACCGTGCGATCATCGACCGCTACTGGAACCCCGTGCTGTCCGCCTGGTTTCCCGAGGGCAAGGACGATCCACACCTGACCATCCTGCGCTTCGACGGCGACGACGGCCGCGTCTGGGTCAGCGACGGCGGCCTGTTCAAGTTCGCCTTCGAGATCGCCAAGGCCAACATCTCCAACACCGCGCCGAATGTTGGCGGCGTGGCGGACGTGAACCTGCAGTAGGCACCGCAGACCCGGTCAGGCGAAGGTCGTTTGCCCTGCGAAGCACCAGGCGAGCACAGCTTTCTGCGCATGGATACGGTTCTCGGCCTCGTCCCAGACCAGCGAGCGAGGGCCATCGATCACCGCATCGGTGACTTCCTCGCCCCGGTGGGCGGGCAGGCAGTGAAGGAAGACAGCGTCCGGATCGGCGAGGTCCATCAGGGCCTCGTTGACCGTATAGCTTTCGAAGGCCTGTAGCCGCGCCTCGTAATCGCTGTCACCCATCGACACCCAGGTGTCGGTGATGACGACATCCGCCCCCCGAACCGCGTCCTTCGGGTCGCTGGTCAGGGTCACGGCGCTTCCACCCTTCGCCAGATCGTGGAGGCCCGGATGATAGTCTGCGGGACAGGCCACGTTCAGGTGGAAGCCCAGCCGGGGTGCCGCATGCATGAAACTGTGGCAGACGTTGTTGCCGTCACCGATCCAGGCCAGCGTCTTGCCGGCGATCGGGCCGCGCTGTTCCTCGATGGTCATGATGTCGGCCAGGATCTGGCACGGGTGCGAGCGGTCGGTCAGGCCGTTGATCACCGGCACGGTCGAAACCTGGGCAAAGCGTTCGACGTCCTCATGGCTGTTGGCCCGGATCATCACGGCGTCGACCATTCGCGACAGGACCCGCGCGGTATCTTCGACCGGTTCGCCGCGACCCAGTTGCATGTCGCCGGCGTTGGCGATGATGGCGTTCCCGCCCAGCTGGCGGATCGCGGCATCGAAGCTGAACCGCGTGCGGGTCGAGTTCTTCTCGAAGATCATTGCCAGGACGTAGTCGCGGCCGGGCGCGTCGGCGTCAACCCGGCCCTTGGGCCAGCCCTTGCGGGCGGCCTTGCGGGCATGGGCGTCGTCCAGAATGGCGCGAAGTTCGGCACCGTCCAGCCGGTGGATGTCGAGGAAATGTCTGACCATCAAAATCACCGCTCATCCCGGTGAAAGCCGGGACCCAGTCCTTTCGTGAGGCATGCCGGCTGGGATGACCAGCAGCGTCGGATGTCCCCGTCCGATCGCCCGAAACACGGGGTCCCCGCTTTGGCCGGGATGAGCGGAGGGGGTTTGGTCTAGGCCGCCGACTTCATCTTGCCTCGCGCGGCCTCGCAGGTGCGCTCCAGCTTCTCGACCGCCTCGCGGGCTTCGTCGAGGGTGAGGTTCAGCGGCGGCAACAGGCGCACGCAGTTGTCGCCACCGCCTGCGATCAGCAGATGCTGCTCCTCGCGGGCCAGGGCCATGAACTCGCGATTGTTGGGAATCAGCTTGAGGCCGATCAGCAGGCCCTTGCCGCGCACGTCCTCGATGATGTCCGGGAAGCGCTCCTTCAACCCGTGCAGTTGCTGCTTCAGATAGCCGGAAATCTCGTTCACATTGCCCAGTATCGCGGGGGTGTTGATGGCCCCGAGGGCGGCCAGTCCGACCGCCATCGCCAGCGGATTACCGCCGAAGGTCGAGCCGTGGGTGCCGACCGTCATACCCTTGGCGGCTTCTGTGGTGGCGAGGCAGGCCCCGACGGGGAACCCTCCGCCCAGCGCCTTGGCCACCGCCATGATGTCGGGGGCCATGCCAGCCCATTCGTGGGCCCACAGCTTGCCCGACCGGCCCATGCCGCACTGGACTTCATCGAAGATGATCAGCACGCCGTGCTGGTCGCACAGGTCGCGAAGGCCCCGCAGGCAGACGTCGGGCATGGCGCGGCAGCCGCCCTCGCCCTGCACCGGCTCGACGATGATGGCCGCGGTGTTGGGCTCGGCGATCGCGGCCTTCAGCGCGTCATGGTCGCCCCATTTCAGCTGATGAAAGCCCTGCATCTTGGGCCCGAAGCCCTCGGTGTAGCTGGGGTTGGCCGCCGCATTGATCGCGCCATAGGTCCGGCCGTGGAAGGCCCCGTCGAAGCCGTAGATGTCGATGCGTTCCGGCTGGCCGTTGGCGGCATGATATTTCCGCGCCGTCTTCAGGGCGCACTCGACGGCCTCCGTGCCCGAATTGGTGAAGAAGACCACGTCGGCAAAGCTGGATTCGGTCAGGCGGTCGGCCAGGTCTTCCTGGCCCGGAATCCGGAAGATGTTGGAGACGTGCCACAGCTTCTCGGCCTGGGCCTGGACCGCCTCGACCAGCACCGGGTGGGCGTGACCGAGGCCGTTGGTCGAAATGCCCTGGACGCAGTCCAGATACTCGGTCCCGTCCGTCGCCCACAGACGCGCGCCTCGCCCGCGATCCACTTCCAGCGGCGCGCGATTGTAGACACCCATCAAATGACCGGACACGGACAGACCTCCAAAAGAAACGAAGCCCCGGCGCGGGGTGCGACGGGACTTTTCAGCAGGCCGTGGTTGTCGGACGGGGGCGGGGGGTAAGTCAACACACTGCGTTCCCCCTTCCTTTGGGAGAGGGCTTGAGCGCTACAGCAGGGCGTTCGACGCCGTCTCGATGCGGTGTTCCAGTTCGGCCATGAAGGCCGGGCGTTTCAGTCCCGCCTCGATCGGGGGCAGGAATTCGTAGACGATCACGCCGGGATAGCGCCGGAAGCCATGGGCGGGCCAGTGGACGCCGGCGTTGGTGGCCACGGGCCAGCATGGTCCGTCGATCTCCCGGTACAGGGCCGCGACCCCTGGCTTGTAGTCGGGGGTCGCACCCACCTCGGCGCGTGTGCCCTCGGGAAAGATCCAGATCTGGCGGCCCTCGGCGACGCGCGCGCGCGCCTGTTTGACCATGTCGCGCAGGGCCTTTGACGCCGCCGACCGATCAACCGAGATCATCCTGGTCTTCGAGGCGAACCAGCCGAAGAAGGGCACGATCATCAGCTCCTTCTTGGTGATGATGCAGGGATCGTCCAGCACCACAAAGGGGATGATGACATCCAGCATTGCCTGATGCTTGCAGGCCAGCAGGGCCCGGCCGGTCGGGCGGTGCTCCAGTCCCCGGAACTCGACCCGCACGCCCGCGATCCAGCGCAGGCCGAACAGGACCGAGGCGGCCCACATCTTGACCACGCCCAGCGCGTAGCGATGCGGCAGCACCAGCGCCGGCGACATGCCGACGGCAAAGAACACCAGGGACAGATAGAGCCAGGCGACGAAGACCAGGGAGCGGACGGTCGTCACGAGGCGGCGGCTTGCGGGCTTGTGGGTCCGGCCTGCTCTGGCCGTTCGTCGTGGCCGACCACCCGGTGCAGGGCCTCGCGCGCGAGCACCGCGAGGTATTTCACATATTCCAGCGTCATCCGCCGGGCCGTGACCGCAGCCCGCCACCAGCGCGAGGTGTCGAGCGACGGGGTCGAGATGGCATATGGCGTCAGTTCCAGCCCGGGCGCAGCGCTGCGGATCTCCAGCAGGGAGCGTGGCATATGGTAGTCCGAGGTCACCACAATCAGCCGCACATAACCCTTTTCGCGCGCCCAGGCGGCAATCTCCCGGGCGTTTCCGCCCGTATCCTCGGCCTCAAAGCCCAGGTCGACGCAGCAGTTGAACAGCCGGTTGGAGCCGGGCGTGAGTTCGCGCAGTTCCCGACGGCGGACCTCGCGATTGACGCCGGAGATCAGGACGCGTTCGCCCTTGTCCTGCTCCAGCAGGCGGATCGCCGCATTGACGCGCTCGGCCGACGGGCCGGTCAGGGCGACGATGCCGTCGGCCCGGTCGGGCTCCGGCGCAGGGGTGAAGCTGCGCACCCGGTCGGCGAAGGCGAACAGCCCCACCAGCCAGATCAGGGCCACAATCCCCACAAGCGTCAGAAACTTCATGCCCGATCCTAGCCGTCGGGCCGGGAAGCGCCAAGCCTCGCCATCGCCCGCCCGGCCCCCACCTTGGCCGCCACAAGCGCCACCGTAGCGGCGAGCAGGGGACATGGCGAGAGCATCAGGGCGTCGCTCCACGCGAGCGGCAGCGCCGGCGACAGTCCGTCTGCGCCCCCCAGCGCCCTGAGGCCGGCGACAACAAGGATGGCAGCGGCGGCCCCCGCCGCCCCGGCCGACAGGGCCAGCAGGGCGAAACGGCGCTGGAACAGCCAGGCGATCGAGGCGTCGGTGGCGCCCGACAGGCTCAGGGTCTCGATCACCGACCGCCGGGCGTCCACCCCCGCCCGGGTGGCGTAGATCACGGCCGCCGCCGCCGCGAAGAGGGTGGCCAGGAAGGCCGCGAGGCCGAGGCCGGTGATCACCGTCGCCGATCGCTCGACCTCGCCGCGCCACAGGCTGTGATCGTCGACGGTGGCGTCCATACCGGCCTCGGCGAGGGCGCGGCTCAGGGTCAGGCCGCTGGCGGGGGCGGTCGGGTCCAGGCGCAGGGTCACCAGAAAGGGGACGGGCAGGTCATCGAGCGCCCCTTCCCCGATCCAGGGGCGAAGCAGATCTTCTGCGGTCTTTCGGTCCATGGCCACAGCCTCGGAGACACCATCCACGCCCGCCAGGGTCTCGGCGGCACGGGCCGCAGCCGTCGCTCCCGTTTCGCCGACGCGGGGCCGGACCTGAACCGTGGCCTCGCCGCGCAGCTCGCGCGCCCAGCCCTGCGCCGCACGGTCGGCGGCGACGGCTCCCACGGCCGCCAGACAGGCCAGGAAGCACAGGACAGCGATCACCGCCCCCAGCCAGCGTTCGCCCGCCGGATCACGGGGCAGCAGGCCGCGTTCGGGCGAGGCAGGTCGAACCGGCCGGCCAGCGCCGCCGTCGGTTCCGAACAGGGTCGACCAGCGGATCACGCCTCGCCCCCTGTGATTCGTCCGCCGGCCAGTCGCAGCAGCCGCGCCCCGGAGCGACGGGCCAGCGCCTCGTCATGCGTGGCGACCAGAACGGTGGCCCCCAGACGGTTCAGCGACTGGAACAGACTCAAAAGGCGCTCGGCCATGGCCCCGTCCACGCTGCCGGTTGGTTCGTCGGCCAGGATCAGTTCGGGGCGCGCCATGACCGCCCGGGCGATGGCAAGGCGCTGTTTTTCGCCGCCGGACAGGGCCGTTGGGCGCGCTCCGGCGCGATCGGCCAGCCCGACCCAGGCCAGCATCTCCTCGACATCGGCCGCATAGTCCGCGCGTTTTGTGCCCCGCACCCGCAGCGGCAGGGCGGCATTGTCGAACACGCTGAGATGATCCAGCAGGCGAAAGTCCTGGAACACGACGCCCATACGGCGGCGAAAGGCCGGCCGGGCATTGTTCGGGAGGGCTGTGACATCATCGCCGAACAGGGCAATCCGCCCATCCTGCGCCCGGTCAGCCAGGGTCAGAAGCCGCAGCAGCGAAGACTTTCCCGCGCCGGACGGCCCGGTAAGGAAGTGGAAAGAGCCACGCGGCAGGATGAGGTTAACGTCCCGCAGCACGCCGGGCGATTCGGCATAGCCGAAGCTCACCGCCGACAGGCGGACGGTTTCGGGCGAAGGCGCGGGTTCGGCGGCGCGACGGGGCGACAGAGGCATCGAGTGTTTTCGTTAGATATCGGGGCGCCGGGCGCTCCGACAGGAGGGGGCCGACGGCCTCGCAGTCAGCCACCATGATACTGACCTGCCCGTCCTGCGCCACCAGCTATTTCACGCCTGACGGTGCCATTCCGTCCGGCGGCCGCAAGGTGCGCTGCCAGTCCTGCGCCCATGTCTGGCACGCATCGGCTGACGAGCCCCTTGAACTGACCACTTCCGCCGATGCACCGCGTGCGCCGGAAGCGAAGGCGTTCGAGGAGGCCCCGCCGGCTGCAATGGAAACGCCGGCTCCGGAACTGCCCAGGGCCTTCCGCGCCCGGGCCGAGCAGCAGCGCCGCCTGCGTCGCGCTGCAACCCACGGCGCTGTCTGGGCCGGACTTGCGAGCCTGTTCGTCGGCCTGCTGGGGGCCGCCTGGCTGTTCAGGGTGCAAGTCGTGGACCTGTATCCGCGCACGGCCGCCGCCTACGCCATGGTCGGCTTGCCGGTCAACCCGACCGGGCTGGAGTTCGAGGCCCTGTCGGCGCGCGCCGTGGCCGACAGGCCAGACATGGTCATGGTGTCTGGCGCGCTCCGCAACGTGCGCGACCGCGAGATCCTCCCGCCTGCGCTCCGGGTGGCCCTGCTGGATGACCACGGGGCCGAGGTCGGTCACGCCCTCATCCGGCTCGACGGTGCGCCGGTCCTGCCCGGCGGGGTTCAGGGGTTCGCCGCGATGATAGGCGATCCGGGGGCGCACGGCGTCGACGTCGGTGTGAATTTCGTCATGCCCGGGTCGCAGTCCGGGGCCCCTGGGCACGGCACCAGTCACGCCGCCGGCCCGACCGCCGGACACGCCCGGCCGCTGCCGACACCGGACGCACATGGGCTGAGACCCGCCCTTGAGCACGAGGCCTCGCCCTCGCATGAGCCGATCGACGCGGCTCCGGTCCATGAGGACGGGGGCCATGGTGCGCCGGCGGCCCCGAAGGACGCCGGACACGGGCCTATCGACAGCCATGGCGCCGGGGCGGTATCCGCCTCGCATGGCTGACCTCACCCCCAAGCCCGTCGTCCTCCTGTCGGAAGCGGGGATCGCGCGCATCGTCGCCGATCTGGCCGAGAGAATCGCGCCGGTCATCGATGACGAGACCGTGGCCGCCGTCTTGCTCACCGGAGGGCTGTGGTTCGCCGCCGACCTGACCCGGGCCCTCTCGCGGATCGGCCGACATGTCCGCTTCGACGCCCTGTGGCTGGCGTCCTATGGCGACGCGCAGTCGAGCCGTGGCCGGATCGACGTTCATGCACCGTTCCAGCGCTCGCTGAAGGATCGCACGGTGCTGATCCTGGACGACGTGTTCGACACCGGCCTGTCGCTGGCCGAGGCGGTGCGGATCGCCAGGGAGGCGGGCGCGGCCGAGGTTCTGACCTGCGTCTTCGCCCGCAAGCCCTGGCCGCTGCCGCGCGCCCCGGAACCGGACTTCGTGGGCTGGGAGGCCCCGGACCGGTTTCTGGTCGGATACGGTCTGGATCACGCCGGTGCGCTGCGCGGCCTGCCGGACATCTGCGCCCTGGACTAGGACTGTCCGGCAAGCACCTCGAGAACCGCCTTCCCATAGCGGTCGATCTTGGTCTGGCCGACGCCCGAGATGGCGGCGAGGGCGTCCAGTGAGCCAGGCTCGCGCTGGGCGATCTCCAGCAGTGTCCGGTCCTGGAAGATGACATAGGGCGGGACATGCTGTTCCGCCGCGCGGTCGCGCCGCCAGCCACGCAGGACCTCGAACCGGGCGCGAACATCGGCATCCAGTGCCTCCACTGCGGCATTGCGGTCGTTGCGCGTGCGCGTCCGGGGATTGCCGGACCGGCTCGAGGCGTCGAAGCCGGGCGGGGTGCGTCGCACCTCGATCGGGCGTTCACCCCGATAGACCGCACGCACCACCCCGGCGTCCCCCAGGCCCACCAGCGGCTTGCCCTCATTGGGATCTTCCACGAGCAGGCCCTCGAACAGCAGGTGGTCCACGATGTCGCGCCAGCCCGAGGGGGCGATGTCCTTGCCGATACTCCAGGTCGACAGCGCGACTTCCCACGGCTGGACATCCTTCGTCTTGCCCAGCAGGTGATCGACGATGCGGCCGCGCCCAAACCGCCCGCCCAGCCGCTGGACGGCCGCCAGGGCCTTCTGGGCCGGGACGGTGGCGTCATAGAGGGCGGGGGGGTCGGCACAGACGTCGCACACGCCGCAGGCCCCGGCGTCCGCTTCACCGAAATAGCGCCGCACGGCCTGCGGCCGGCAGACCGCCCCGTCCAGCATGGCGAACAGCTGCCGGGCCTTGCGGGTCTGCACCGCCTTGACCTCCTCGGCCATCGGCCGGCCCTCGAGCCGACGCAGGGCCCAGGCGATGTCAGAGGGGCCGTACAGGGTGATGCCCTCGGCCGGTTCGCCGTCTCGCCCGGCCCGGCCGATCTCCTGCCAGTAGGCCTCCAGACTGCCGGGCGGATCGGCGTGGATGACGAAGCGTACATCGGCCTTGTCGACCCCCATGCCGAAGGCGATGGTTGCCACCATCACCGTCCCGTCCTCGGCGAGGAACCGGGCCAGCCGCCGGTCTCGCTCCGGTCCCGCCATGCCGGCGTGATAGGCGATGGCGTTGGTCCCGGCGGATTTCAGGGCGTCGGCCACCCGTTCGCAGCCGTCGCGGCTGCCGCAATAGACCACGCCGGACTGGCCCTTTCGCGCCCGGACCAGGTCGATGACGTGGGCGTCGGTCCGGGCGCGTGACGCGCTTTGCTTGCGGATGGCCGAGAGCTGCAGGTTGGGACGCGCGAAACTGTCGACGAAGACGGCCGCGCCTTCCAGATGCAGGGAGGTCAGGATGTCGTCGCGGGTCCGTGCGTCAGCCGTGGCGGTGACGGCGATGCGGGGCACGCCGGGAAACAGCTCCGACAGGCGGCCGAGTGTCCGGTAGTCCGGGCGGAAATCATGACCCCACTGGCTGACGCAGTGGGCCTCGTCGATGGCGATCAGCGAAAGCGGCAGGTCACGCAGCCGGTCCAGCAGGGCCCCGCTGGCGAGACCTTCGGGCGAGACGTAGAGCAGGTCGAGCTCGCCAGATCTGGCGGCGTTCAGCACGGCCGAGCGTTCATCCAGCGACAGGCCGGAATCGAGCCGGGCCGCCGCGACACCCTGCTGTTTCAGCGCCTCGACCTGATCGGTCATCAGCGCGATCAGGGGCGAGACGACCAGGCCGAGACCGGGCCTCAGGATGGCGGGGATTTGATAGCAGACACTCTTGCCGCCGCCGGTCGGCAGCACCGCCAGCACATCGCGTCCGGCCATGATCTCGGCGACGACCTGGGCCTGCAGCCCGCGAAAATCGCCATGACCCCAGACCCGCTCCAGCGTCTGCCGCGCGGCGTCTAGGCCGGGCGCGGGGAGGGGTGAGTCGGCGAGCATCGGGGGTTTGTGCCTCCTCATCCCGTGTGGGTCAAAGGCGTCGTGACGGAACGGGTCGGTATGCGCTAGCCTGGGTCGATGTCGGATGTCCTTAGCGCAGATCGCCACGCCGTCGTGCCGCCCGCATGGGCCGGAGCGCTGTTTTCGTCACAGTTGGTCCCCATCTCGGGAGACGCTGCGCAAACCGGGCTATGGACGGTCCTGGACCCCGACTCGTCGGCAACGATCACCAGCCAGTTCACCGATCATGCAGGCGAGTACGACGCCCGCTATGCCCATTCGGAGCATTTCCTGGCGCTGTTCAAGGCCGGCTTTGCGGCGGGCCGGGTCGAGGTTCCGGATGGGGCCGCAATCCTTGACCTCGGTAGCGGGTCAGGCGTGAACTCGGTTCTGCCCTGTCTGGAGATGTTCCAGGCCCCGACTATCATCGCGACGGATCTTTCAACCGAACTGCTCACTTTATTGTCGCTCAGGCTGCGTCGTCTGGTGCCGAGTGCACGGGTCCTGCCGGTGGTCATGGATGTGATGTCGGAGCATCTGGCTCCCGCGAACTTCGACCTCGTCACCGGGGCCGCGATCCTGCATCACCTTGAAGACCCCGGTCGCTGTCTGAAGGCGGCGTGGCGCGCCCTCAAACCGGGCGGGACGGCTATCTTCTTCGAGCCGTTTGACGGCTATTGCCTGCTCCGTCTGGCTCAGCAGCGGATTCTGGCCGAGGCGCGTTACCAGCCTCTGGACGCCGCTATCGTCGAGGTCCTGACCCGGATGATCGCCGATACCGCGGCCAGGACCCGACCCGATCCAGCATCGCCGGCCTGGCGCAGACTGGATGACAAATGGCTGTTCTCGCGAGAATACATTGAGGAGGTGGCGCGCGAAGCGGGGTTTGCGCATGTCACTTTCGTCGCCCACAGCGTCCGCCCGAAACTGTTCCGCAACTTCGCAAATATCCAGTTGGGCCTCGCCACCGGGCGGAAGGATCTCGCTATGCCCGAGTGGGCCAACGCCATCCTGGACGAGTTCGACGACACGATCACCGAGGCCGGCAAGCGCGCCATGATGCTGGAAGGCACGATCGTCCTGACCAAGGGGCGAGACGCCTGATCAATCCCGCAGCAACTCGTTCACCGCCGTCTTCGCCCGGGTCTGGGCATCGACCCGCTTGACGATCACGGCGCAATAGAGCGACGGGCCGCCCTTCGGGTCGGGCAGGGCTCCCGGGACGACAACGCTGTAGGCCGGCACCTCGCCGCGCAGGATCTCGCCCGTGGCCCGGTCCACGATCCGGGTGGTGGCGGACAGATAGACCCCCATCGACAGCACCGCGCCCTCGCGCACGATCACGCCCTCGACCACCTCCGACCGGGCCCCGATGAAACAGCCGTCCTCGATGATGGTCGGATTGGCCTGCAGGGGTTCCAGCACGCCGCCGATGCCGACGCCGCCCGACAAGTGCACGTTCCTGCCGATCTGGGCGCAGGAGCCGACCGTGGCCCAGCCGTCCACCATCGAACCCTCATCGACATAGGCCCCGATGTTCACGAACGAGGGCATCAGCACCACGTTTCGGCCGATGAAGGCCCCCTTGCGCACGATCGAGCCGGGGACGGCGCGGAAACCGGCTTCCCTGAAGTCGTTGCCGGTCCAGTCGCCGAACTTGTTGGGCACCTTGTCATACCAGGGGCCGATACCCGGTGCATGGGAGGTCAGCCCCCGGTCGCCGGCGCGCATGATCTCGTTGTCGTTCAGGCGGAAGGACAGCAGCACCGCCTTCTTCAGCCATTGATGTGTGGTCCAGGCCCCGTCCTCGCCGCGCGAGGCCACCCGGGCCTGACCCGAATCGAGCAGACCGACGGCGGTCTCCACGGCCGCGCGCGTCTCTCCGTGGGTGGCGGGGGTCAGCTCGGCGCGCGCCTCCCAGGCGGCCTCGATTGTGGCTTCCAGCCCGGCGCGCTCGATCATGCGGCGTCCTTCATCGCATAGGGTTTCAGAAAATCCAGCAGGTCAGGGGCCCGGGCATCGACCCAGTCCCCGATCTCATGGCCGTGCCCGTCGCCGATCAGCACGGTCGCCATGCCCATGGCCTTGGCGGGCGCCAGATTGCGGGGGGTGTCCTCGAAGAAGACCGCGCGGTGCGGATCGACGCCGAACCGTTCGAGGAAATGGCGATAGGTCGAGGGCGCGGGCTTGGGGGTCAGGTCCATGTCCTCGATGGCGAAAACGCCGTCGAACCGGTCGCTGATGCCGATCCGGTCCAGCACGCGCGCCGCATGGTAGCGTGCGCCGTTGGTCAGGACATATTTTTTGC
>Ga0105047_10008197_pt1 | contig 17453 bp, 16 predicted proteins | sample MAT04_FD_78384 | JGI IMG/M metagenome (GOLD analysis project Ga0105047, IMG submission 78384) | Freshwater microbial communities from Lake Fryxell liftoff mats and glacier meltwater in Antarctica - MAT-04 (megahit assembly) | ecosystem: Environmental > Aquatic > Freshwater > Ice > Liftoff...
CATGGTCGGACATCGCAAGAGCTCCCGGAGCTTGACTGCAGCTTGCGATGTTCCGGATCGAACGAATCGCTCGCGTGCAGTTCCAGTCTATCCGAGCCATTGCGGCACGGATTGGTCGAATGCATTGATTTCTGTGGGTGGCTGGCGGCCGACGGCAGGCTCAAGCCATGCGGTCCAGCCCCTCAAGATCGCTGGTATCCATCGCATAGCGGTGAAAGGCGGCGCGAAGCTCACGCAATTCATCCACGCTGACGCGACCCGGACGCAGGTGAATTTCCAGATCGCGGCCCCGCCCGTTCATCCGCTGCACCGCCCCGATTTTCCGCACCCACCCAAAGAATGCAGCCTCGTCGCCAGCCGAATGGAAAATCGGGCCTCTGACTACCAGGACGGCCAAGCTCAGCTCCAGACGTCCAGATGGAAGAGTTTTTTGTGTTCCTCGATGGCGAAACGGTCAGTCATGCCAGCGATGTAGTCGCAGACGATACGCGCGCGACCGGCCTCGTCGCGGTGTTCGGCCCGCACAAACCATTCTGCCGGCAAGACGTCCGGCTCGGCCATGAACAGCTGGAACATCTCGGCCAAGATACGGCGCGCCTGACTGCGGGTGCGGTTTACCTTCCAGTGCCGGTACATCCGCTCCAGCAGGAACAGACGCAGCGCGCCCAAGTCTTCCAGCATATCGCGGGAAAAGGCCACCAGCGCGTGGCCCAGCACACGTACCTGCTCGGGTGAACCAACCTTGTCGGCTGACGCCCGCCGACGGGTCTCGGTCAGCACATCATCGACCATGGCTCCGATCATCCGGCGCACAGCCTCCAGACGCAGGATGCCGGGTTCACAGTCCGGATAGTCCCGACGCGCGCTGAGCACATGCGGCCCGATCAGTGGCACGGCGGCCAGTTCGTCCAGATTGAACAATCCGGCCAGTACGCCGTCGTCAACGTCATGATTGTTGTAGGCAATGTCGTCGGCCAACGCCGCGACCTGGGCCTCTGCCGACGCCCAGGTATCCAGCCGCAGGCCATACTGGGCGTCAAACTCCGAGATCGCGCTCCACGACGGCTTGGCCAGCTGGTCGATCACCGGCCCGTTGTGCTTGATCACCCCTTCCAGGGTCTCCCACGTCAGGTTCAGGCCGTCGAAATTGGGATATCGGCGCTCCAGTTTCGTCACCACACGGAACGTCTGGACGTTGTGGTCAAAGCCGCCATAGCCGTGCATCTGGACCTGCAACTCGTCCTCGCCAGCGTGTCCGAACGGCGGGTGCCCTAGGTCGTGGGCGAGCGCAATGGTCTCGGCCAGGTCAGCGTCCAGTCCGAGGGCAGTAGCCAGCGACCGTGCGATCTGGGCCACTTCCAGACTGTGGGTCAGGCGCGTGCGAAAGTGATCGCCCTCGTGAGCCACGAAGACCTGGGTCTTCTCCTTCAGGCGCCGAAACGCCGTCGAATGAATGATCCGGTCGCGATCCCGAGCGAAGTCGGTACGCGTGCGGCTATGCGGCTCGACGACCTTGCGGCCTCGTGATGCCCCGGGATCTTCGGCAAAGGGTGCGCGCAACGGTATGGATGAAGTCATTTAATCGTTCTATGTCATGACCCCTTGGTCGAGGCCGCTATGGCCCTCATATAGTCCAGCAAGGACATTCGTCTAACAGGCCATGACAACAACAGACCTCACGCTCTCGCCCGCCGCGGCGAAACGCATCCAGGCTATCGGGGCCGAAGAAGGCCGCACCGTCATGCTGCGGGTCGCGGTCGAGGGTGGTGGCTGTTCCGGGTTCCAGTACCAGTTCGCGCTTGTAGACAAGATCCAGCCCGACGACCTGAAGATCGAGTGCAATGGGTCTGCGGCCTTGGTGGACGAGATGTCGCTGGCCTTCCTCGCCGGGTCCGAGATCGACTTCATCGACGAACTGGCCGGTGCCGAATTCAAGATCCGCAACCCGAATGCCAAGTCCAGCTGCGGGTGTGGGGTCAGCTTCTCGGTTTAGGGGTCGCGACAACCTTTTCGGTTCGGATGGGTTCGTGGCTTCCCTCTTTTAGGGAAATCCTCAGAATTTCCGGGCTCATGACCGTCCGGTTGCCCTGCGTCAGCGCGGCACTTCGGCCTGAAACGTAACGCCCTCAGGCTTCTGAAACAGCGTGGGATCGTCCGGCATGCCGGTTTCGTAGGCGTCGTAGCGAATCGTCAGGATCGTCCGCACGCCTTGATAATAGGCAACTTCAGCCGGCAGGCCCTGGTCTGTGAGCAGAACTTCCAAACGCCGGTCACCCTCCTGCAGCGCGTAGATTTTGGCGGTCTTGCCGCCCGCCGTTCGGGCACCGGCCTCGCGGCCCCGCGTCCGGGCGAAGGCGGCCTCGCAGCCGAATTCCAGCTCCATGAACGCAGCCGGCACGCCCAGACCGGCGACAATCGGGACCTTGGCCTGAAAAATCGGTCCAGGATCCAACATGTGCTTTCCGGTCTGATCCACCTGGTTGACCATCCAGATATCGGGTTCGGCGACGATGGTCAGCAAATGCTGGCGTTGTTCAGGGTTCGGCGCTTCCTCGTTTCTCGCGAAGCGCTCGCCCTTGCGGTAGAGCGTGATGGGCTGGGCGCGAAAGCTGCCGGGCTGGATGTCCGGGCCGACCGAGCGCGTCACAATCCGGGTCAAGGTTGGCGGGGCACAGGTCGCCGCAGCAGCGGGCGCAGATACCAGCGCGACTAGGACGGCCAGACCAAGGGACTTCATTCAAACATCTCAACATCGGCGGCCTTGAGGTGACGGCCCTCGCCCTCTAGCCTCGGGCGCAATAGCGGAGCCGTCAATGCGTATCGCCACCTGGAATGTGAACTCGGTCAATGCGCGACTGGAAACCGTGTTGCGGTGGTTCGAGGAAGCCGCGCCCGACGTTGCCTGCCTGCAGGAAATCAAATGCGTCGACGAGAAGTTTCCGACGGAAGCCTTTGAACGTCTTGGCTACAATGTCGCGGTCCACGGCCAGAAAACCTACAATGGCGTGGCCTTGATCTCAAAGACGCCGCTGGAGGATGTGCGGCGCGGGCTGCCCGGTGACCCCGAAGACGAACAGGCGCGCTACATCGAGGCCGTCGTCTCCGGACCGCGCCCGGTGCGGGTGGGATGCCTCTATCTGCCCAACGGCAACCCGGTCACCACCGACAAGTTTGCCTACAAATTGGGCTGGATAGCGCGGCTGAACGCCCATGCCCGCGAACTGCTGACGTGGGAGGAGCCGTTTGTGCTGCTGGGCGACTACAACGTTATTCCCGAGCGGCGCGACGCCGAACTTCCGGACAACTGGACGGGCGACGCACTGTTCCAGCCCGAGAGCCGCGCTGCGTTCCGGGCTCTGAAAAACCTGGGCCTGACAGAGGCGTTCCTTGAGGCTGACGGCACCGTGGGGGCCTACACCTTCTGGGACTATCAGGCGGGGGCCTGGCAGCGGAACAACGGCATCCGCATCGACCACGCCCTGCTCTCCCCCCAGGCTGCCGATCTGCTGACCGGCGTATCAATCCACCGCGACGTCAGATCCTGGGAGAAGCCGTCGGACCATGTGCCGTTGATGGTCGAGCTGGACGCCTGACCCATGCTGAAAGACGGCTATCATGACCTGCCGGAGGGCAAGATCGCCGCGATTGTTACATCACTGGAAATGACCGAACCACCGACGTTGCGACCCGAGTTGGAAAATCCCTCCTGGACACTTCTCCGGCTGTCGGCACCAACGATAGAGGAGTATCTGGCGCTCTATCGCGCCGTCGGCACTGACTGGCTGTGGTTTACGCGACTGGTGACGCCACCGGACCGGCTACGGGTCGATCTCGATGGTCCGGGTGTCGAGGTCTATCGCCTCGAAACGTCGGATGGTGATGTGGGAATGCTGGAGCTCGACTTCCGTGAACCCGACACCTGTGAGTTGGTCTACTTCGGTGTGACCGCCCGCCTGATCGGCGGTGGCGCAGCGCGCTGGATGATGAACCGCGCCATTGAGCGGGCGTGGTCTCGGCCTATCAAACGCTTCTGGGTACACACATGCACGCTGGATCATCAAGGTGCGCCGCAGTTCTATGTACGCTCGGGTTTCAGGCCATTTCGGCGGCAGCTGGAGATCGCCGACGACCCACGGCTCAACGGTCTGGCTCCACTGGACTCAGCCGGTCACGTGCCTGTGATTCCGCTGACTTAGCCGACTCACCGAAAGGGCGTAGCCTTTAGTTCATGGACGAGGTGGCCAGGCTTCTGACGCTGCTGGTGCTCGTGGGCGGCGCATTGTCGCTTCTGGGCGGTGTGATTGCATGGCGGCTGGACGAGGTCCGGCGCATCCGGCGCAGCCTGACTCTGGTCCTCGGGGCCGACCCGCAACCCCTTTTGACAGCGCGCGGGCGCGACGCGGGGATCGGCTTCAATCTGGCCGCCGGCAAGCTCGCCGTTACCTCGGACCGGGGCGTCTGGTGCCTCGTCTACGGCCTCGATGAACTGATGGGCGTCGAGCTGATCATCGACCGTCAGGTCGCCGCACGCGCCTCCCGCAGCGAGTCGCGCCGACCTCTTGACCAACTGGTGGTCCCGGAGGAACGGGTTCGACTGCGCTTTGTCTTCGATGACCCCGCCCATGCCGATTTCGAGATCGACCTTTGGCGTCCCGAGGACGACGACCTGCGCGGTCGCCTTGATGCCGAGACCGCCTTGCAGGAGGCAAACCGCTGGATGGCACGGATCGAGGCCATTTTGCGTCGCGGATCACGGTCCGCGTCGCCCATCAGGATCGCGACCGAGTTGGAGGCCTCACGCCCGGCCCGGACCATCCAGCTTGCAGCACCGATCGTCGACGATGATGATGATAATGACGTCCCGCAATGGGAAGAAGCACAGGTTGACGATGACGAGGGTTTAAATTTACATCGTAAATCATAAAATCCGCACCATTTGCCGAGGACCTGCCCAATGGCCAGTCTGATCGCCGCCGCCAGCTTTTTCGTCCTGCTGCACCTGCTGGTGTCCGGCACAAAGCTTCGCGATACCATCGTCGGCAGAATTGGTGCCGGGCCGTACATGGGTCTGTTCTCGCTGGCGTCTGTGGCCGGACTGGTGTGGCTGGGAATGGCGTTCGCCCAGTCCCGGGGCGCGGCATGGAATGTGGTTTGGTGGGACCTCAGCCAGGCCACGCGGCACATCCAACTGCTGGTCCAGTTGGTCGCCATGCTGCTGATCGTGCCCGGCCTGACGACGCCCAACCCCACCAGCGTCAGTCAGGAAGGTGCCCTGGATCGCCCCGATGTGATCAAGGGTATGCTGCGGATCACCCGCCACCCGTTCCTCTGGGGTGTGGCGATCTGGGCGGCAGGACACCTGCTGGTGAACGGCGACACGGCCAGTCTCGTGCTGTTCGGATCCATGCTGGCGCTTGCGCTCTTCGGGACAACCAGCATCGACGCCAAGCGCAAGCGAGCGCTGGGCGCGACGTGGGAAAGCTTTGCGGCGCAGACGTCAAACGTGCCCTTCGGGGCCATCGTTGGCGGCCGCCAGCAACTTCGGCTGGGCGAGATCGGCCTGTGGCGGATTGCTCTGGGCGTTGCGATTTGGGCGATCCTGACGCTGGCCCATCCCCTGCTGTTCGGCGTCGCAGCCCTGGCCTAACCCAGCGCGAAGTCGACCGCGGCCTCGGCATGGGCAACTGCGGTGTCGACGGTCGGCAAGGGCATCGCGTCGGCATCCAGCAGCAAGCCGATTTCCGTGCAGCCGAAGATGATGCTGTCGGCCCCCGCCGCTCGCCCCCGCTCGATCATGTCCTGCACGACGACCCGCGAGCTGGCCAGGATCACGCCCTGACAGAGCTCGTCGTAGATGATGTCGTGCAGTCGATCCCGGTCTGACTCTCCGGGGACGAGCACTGACAGCCCCCTGGCTTCCAGCCGATCGCGATAAAAGTCCTTCTCCATCGTAAAGCGAGTGGCGAGCAACAGCGGCCGCGAAACGCCCTTGGCCAGCAGCACCGCCGCGGTCGCATCCGCAATGTGGATCAACGGCACCGACACCGCTGCAGCCACCTGTGGCGCGTTCAGATGCATGGTGTTGGCACAGATCAGGATGGCCTGCGCCCCAGCCGTTTCCAGCTTGCGCGCAACGCCGGCAAGGATCGCACCGGTGGCCTCCCAGTCGTCCTTGGTCTGAAGGTCGGAGATGGGCGCAAAGTCCACCGACCACAGGATCAGTTCGCAGGAATGCAGACCACCCAGCCGCTCGCGAACCAACCGATTGAGCTGCTGATAGTAGACCGTGGTGCTTTCGGCACTGATCCCGCCGATCAGGCCAAGGACTTTCATGGTCTACAGGTCCGCGTAGACGTGGCTCTCGCCTGCCATTCCAGGGTGGGTCAACGCGCCAAGATGGGCCGGACCCACCAGCTGGGCGTATTTCCACAGCGCGCCGGAGCCGTAGTTTGTCACCCGCGGTTTCCAGTCACGCTTGCGGATCTCAAGTTCGGTGGCATCAACCTCAAGGTCGATGATCCCGGCGTCGGCATCAATGTTGATGATGTCGCCATCCCGCACCAATGCGATGGGACCGCCCAACTGCGCCTCGGGCCCTATGTGGCCGATGCAGAGGCCCCGCGTTCCGCCGGAGAACCGGCCGTCGGTGACCAGGGCCACCTTGTCGCCGCGTCCCTGGCCGGAGAGCGCCGCCGTGGTCGACAGCATCTCGCGCATGCCGGGACCTCCGCGCGCGCCTTCATAGCGGATCACCAGGACGTCGCCGTCCTTGTAGTCCCCGGCCTCAACCGCCGCGAAACAGGCGTCCTCGCCCTCGAACACCCGAGCGGGACCGCGATGGCTGCGGTGGCTGGTCATGCCCGCCACCTTTACGATGGCGCCGTCCGGAGCCAGTGACCCCCACAGACCTACCACTCCGCCTGTTGGTGAGAGGGGATTGGAGACCGGGCGAATCACCACCTGGTCGTCGCGCCACTTCACGTCCCTGACGTTCTCCGAAATCGTCTTGCCGGTGACGGTCATGCAGTCGCCGTGGATGTAGCCGCCTTCGAGCAGGGTCTTCAGCAGCATCGGCATGCCGCCCGCCTCACCCATGTCCTTGGCCACGAACCGGCCACCGGGCTTCAGGTCGGCGATGTAGGGCGTACGCGCCGCGATCTCTGCGAAATCGCGCAAGGTGAATGTGATCCCGCATTCATGGGCCATGGCCGGCAGGTGCAGACCGCCGTTGGTGGACCCGCCGGTAGCCGCCACGACGACGGCGGCGTTCTCAAAGGACTTGCGGGTAACGATGTCGCGGGGCCGCAGCTGCTCGGCGATCAGCCGCACAACGGTCTCGCCCGACGCGACCGCATAGGCGTCGCGCGTCAGATAGGGTGCCGGCAATGAGGCCGACAGTGGCAGGGCCAGGCCGATGGCTTCCGACACACAGGCCATGGTGTTGGCGGTGAACTGGCCGCCACACGCCCCGTCCGACGGACAGGCGTGCTGTTCCAGCGAGCACAGGTCCTCCAGACTCATCCGGCCGGCCGAATGCATGCCGACGCCTTCGAACACGTCGACCACGGTCACGTCCCTGCCCTGCCACTGCCCAGGCAGGATGGAACCGCCATAGAGGAACACCGACGGCACATTCAGCCGCAACATCGCCATCATCATGCCCGGCAACGACTTGTCGCATCCGGCGAGGCCCACCAGCGCGTCATAGCCGTGCCCGCGCATGGTCAACTCGACTGAGTCCGCGATCAGGTCGCGACTGACCAGAGACGAGCGCATGCCCTCGTGGCCCATGGCGATGCCGTCGGTGACGGTGATGGTGCAGAACTCGCGTGGCGTTCCACCGGCCTTCTTGACGCCTTCCGACACCGCATGCGCCTGACGCATCAGCGCGGTGTTGCACGGTGCTGCCTCGTTCCAGCAGGACGCGACGCCGACGAACGGTTGGGCGATCTCACGACTGCCCAGGCCCATGGCGTAGTAGTAAGAGCGATGCGGCGCGCGGGCCGGTCCCTCGGTCACATGTCGGCTGGGAAGTCTGGATTTGTCCCAGGACCCGTCGGGATTGCGGTTCATGTCTGCGCCCTCAAGAAATCAGCGAACGCTCTCTCTAAGGGTACCGTCGCGGCGGTGGAAGTGCCACGCCGCCAAAGTCGAGCATGAGGGACGAATACCGCAGCGCTGAGCCGTGGTGTTTATGCATCATCTGCAAAATTATATTCCGGCGCATTCCCTTGCGGCACAAGGGTTTCGTCACCATATCAGTGACGCACGGCGGATTTTGACATCGGCATCAAAAATCCGGGTGCAGGGGCATATCAACAAGATCTACCCCTAAAATGGTCACACTCAGGTACTTTCTCGGGATGACGGCAACTCGGCGGGCACCAAACTGCCGCACATTGCCTGCCAGATGGTCAATCGCGCGCCACCTGCCGTGACCCTGCCCATATAAACAGCAATCAGTTATCGTCGTTTACCTGACCCAAATTATTTGGTGAGTACGCTCAGCTCATCAGATTCGGCGTGAAGCGAAAAACCGCTCACCAACATCCGGGGAAATTTTCGACACATGAAACTCAAGCACAGCCTGCTAATGTCCGGCGCGCTCATGGCCGCCATGCTGGGCGCCTCGGCCGCCCAGGCTCAATCCGTCAACGAGATCGAAGAACTGGTGGTCACGGCTGAAAAGCGTGAACAGAGCCTCCAGGATGTTCCGGTCGCCATCACCGCCTTCACCTCCGAGAAGCGCGATCTGGTCGGCATCAACACCGTCCAGGACCTGACCAACTTCACCCCCGGCCTGCAGTATTCCAGCCAGAACGACCGGATTTCATTGCGCGGCGTCGGCCGCCTGAACAACGCTCTGGCCGCCGACTCTGCCGTCGCGGTCTATGCCGATGGCGTCTACACAACCTCGACCGTCCAGGCCGGCCAGACGCCGATCTTCCTGGACCGCCTGGAAGTGCTGCGCGGCCCTCAGGGCACGCTCTACGGCCGTAACTCCATCGGCGGCGCGATCAACATCGTGTCGAAGAAGCCAACCGAAGAGTTCTATGCCGAGGTGCGCGGCACCTACGCCAACTATAACCGCCGCCTGGTTGAAGGTGCCATCTCCGGCCCCATCACCGACTGGATGCAGTTCCGCCTCGCCGGCAACTGGGACAAGCAGACCGAGGGCTGGTTCAAGAACACCGGCACATCCGGTGCCGACGAAGGTGGCGTGATCGACACGACCTTCTTCGAAGGCCAGCTGGCCATCCAGTTCAACGAGCGTTTTGAAACCTGGATCAAGGTCACGCTCGCTCACTGGAACAACGGCGGCGGTGGCCCCGGCTCACGTTCGAGCTATTCGCCCCAGCCCTTCAACCTGTCGCAGGTCACGCAAGGCAACACGCTGACGCCGAACGCCAATTTCGGCTATAGCGGCCTGGCAACCAACGTGGTCAGTAACGGCTGTACCAGCGTCAATCCGGCGGCCCGGAATTCGCGCCAGTTCTGCAATGACACACCCGGCACCATCAAGCTGACCGACACGGTCATCGTGGCCAACCACTGGACGTATCACGCCGACAACTTCGACATCAAATACGTCACTGGCGGCACCCGCTATCACTACCACCTCACCGGCGATCAGGACGGCGGCGGCGTCAGCAGTTACTCGACCTGCTACACGCTCAGCGGCGCGGCCCAGGCCAGCTGCCTGGCCGGAACCACCCAGCCGATCACCTATCAGACGAAGTTCTCCTTCGATTATCAGGAGATCCAGGAATGGTGGAGCCACGAGGTCAACCTGATCTCGACCGGCGACGGCCCTTTCCAGTACGTGCTGGGTGCCTATTATTTCCACCAGACGTTTGACCAGCCCGTTTTCACCCAACTTGAGAACGAGTCGCGGCTCGCTGGCTTCACGGTCAACGCAGCCACTGGTGGTCCGGCCGCGCCGAACACCAACCGCCGCATCTTCGACGACCAGCCGCACTTCAACGTGATCTCGCGTGCCCTGTTTGGTCAGATCGACTGGCAGTTCACCGACCAACTTAAAACGACGGTCGGCCTGCGGATCGGCGATGACGAAAAGCACGGCTATGAGCGCAACCGCCTGATCTTCGCGCCGGGCACGCTCAATGCCAGTTTCCCGGTCGACGTCACGCCGGTGATCGGTCTGGTCGGCGGCAAGGGCGTTATCTCGTCCGTCTACGACCCGAGCACCGGCTACCGCACCCGCACCTATCGCGACAAATGGTCGGCGGTTACAGGCACCTTCGGCCTGCAATACGACCCCAGCGAAGACCTGATGGTCTACGGCAGGGTCAGCCGCGGCTACAAGGCCGGTGGCTTCCGCGTCGGTATCGACACCACCCTGGGCGCTGACCCCGGCACCGACGAGGAGACGCTGGACAGCATCGAGCTGGGCATGAAGGCCAATATCGGCCCCACGCTGCAGATCAACGGCAGCCTGTTCTACTACGACTACAAGGACGCTCAGGTGCCCTTGTCGCAGCCCTCGGCTACGGCCGGCGCGGCGGCGAACTCGATCCTGTTCAACGTGCCCAAGTCACGGTCCATGGGCCTGGAAGTGGAATCCATCTGGCAGCCAATCGACAATCTGCAGATCCTGGCGAACTACTCCTACCTGGACGCCGAGATCCGGAACGGTCGCGCTATCGACCCTGCCGATCCCTGCGCCCAGAACGCAGCTGCACGCCGCACCCAGGCGACGACGATCGTCGATCAGTTCTGTGGTGGTGCGCAGTTCCTGCAGGACCTCAGTGGAAACGCCCTGCCGAACTCGGCCAAGCACCGCTTCACGATCAACGCCAACTACACGTGGGTCATGGATGCAGGTTCCTTGACCGCATCAGGCACCTATCTGTGGAGGGACTCCCAGTACGGCAGCATCTTCAATCGCAGCTACTACAAGGCCCCCTCGTTCGATCAGGCTGACGCTCGCGTGACCTTCAAGCCGGAAAGCGGCCGATACACGATCATCGGCTTCGCCAAGAACATCTTTGACACCAAGGGCTACGCCAATGGTGCAGGTGCCAACCGTCGCGCCGGCGGCACAAATGGTCGTGCTGACCTGTCGGGCACGTTCAACCCCTCGACCGGCACGACCTTCGAGCTGAACCCGCCCCGCACCTACGGCGTGGAAATGCAATACCGCTTCTAATCTCTGAAGCGCCCGACTCCCGAAAAGGGGCATCTCACGCAAGGTGAGGTGCCCCTTTTTTGTACCCGATATGTGTGAGTTACCCGTCAGAATCAGTCAGGGGAACGTCGCCACCGGCTGGGTTCAAACGGCCCAGCCGTGGCTTTCGCGCATCAATGTCACGGAAACGGTCATCGTCCGATGGCCTGTCGAGGGGCTATTCAGCATTCAGGCAGGTGAACGCGGGTCATATAGGCATTGACGGCCAACGCCGCGTGCTTCAGCTTTGTAATGAAACGCAATAAAAATATGGCGTTCAACACATCGCTGCGGGGAGGCAGTTTAGTATGAAACTCAAGCACAGCTTGCTGATGTCCGGCGCCCTTATGGTCGCGCTGGTCGGCGCGACAGGGGTTCAGGCCCAAACCACCAACACCATCGAAGAGCTCGTGGTCACCGCCGAAAAGCGTGAACAGAGCCTTCAGGACGTGCCGGTCGCCGTTTCGGCCTTCACCTCCGAAAAGCGCGACCTGGTCGGGATCAATACCGTCCAGGATATGACCAACTTCACCCCAGGCCTGCAGTACTCCACCCAGACCGACCGGATCTCACTGCGCGGTGTCGGACGCCTGAACAACTCACACGCAGCGGACTCCTCCGTCGCGGTCTACTCCGATGGCGTCTATTCGACCTCGACGGTCCAGGCGGGCGAAACTCCCATCTTCATCGACCGACTCGAAGTGCTGCGCGGCCCGCAAGGCACCCTGTACGGACGCAATTCGGTCGGCGGCGCGATCAACATCGTGTCCAGAAAGCCCACTGAGGAATTCTACGCTGAAGTGCGCGGCACCTACGCGAACTATGACCGCCGCCTGTTTGAGGGCGCGATCTCGGGGCCGATCACAGACTGGATGCAGTTCCGTCTGGCGGCCAACTGGGACAAGCAGACCAAAGGCTGGTTCGAAAACGTATCCACCAACGGCGCGCCGGACGAAGGTGGCGTGGTCAGCACCAAATTCTATGAAGGCCAGCTAGCTATCCAGTTCAGCGAGCGCTTCGAAACCTGGTTCAAGGTCAGCATCATCAACTGGGACAACGGCGGAGGTGGCCCAGGCTCACGATCCAGCTGGACGCCAGCGCCTTACAACCTCGCTCAGCAAAGTCAGGGCAATGCCCAGGTCCCGAATGCCGGGTTTGCGTACAGTGGCCTCGCGACCAATGTGGTCAGCAATTGCCCCTCCCGCAACGTAGCCTTGGATGATTCGCGCAAGATCTGCGTCGACACCCCCGGGACCGTGCGGCTGACCAACACCTACATCATCGCCAACCACTGGACCTATCACGCCGACGATTTCGACATCAAATACGTCACCGGCGGCACCAAGTATCACTATCACCTGACGGGCGACCAGGACGGCACGGGCGTGGCCTCGTATTCGACCTGCTACACCCAGACCGGCGCGGCTCAGGCCGCTTGCCTGGCGGGCACGACAGCCCCGATCAACTATCCGACCCAGTACGCGTTCGACTACGAAGAGATCGAGGAGTGGTGGAGCCACGAGATCAACCTGGTCTCGACCGGCGACGGCCCGTTCCAGTGGCTGGCGGGTGCCTACTACTACCATGAGACCTACGATCAGCCGGTCTCGACGACGCTGGTCAACGAAGCCCGTCTGGATGGTTTCATTCTCAACCCGGCGACGGGCGGAGCTGCCGCCCCTGTGCTGGGTCAGAGCCGACTCTACAAGGGCAAGCCCCTGCCGCAGACCGGTCGCAAGATCTACGACGACCGACCGCACCTGAATATCATCTCACGCGCCATCTTTGGTCAGATCGACTGGCAGTTCTCACCGCAGTGGAAGACCACAATCGGCCTACGCTACGGCGACGACCAGAAACACGGCTATGAGCGGGTCCGCATTATCAATGCGCCCGGCACCTCGGTCGCCACCCTGCCCCTGGATCTGGCTCCCTTCCTCGGCAACGTCGGTGGCAGCGGCGTGGACAGCACCACCTTTGACCCGGCCACCGGCTTCAAAACCCGCCTCTATGACGACAAGTGGTCAGCCACCACAGGCACCTTCGGCCTGCAGTACGACCCCACCGAAGACACCATGGTCTACGCAAAATATAGCCGGGGCTATAAGGCAGGCGGCTTCCGCATCGGGATCGACACCTCTCTCGGCGCTGACCCGTCGACCAAGAAGGAAACCCTCGATTCCTTCGAACTCGGCATGAAGACCAATATCGGCCCGACGCTTCAGATCAACGGCAGCGCGTTCTACTACAGTTACAAGAATGCCCAGGTTCCGCTGTCACAGCCCTCTTCGACAGCAGGCGGTACAGCGAACTCGATCCTGTTCAACGTGCCGAAGGCCCGCTCGCAAGGTATCGAGATCGAATCCATCTGGCAGCCGATCGATAACCTGCAGATCCTGGCCAACTATTCGTTCCTCGACACCTCGGTCCGTAAGGGCCTGGCGGTCGACGGGGCTGACTCCTGTGCCCAGAACGCTGCGGCCCGCAGAACACAGGTGACCACTGTCATCGACGCCTTCTGCGGTGCCCCTCAGGTTCTTCAGGACCTCAAGGGCAACACCCTGCCGAACTCTGCCAAGCATCGCTATACTGTTAGCGGCAACTACAGCTGGATCTTTGATGCTGGCACGCTGACCGCCACTGGCACCTATGTGTGGCGTGGCGCACAGTTCGGCAGCATCTTCGATCGGACCTACTACAAGTCTCCGTCGTTTGATCAGGTCGACGGCCGTGTGACCTGGCGCGCTGAGGATGGCAAATACACCATCATCGGCTTCGCCAAGAACATCTTCGACACCAAGGGTTATGCGAACGGCGCCACAGCCGGTCGCCGCGCGGGTCTCACACCCGGTCGGCCCGAACTGAGCGGCGTATTCGGACAAAGCACCACCTTTGAACTGAACCCGCCCCGCACCTACGGCGTGGAACTGCAGTACCGCTTCTAAACGCGGACCAAGACACGGAATGGAGGCGTCCCGTCGCAAGACGGGGCGCCTTTTTCTATGCCGTAACGGTCAGGACCTGTTCGATCCGCGCCGTCCAGGCTGCGTCAACGTCCACAGTCCAGTCGGGTCCGGCCAATTCGCGGCACCCGTCGCGCACAATCCAGAAGAAGCGGTTGAACTCGTCAGACGGCGTGCCGAAGCCGTCGTGATTGATGCGCTCGCTGCGCACGACATTGGCCTGGTAGGGGCCAGCCGGGTCCATCAGGCAATCAAAGACCATGGCCAGCATCTCGCCCCGCACCGCGCCACTCACGTCGCGGGCGAAGCGCTCCTGCGTTTCGGGCAGCTCCGCAAACAGTCGGGCGAAAATCGCGGGCGCGGGGTCGCCTGCGCGTTCCACGACAGCCTCCAGCGACTGCGCGATAAGATCGGTTGGGTCGTTGCTCATCGGATCACGTCTTCCCCTGCCCTGCCTCGCCCTGTAGTCCCTCAGGCAGGCAAGCGGGAGGGATCGGCGTGGCGTTTCAGGAGATTGTATACGCGGTTGAAGCCGGTGTCGGTGTGATCACGCTCAATCGGCCCGCCTACCGCAACGCCCAGGGCTACCGGATGCTGGACGAGATCGACGCCGCGTTCGACCTGGCCCTGGCTGACAAGGCCGTTCGCGTGGTGTTGGTGCGCGGCGCGGGCGGTGTGTTCTCCACCGGCCATGACCTTGGCACCCCGGAGGCGCTGGAATACCGCCGCAGCCTTGGCGCCAAGCCGGGCATCGAGACCTACGACCAGTTCAAAAAATACAATCTCGACCTGCTGCTGAAGTGGCGCAATTTCCCCAAGCCCACCATCGCCATGGTCGAGGGCTATTGCATCTATGCCGGCTGGATGCTGGCCGCCGCCATGGACGTGGTGTTCGCCGGTGACGACGCCGAGTTCCTGGCCGGGTTCGTGGAATATATGTCGATCCCCTGGGACATCGGCATCCGCCGGGCCAAGGAGCTGTGCTTCGAGAGCCGGTTCATCAGTGCCGATGAGGCCGCTCGCTACGGCTTCGTCAACCGGGTGTTGCCCAAGCCCGATCTGGAGCGTGAGACGTTCGCCTGGGCCCGTCGCGTCGCCGAAAACAGTCCCGAAGCCCTGCGCATGGCCAAGATCCAGATGAACAAGGCCCAGGACGCGCAAGGCTTCACCCAGGCGTTGGAAGACAGTCTTGGCGACTATGTGGCGATGATGTGGATGCCCGGTACTGAAATGCAGGCCCCCGGAACGCGGCGGTTGCATACCGTCGACCTGGCGGTAAAGGGACGGCGCGGCGAACGGTACGGGCTCACGCCGTCAACAACACAAACGGGGGGCTGAACCATGGCCGATACATTTCGCGCACTGCGCCTGCACAAGACCGACGGCGCGCCGGAGGTGCGGTTCGAGGACCTGACGCTGACCGACCTCATGGACGGCGATGTGGTCGTCCGCGTTGAATGCTCAACCGTCAATTTCAAGGACGGTCTGGCGGTCACCGGCAAGTCGCCGATCATCCGTAACTGGCCGCTGACGCCGGGCATCGATTTTGCCGGCGTTGTCGAAACCTCATCTCACGCCGAGTTCAAGGCGGGCGACCGCGTGGTGCTGAACGGCTGGGGTGTGGGAGAAGGCCACCATGGCGGCTATGCCCAGCGCGCGCGGGTCAAGGGTGACTGGCTGGTCAAACTGCCAGATGCCATCTCAAACACCCACGCTATGGCCATCGGCACCGCCGGCTACACCGCCATGCTCAGCGTTCTGGGCCTGGAACGCCAGGGCGTCACGCCGGACAAGGGCGAGATCATCGTCACCGGCGCGGCGGGTGGCGTCGGCAGCGTCGCCATCACCCTGCTCGCCCGGCTTGGTTACACGGTGGTGGCCTCTTCGCGCCGCAAGGACACCGAAGGCGACTATCTACGCGCGCTGGGTGCCGCCGATGTGCTGGACGCCGCTGACTTTTCCGCGCCAGGCCGGCCGATCGGCAAGGAGCGTTGGGCCGGTGCCGTGGATTCCGTCGGCAGCCACACCCTGGCCAATGTACTGGCCCAGACCCGTTACGGCGGCACGGTCACCGCCTGTGGTCTGGCCCAGGGGATGGACCTGCCAGGCTCGGTGGCCCCGTTCATCCTGCGCGGCGTCATCCTGGCCGGCATCGACAGCGTGATGCGACCCAAGCCCGACCGCGTCGAAGCCTGGAGCCGCCTTGCCCGCGACCTGGACCTCGGCAAACTGGACGCCATGACCACGACGGCCACGCTCACTGATGTTCCCCGCCTCGCCGCCGAGATCATGGACGGCAAGATCCGGGGGCGCGTGGTGGTGGACGTGAACGCCTAAAGCGCGCCAGCAATCGCCGCGACCAGCCCCGCATCCTGCGGCTCGGTGCGCGGACCGAACGCCTCAAGCGCCGCACCATCCTTGCCGATCAGGATCTTGTGGAAGTTCCACACCGGCACTGCCGGTTCGCCCAGCGCGGCCTCGGCCCACTTGTAGAACGGGTGGGCGTCGTCGCCCTTGACATCAACCTTGGAGGTCATCGGGAAATCGATGCCGAAGGTGGTGCTGCAGAAGGTCTGGATCTCTGCGTCCGTGCCCGGCTCCTGCCCCATGAACTGGTTGCACGGCACGCCCAGCACCACCAGGCCCTGATCCTTGTACTCGGAGTAGAGCTTCTCCAGCCCGTCGTACTGCGGCGTCAGGCCGCATTTCGACGCCGTGTTGACCACCAGCACCACCTTGTCCTTGAAGGTGGTCAGCGGCAGCGGCTGGCCGTCGATGGAACTGAACGCAAACTCATAGGCACTGGACATGGTGCTGATCTCCCTCGATGTAGCGCGAAGCTAGCGCGGTTACGCGGCGTCCTCCAACGCCTGTTCGACGGCCAGTGCCAGATCCAGCGCCGAGATGGCTTCCCCGCCCGTGACGACGGGCCGATCTACCTCGCGCCGGACCGCACGCAGGAACCCTTCGACGCTGACACCAAGTGGATCAACGCCCGCCGGGCTATCGGCAAATCCGGCATCCAGTGGAAAGGCGGTGCTGTTCCGGAACGTGCGCGCCACGAAATCGATTTCCACCTCGCCTGATGGGTAGACAATCCGCATTGTACGGCGGCGCTCGGGAGCAAGTCTCGACACGTCGAGGATCGCGGTCAGGCCGCTTTCGAAGGTGATCTCGGCCCGCGCCTGATCCCAGACCCCGTTGGGCCCACGCACGCCGTCGCCTTCCGCGGTCACCGCATCACTGGACGAGATGGCCAGCAGCAGATCGATGTCGTGTATCATCAGGTCGAGAACCGCGGA
>Ga0105047_10008201_pt1 | contig 17443 bp, 11 predicted proteins | sample MAT04_FD_78384 | JGI IMG/M metagenome (GOLD analysis project Ga0105047, IMG submission 78384) | Freshwater microbial communities from Lake Fryxell liftoff mats and glacier meltwater in Antarctica - MAT-04 (megahit assembly) | ecosystem: Environmental > Aquatic > Freshwater > Ice > Liftoff...
CCGGTCACGCCGGAGCCGCAGCTGGCGACAGGCCGGCTGTCGGGATCGATGCCCCGCGCGGCAAAGACCGCTTCAAGAGCGGCGCGGGGCAACATCAGCCCTCCGGCCGTCAGCAGTTCGGGGAACGGCAGGTTAAGCGCTCCCGGCATATGGCCGGACTGCAGGCCCGGCCGGGGCTCGGGAGCGGTCCCGGCAAATCGGGCGGCGGCCCGCGCGTCGAGGACCGCTCCTCCGGAAGCCAGCGTCGCCCGCACCTGATCGATGTCCGCAATCATTCCCGGGCGCGGACGGGGATGGAAGGCAGCGGGCGCGGGATGGACCGGTCCGCGTTCGATGCCGCCGCCGGCGCGGATCCAGGCCGGCAGGCCGCCGTCCAGCACCTGGACCCGGTCGCAGCCCATGGCGCGCAACATCCACCAGGCCCGGGCGGCCGTGAACAGGCCGAAGGTGTCATAGACGACGATGCGATCCGTGTCCGAGATTCCCAGCGCCCCGATCCCGGCCGCGAACCGGTCGGTGGACGGCATCATGTGCGGCAAGTCGCTGTCTTGATCGGAAAGGGCCTCAAGGTCGAAGAAGGCCGCGCCGGGGATATGTCCGGCCTCGAACACCGGAAGGGCAGGCGTGCCGTCCAGATGCCAGCTGGCGTCGAGGATGCGCAGGTCGGGTTCATCCAGCCGTGCGGCCAGTTCGGATGCCGGGATCAGAGGAGACAGCTGAGCCATGGCCAAGACTAGCACGGCGCGCCACGGGGCAGGATACGGGGCCGGGACCCTGCGTTTGGTTCTGGGCGATCAGCTGTCGGACGGGCTGTCCGCGCTGGAGGGACTGGACCCGGCGCGGGACGTGGTCCTGATGGCCGAGGTGCGCGACGAGGCCACCTATGTCCGTCACCACAAGCAGAAGATCGCCCTGATCTTTGCCGCCATGCGCAGCTTTGCCGTGCAGCTGGAGGGGCGCGGCGTGAGCGTGCGCTACGTCCGGATTGATGATCTGGCCAACAGCCACTCCATCGCCGGAGAATTGGAGCGGGCGCTGGCGGACGGGACGTTTGCCGGCGTGGTCATCACGGAATGCGGCGAATGGCGGCTGTCGGAGGCACTGGCGGCCTTCGCCGGGTCGACCGGGACCAGGGTCGAGGTTCGCCAGGACGACCGGTTCATCTGCGGCCACGACCGGTTCCGGCGCTGGGCCTCGGGCAAGTCGCAGCTGCGGATGGAGTTCTTCTACCGCGAGATGCGGCGCGAGACCGGCATCCTGCTGGATGACGGCCAGCCCGTGGGCGGCAAGTGGAACTATGACGCCGAGAACCGCAAGGGCCTGACCAAGGGGCTGCGACCGCCCGCACGGCTCAGGACGTCACCGGATGCCATCGCCCGCGAGGCGATCGCGGACGTCGAGCGGCTGTTCCCCGACCATTTCGGCAGCCTGGAGGCGTTCGGCTGGCCGACGACGGCGGAACAGGCCGAGGTCGTGCTGGACGACTTTCTGAGAACCATCCTGCCCCGGTTCGGCGACTGGCAGGACGCGATCGCGTCCGGCGAGCCGTGGATGTGGCACGGGTTGATCTCGACCTCGCTGAATCTGGGGCTGCTGAACCCGCTGGACGCCTGCCGGCGCGCCGAGGTCGAATACCGGGCAGGCCGGGCCCCGCTGAATGCCGTCGAGGGTTTCATTCGCCAGATCCTGGGCTGGCGCGAATTCGTGCGCGGGATCTACTGGCTGAAGGTCCCCGAGTATCGCCGCCGCAACTTCCTCGACGCCGACCGGACGCTGCCAGCCTTCTTCTGGTCGGGCGAGACCGACATGGCGTGCGTTGCCGATGTCGTCGCCCAGACGCGCGCTCATGCCTATTCCCACCATATCCAGCGTCTGATGGTGACCGGAAATCTGGCCATGATGCTGGGCGTCCATCCGGATGAAGTCGATGACTGGTATCTCAGCGTTTATGCCGACGCCTATGAATGGGTGGAGATGCCCAATACCCGAGGCATGGCGACCTTTGCCGACGGCGGCATCGTCGGGTCCAAACCCTATGCGGCCTCGGGCGCCTATATCGACCGGATGAGCGACGCCTGCGGGTCCTGCCAATATGACGTCAAGGCCAGGACGGGCGACGGGGCCTGTCCTTTCAACCGGTTATACTGGGGTTTTCTGGAGCGAAACCGGAGCCGGCTGCGCGACAACGTGCGGCTGGCCATGCCCTATCGCACGCTGGACAATTTCGGCCCCGAACGCCGCGCCGCCCTTCTGGCCGAGGCCGAGGCGGCGAGGACGATGCTGGGGGCGGTGACGCGCAGCTAGCCCTTCCCCCGCCCACTGCGGGGGAAAGCGGTCCATCTTCGGCGCAGCCGAACAGGACCGATGCGGGAACTTTCCTGTCGAAGTCGGCGCACGGACTTCCCCCATCGTCACGAGTCTCGCTTTCGCTCAACGACGTGACACTTCCCCCATGCAGAATGGGGGAAGGGCTCTGTTCTCAGGCCCGGCTGAGCGCCAGCTGGATCACATCGGTGCGGCGCGACCGGAACCCGGCCTCGCAATAGGCCAGATAGAAGCGCCACAGACGGCGAAACCGCTCGTCGAAGCCACCCATCTTGCGGATGTCGTCCCAGGCCGACTGGAAGCGCTGGTCCCAGCGCTGCAGGGTGTCGGCATAGTCGATGCCGAAGCGGTCGACGCTGTCCCAGGTCAGGCCCGCAGCCTCCACCACCGGCTGCAGCCGGGCCTCGCTGGGCAGCATGCCGCCCGGGAAGACGTATTTCTGAATGAAGTCGGTCCGGGCGTTGTATTCCTCGAACAGTTCATCCTGGATGGTGATGATCTGCAGTCCGGCGCGGCCGCCCGGCTTCAGCACGGTGTGGACCTTGTCGAAATAGGCCCCCCAGTATTCCTTGCCGACCGCCTCGAACATCTCGATCGAGGCGACCCGGTCGAACGTGCCGGTGATGTCGCGGTAGTCCATCAGCGCGATCTTTGTCTTCTCCGACAGACCGGCGTTGAACAGCCGTTCGCGCGCCAGGTCGTGCTGTTCCTGCGAGATGGTGACGCCGGTGACGGTCGCGCCGATCTCCCTCGCCGCATACTCGGCGAACCCGCCCCAGCCACAGCCGATCTCGAGCACGCTCATGCCGGGCTGCAGGTCCATGGACCTGGCGAGAGCGGCGTATTTACGGGTCTGGGCCGCCTCGAGCGGCTCGCACGGGGTCTGGAAGCGGGCCGAGGAATAGGTCATCGAGCCGTCCAGCCAGGCGGCATAGAAGGCATTGCCCAGGTCGTAGTGGGCCGTGATGTTCTTGCGCGAGCCCCGCCGGCTGTTGCGGTTCAGCTTGTGGCTGATCCAGTTGACCGCGAGCATGACGACATTGCCGTCAAACAGTCTGCGGATATGGTCGTAGTTGCTGGCCAGGGTCTCCAGCAGGACGGCCAGGTGCGGGCTGTCCCACTCCCCGGCCATATAGCCCTCGGCATAGCCGATATCGCCGTTGGCAAAGACCCGCGCGGCGAACCGGTAGTCCAGCACGGTCATGACGGCGCTGGGCCCGGGGGTTTCGCCTTCCAGCCGGTGCACCTCGCCGTTCGGCAGGGTCAGCATCAGCCGGCCATAGGTCCAGTTGGCCGACAGCAGCCGGATCAGCAGGGCGAACACACGCGGGGTGCGATCGGTGGCGGCGGCGGTCTGGTCAGTGAACACGGTCATCGGTCAGAACCTGCGGTAATCCCCAAACGGCGGTCAAGACTCTGCGTCATCTTGACCGCGCCCCGAGACGATTTTGAGCGCCGCCAGAGCCCGGTCTCGGGCCACGGCGTGGTCGACCATGGGTCGGGGATAGTCGTGACCGAGCCGGACGCGGGCATCGCGCAGGATTTCGGGCGGCGCGGTCCAGGGGGCGTGAACCCATTTGGCGGGGACGCGGGCAAGTTCAGGGCACCAGCGTCTGACATAACGACCGTCGGCATCGAACTTCTGTCCCTGGGTGACCGGATTGAAGATTCGGAAATACGGCGATGCATCCGCCCCGGATCCCGCGACCCACTGCCAATTCTGCGAATTCGACGCAAGGTCGGCGTCCACAAGGGTGTTCCAGAACCACGCCTCGCCCCGTCTCCAGTCGATCAGCAGGTCCTTGATCAGGAAGGAGGCGACGATCATCCGCACCCGGTTGTGCATCCAGCCCGTGGTCCAGAGCTGGCGCATGCCCGCATCCACAATTGGATAGCCGGTCATCCCGCGGCTCCAGGCGACGAACCCTGCGTCGTCGTCGCGCCACGGGAAGCCGTCGTATTCGAGCCGGAACGCCTTGTCCGGCAGGGTCGGGAAATGGTGCAGCAGGTGAGCGGAGAACTCGCGCCAGCCGATCTCGGCAATGAACTTGTCAGCCTCGGCCGGCTTGATCTTGCCGTCCTGTGCGCCCTTTCGCGCGGCACCGATGGCGCGCCACGGGCTGATCTCGCCCCGGTGCAGATGCGGCGACAGCCGGCTGGTGGCGGGTCGCCAAGGAATGTCCCGGCCTGCGCCATAGTCGGAAAGGCTCTCGGACACGAAGGTCGAAAGGGCGTCCAGGGCCCCCGCCTCGCCCGGCGTCCAGTCGAACCCGCCGGACCAGTCCGGGCGGGTCGGATGCAGGCCCCAGTCGTCGATCCGGTCGTTGTGCAGCTCGGGGGCACCGGACAGATCGCGCGGGCCGGTCGTGTGCGGGGCCGGCTCGGCCTTGGCCAGCAGGGCCCGCAGAAAGGGGGTGAAGACCTTGTAGGGTCCGCCCGTTCCGTTCAGCACACCGCCGGGACGGGCCAACAGGGTGGCGTTGAAGCCCTTGCAGTCGACACCCTCGGCCTTCAGCGCGTGGGCGATGTCCGCATCGCGGGCCCAGGCGTCCGGTTCGAACAGCCGGTTCATGAAGACCCGGTCCGCGCCCGTCTGTTCGATCAGCCGGCGAAGCTCGGCCTCCGCGTCTCCCCGGCGCAGGATCAGGGTCGCGCCGCGTTGGGCCAGCGAACCGGCCAGGGCCCTCAGGGATTTGTCGAGCCACCAGAGACTGGCCGCGCCCGGGCGGCGAAGCGTGGAGCCCTCGTCGTGAATATAGACCGGCACAATCGGCCGCCCTGTGGCATGGGCCTGGTCCAGCGCCGGATTGTCGGCCAGACGCAGATCGCGGCGAAACCAGAGGATGACGGGTTTCGGCCCCTGAGTGGTCACGCCTTCGGTCTCCGTGATAGGTTGCGCATCCCGGCGGTCGGGGCCATCTCCCCGCCCCATAGGCGCGACACTGCCGACGCGCCACCCGCCAGAATGTCCCAGAGAAGGCCCGTCCGTGAGCGCACCCAATTCCGTCATCACCCTGTCCGGCCACGGGATCACGACACCGGTCGTCATCGGCGGCGGCGCGCGCATCGCCTTCATCGCCGGCCCCTGCCAGCTGGAAAGCCGCCAGCACGCGCTGGAGATGGCCCATGCGCTGAAGGAAATCGGTCAGAGGCTGAACGTCGCGATCATCTACAAGACCAGTTTCGACAAGGCCAACCGCACCAGCGCCAGCGCTGCGCGCGGCATCGGTCTGGAGGGGGCCCTGCCGATCTTTGCCGAAATCCGCGAGGTCACCGGCCTGCCGGTTCTGACCGACGTCCACAATGAAGCGCATTGCGCGATCGCCGCCCAGGCCGTCGACGTGCTGCAGATTCCGGCCTTCCTCAGCCGCCAGACCGACCTGCTGCTGGCCGCCGCCGCGACCGGCAAGGCGATCAACATCAAGAAGGGCCAGTTCCTCGCCCCCTGGGACATGAAGAATGTCATCGCCAAGGTGGTCGGGGCGGGCAATCCCAATGTCATGGCCTGCGAGCGCGGGGCCAGCTTTGGCTACAACACCCTTGTCAGCGACATGCGGGCCCTGCCGATCCTGCGCGAGATCGGCTGCCCGGTCGTGTTCGATGCGACCCACAGCGTGCAGCAGCCCGGCGGGCAGGGGACCTCCTCGGGCGGCCAAAGGGAGTTCGTGCCAGTGCTGGCCCGGGCCGCCGTCGCCGTCGGTGTCGACGCGGTCTTCATGGAAACCCACCAGGATCCCGACCACGCGCCCTCGGACGGTCCGAACATGGTGCCCCTGTCCGAGTTCGAGGCCCTCGCCGCCGAGCTGATCGCCTATGACGACCTGTCCAAGGCCCGGATGGCCAGGGCGGCCTGACGTCGGGCGTGGTTGTGTCCCGGCCCGCCGCGCTTTAGCTCAGGGTCATGGCGGAACGAAACCTCGATCTCGGCGAACTGCAGGCGCTGCTGGAGCGCGCGCGCGGCCTGACCGTGGCCTGCGTCGGCGACCTTATGCTGGATCGCTATGTCTATGGCGAGGTCAGCCGCATCTCGCCCGAGGCCCCGATCCCGGTGCTGCGCTCGCGACGCACCGTGGCGATGCCTGGCGGGGTCGGCAACGTGGCGCGCAATGTGGCGGCCCTGGGCGGCACGGCCCGGCTCGGCGGGGTGGCGGGCAGGGACGCAGCAGGGGCCGAACTGGCCGGACTGGTCGCCGCCGAGCCCCGGATCGAGGACTTCATCGACCGGACCGACGGGGCGGGCACCATCGTCAAGACCCGCTATGTCTCGGGCGGCCAGCAGTTGATGCGACTGGACGAGGAAGAGGTCGCGGTTGGTGCATTTGACCGTGAGGACGTCTTTTCAGGGACTTCCGCCATTCTTCTGTCTGACTATGCCAAGGGCGTGGTCACCGACCGGCTGATCCGGTCGGCCCTGTGGCAGGCCCGGAACGCCGGGGTGCCCGTGATCGTGGATCCCAAGGGGCGCGACTTTGCCCGCTACGGCGCGGTGGATGTGATCAAGCCGAATGCTTCGGAACTGGCCGGGGCCACCGGGCTACCGGTCGAGACCGACCTCGAGATCGAGACGGCCCTGGCTGCCGTACTGGAGGCTACGACCGCCGGGGCCATCGTCGTCACCCGCGCCGGCAAAGGGATGAGCCTGATGCGGCGCGGCGAACTGGCGCGGCATTTCCCCGGCCGGGCGCGCGAGGTGTTCGACGTCTCGGGGGCCGGGGACACGGGGCTCGCGGCGCTGGGTCTGGCGCTGGGGGCCGGGGCGTCGCTGGACCAGGCGGTACAGCTGGCGATCCTCGCCTCGGGCGTGGTGGTGGGCAAGAGCGGGACGGCCGTGGTGACGCCCGCCGAACTGATCGAGGCGGAGCTGAGCCAGCACGCCGGGGCCACCCTGGCCCGGGTCATGGCCGTCGACGATCTGGCGGCCGAGGTCGAGAGCTGGCGGCGGCAGGGGCTGAAGGTCGGCTTCACCAACGGCTGTTTCGACATCCTGCACCGGGGCCACGTCGCCTATCTGGCCCAGGCGCGGTCCTGGTGCGACCGGCTGGTGGTGGCCCTGAATACGGACGCCTCGGTGCGCCAGCTCAAGGGCGAGGGGCGGCCGGTCAATGATCTGGACAGCCGGGCCGTGGTCATCGGCGGCCTCGCCAGCGTCGACCGGGTGACCGCCTTCGACGATCCGACCCCGCTGGCCCTGATCGAACGGTTGCGGCCCGACGTGCTGATCAAGGGGGCGGACTATGCCCGCGAGGCCGTGGTCGGCGGCGATCTGGTCGAGAGCTGGGGCGGCGAAGTGCGGCTGGCGGCATTCTCGGACGGCTATTCGACCACCCGGACGATCGAAACCATGGCCAGGACGGCCTCGGAGACATCAGCCTGATGCGCCGCATGATCGTGGTCACCGGCGGAGCCGGTTTCATCGGTTCCAACATCGTCTCGCGCCTGTGCACTGAGGACCGCTGGGACGTGGTTGTGTGTGACCGGCTGGAGGACGCCAGCCTCGGCAAGTGGCGCAACCTTGCCAAATCCGCCATCGCCGACTTCTGGCAGCCCGAGGAACTGTTCGTCCAGCTGGATCGCCACGCCGACCGGATCAGCGCGATCGTGCACATGGGGGCGATTTCCTCGACCACGGAGATCGATGCCGATCTGATCCTGCGGACCAATTTCAGCCTGTCGCGCGACCTGTGGGACTGGTGCGCCATGAACGAGACCCGGCTGATCTACGCTTCCTCGGCGGCCACCTATGGCGACGGCGAGGCCGGATTCGAGGATGACGACCGTCTTGAGGTAATTTCTCGGCTGCAGCCGTTAAATGCCTATGGCTACTCCAAAAAACTGTTCGACCAGTATGCGGTTCGCGAGGCCGCCCGCGACCATGCCCCGCGCCAGTGGGCCGGGCTGAAATTCTTCAACGTCTATGGCCCCAACGAGGGTCACAAGGGCGCCATGAAGTCCGTGATCGCCCAGATTTGGCCCCGGGTGTCGGCGAACGAACCGGTCAGCCTGTTCCGGTCGCATCACCCTGATTATGCCGACGGTGGCCAGCTGCGCGATTTCGTCTTCGTCGACGACGTCGTCGACATGGTCGAATGGCTGCTGTCGACGCCGGAGGTCAGCGGCATTTTCAACGCCGGATCGGGGCAGGCGCGGTCATTCCTCGATCTGGCCCATGCGACCTTCGCCGCTGCGGGTCGGGACCCGGCCGTGGCCTATATCGACATGCCCGAGGCGATCCGCGACCGGTATCAGTATTTCACCGAGGCGCGGATGGACCGGATTCGGGCGCTCGGCTTCGGCGGGCAATCGACCCCGCTGGAAGAGGGCGTCCGGCGCTATGTCCAGCAGTATCTGTCGCAGGCGGACCCATACCGGTGATCTGGCCCCGGCTCACCCTGCGCAATTGGCTGGGCTGGACCGGGTTCGCCCTGGTGCTGCTGGTCGCGGCCGCCGTGGCGATCTGGCGCGGCGACATCCTGAGGGCCGGTCTGGACCCTCAGACGCCGTTCCAGACCTATGATCCGCCGCCGGCCCCCGCCTACGGGTCGGACGCCGCCTGGGTGATGCGGGACGTCCGGGCGGACGGCTCCGGCCCTGCGGCGATCTTCTTCCTCCACTCGACCACCTTCGACGGCGGTGCGGACTGGAACGGGACGATCGGCGACCCCCGGGCGGATGCCTATCTGGCGCGGGTGGTGATCCCGAACTATGCCGGTCCCTTCGCGCGGGCCGGGGCCATCAGCCTGCCGCGCTATAGACAGGCCTCGCTCTACACCCGCCTGACCCTGCGCGACGACGCCCGAGACGCCCGCGCCTTCGCCTACGGTGACGCCCTGGCGGCGTTCGAGACCTGGCTGGCCGACCACCCTTCCGGCCCTCTGGTCCTGGCCGGGGTAGAGCAGGGCGGCGAACTGGTCGACCGTCTGGTGCGCGAGCGCGTCGCGGGGGATGCGGCGCTGCGCGAACGCGTGGTGGCTGTCTATCTGATCGACGTTCTGGTCGCCGCCGACAGCCTGTCCGCCTCCGTTCCGGCCTGCGCCACAGCCACCAGCATAGGCTGCGTCGTCGGCTGGTCCCAGGTCGACGAAGACAATGACGGGGCGGCGTGGCGACGCCTGCGACGCGCCCTGGTCTGGAACGACGACGGCCGGCTGGTCGACCTCGCCGGCCGCCCGGCCCTGTGCGTCAATCCGGTCAGCGGCGCGACCGGGGGCGCCGCGGTCCCGGCCCGGCTGCACCACGGCGCGGCCAATGCGACCGGTCTGGAGTGGGGTGTGCGGCCCGCCTTCATCGACCGGGCCATCGCCACCCAGTGTCGCGACGGCATCCTGCGCCACACCGAGCTGAGGACCGAGTCCTTCCGCGAGGTCGGTAACTGGGCCGATCGAAGAAAAGCCCGCCAGTACAATCTGTTCTACGCCGATATTGAAGCGGATTCCCTGCGCCGCCTGACCGTCTGGCTGGCGTCTCGCCCCAATTAGTCGAGGCCGGACTTGCCGCTCTTCCAGTCGAACAGGGCCTCCAGAACCTGGATCGCCTCGCCGCGCGGGCGGGTCAGGTCGGGATCGCGGCCGAGCACCAGCCGGGCGTCATCGGCGGCCGCCAGCATCAGCGATCGATGGCGGACCGGGTCGGCGAACCGGTAGGCCGGGAAACCGCTCTGCCTCAGGCCCAGCGGATCGCCGCCGCCGCGCAACCTGAAATCCTCCTCGGCGATCTCGAACCCGTCCTCGGTCCGGCGCAGGGTCTCGAGCCGCTCGCGCGCCGTGTCGCCGAGCCCGCCGTCGGCCCCGCCATACAGCAGGATACAAGCGCTGGACTTGGCCCCGCGACCGACCCGGCCCCGGAGCTGGTGCAGCTGGGCCAGACCGAACCGATCGGCGTGCTCGATCACTATAATGGTGGCGTTGGGCACATCGACCCCGACTTCGACCACGGTCGTGGCGACCAGTACCGGCAGGCGGCCGTCGGCGAAGTCGGCCATGACCGCTTCACGCCGCGCCCCCGGCATCTGGCCATGGGCCAAGCCGACCTCGATCTGCAGGATCCGCCTGAGGTCCAGCGCCCGTTCCTCGGCGGCGGCCAGATCGCTGACCTCGGATTCGGCCACCAGCGGACAGATCCAGTAGGCCTGTGCGCCCGCCTCGATCGCCGCCTTCAGCCGCTGCGCCACCTCGCCGATCCGCGTCAGCGGCAGGACAGCGGTGGCGACGGGGGTGCGACCCGGGGGCTTTTCGGTCAGCCGGCTGACCTCCAGCTCGCCGTACTGGGTCAGCTCCAGCGTCCGCGGGATCGGCGTGGCCGACATGGTCAGCAGGTGCACGCCGCCCAGACGCGGGTCGCCCTTGGCCTGCAGCCGTGCCCGTTCGGTGACCCCAAACCGGTGCTGCTCGTCGATGATGGCCAGGGCCAGGGCATCAAACCGCACGGCGTCCTGGAACAGGGCGTGGGTGCCGATGGCGATCCGGGCCTCGCCCGAGGCGAGCGCGGCGAGCCGTTCGCGACGGTCTGCGGCGGTGTCGCGCCCGGTCAGCAGGATCGTCGGCGCGCCGGCGGCCTCCAGCATCGGGGCCAGCCGCTGGAAATGCTGGCGTGCGAGTATCTCGGTCGGGGCCATCAGGGCGGCCTGAAATCCTGAAGCGGCGGCGTCGGCCATGGCGAGGGCGGCGACCGCCGTCTTGCCGGAGCCCACGTCGCCCTGCAGCAACCGGCCCATCTGTTCGCCCGAGGCGAGGTCACGCCGGATCTCGGCCAGCGCCTGGGCCTGGGCCCCGGTCAGGGTGAAGGGCAGGGCGGCGAGCAGCGCGCGCGAGGCCTCGCCGGGTTCCATCCGGGGTGCCGGCGTGATCCGGCGGGCATGGCGGCGGCGGGCCAGGGCCAACTGATGCGCCAGCAGCTCGTCATAGGCGAGCCGCTCCCGGGCCGGACTGTCCGGAGACAGGTCCGCCTCGCCGGTCGGGGCGTGCAGGGTCTGAAGCGCGGCCTGCCAGCCCGGCCAGCGCCGGACGGCGAGCCAGGCCGGATCCTGCCACTCCGGCAGGTCGGGCGTGACGGCCAGGGCCCCCAGCGCCAGTTTGCGAACCAGCCTTGAGGTCAGGCCCGCCGTGGCGGGATAGACCGGCTCGACTGCGGGGATTTCCTCGCCCTTGTCGAGCGCCACGATCCAGTCGGGATGCACGATCTGGACCTCGCTGTTGAACCGCTCGACCTTGCCGGAGACCAGCCGGCGCTGCCCTTGCGGCAGCTGGCGGTCGATATGCTGGGGGCTGCCCCCGAACCAGATCAGATGGACGAAGCCGGTCTCGTCGCTGGCGCGGACCTTCAACGGCGCGCCGGGACGGGAGGGGACGATCATCCGGTCGACCATGACGTCGAAGACGCCGATCTCGCCCTCGACTGCGTCGGCCGCATTCGTCCTGCGCCTTGTGATCACGCCCACTGGGGCGAGGAACAGCACGTCGCGCACCAGCGGCCCGGCCAGCTTCTGGACCAGGGGCAGGGTGCGGGGCCCCACGCCCTTCAGGCTGGAGACCTCCGCGAACAGGGGAAAGAGAATCTGGGGCCGCATGACTGCGTCAGCTTAGACGTCACCGCGGCGCTGGCGAAACCGGCCCGGGAACGCTATCTGACGGCTTCTGTTGAACGACTGGACCGGGCAAGGATTCTTGTGGCCGATAACAATGCGCGTGCCGAAACCCCGCCGACCAACCCGGACCGCGAGCAGCGGCTGGGCCGGATCACCTTCCGGGCCTGGCGGCGCGGGTTCCGCGAGGCCGATCTGGTGCTGGGGCCGTTCATCGCCCGCGAAGGCACCGACCTGAGCGATGACGAACTGGACCTGTTCGAGGATCTGCTGAGCGAGGACGACCACGAGATCTACGCCTGGATCATTGAGAGCGCGCCAACGCCGGAGCGGCACGCCACGGCCCTGATGGACCGGCTGCGGGTCTTCATGCGGGCCCATGTCGCCGCGGTCGTCGCCGACGGGGCCGGCTGATGGACGGTGCCGCCGTGGACCGGCGGGTCGACCGGGATCTGGGCGGGGCCCCGGAGGGGATAGACGCCCTGATCGTCGCAGACCGTCTCAAGGCGTCCGGCGGCCTCGGCGTTTTCGTCGCGCGCGATTTCTCGCGGTCCGCTGCCTTCGTCCAGGCTTTCCGCTTCTTCGCCGGTGACACCTCGGTCGTCGAATTCCCGGCTTGGGACTGTCTGCCCTACGACCGGCTCAGCCCGACCTCGGGCGTTTCGGCCGAGCGTATGGCGGCACTGACGACGCTGGCGCGTCGCGACCCGAATGACCGCTCGCCCCTGCTGCTTGTCACTACCGTCGCCGCAGCCATGCAGCGGACGCCGCCGCGTGAGGTCACGACCTCGGCCGGATTTGACGCCGTCGTCGGGCGCGAACTCGATATCGCGGCGCTCGAACTGTATTTCACCACCAACGGCTATCTGCGCGCCTCCACCGTTAACGAACGCGGCGAATACGCCGTGCGGGGCGGGGTGATCGACGTCTATCCGCCGGGGTTCGAGGAACCGGTGCGGCTGGACATGTTCGGCTCGGAGCTGGAATCGATCCGCACCTTCGATCCCGCGACCCAGCGCTCGACCGGCAACAGGCGCGAGGTGGCGCTGTCGCCGGTGTCCGAGGCGCTGCTGAATGCCGAGACCATCAGCCGTTTCCGCACCGGCTATCTGAACCTGTTCGGCGCGCCCGGCGACGATCCCCTCTACGCCGCCGTCAGCGAGGGGGCCCGACGCCAGGGCATGGAACACTGGCTGCCGCTGCTCTATCCGCAACTCGAATCCCTGTTCGACTATCTGCCTGACCGGGCCCTGGTTTTCCTCGACCACCAGGCGGAGGCGGCGCGGGCCGAGCGCTGGGCCCTGACCCGCGACGCGTTCGAGGCACGGCGCGAGGCGTCCAAAGCCAGGGGCGGGGCGGCAAACCGGGCGCTGTCGCCCGAGCGGCTGTATCTGCCGGACGCGGACTGGAACTCCGCACTGGCGGGCCGCGCGGTGCGCCGGCTCTCGCCGTTCGATTCCGCCGCCGAGGACGCGGGGGGGCGTCTGGGTCGCACCTTCGCGGCCGAGCGGGCCCAGGACAGCGTCAATCTGTTCGAGGCGGTGGCAGCCCATGCGGCCAGCCTGAAAACGGCCGGAAAACGCGTGCTGTTCGCCTCATGGACCGAGGGCTCCTCGGACCGTCTGGGCGTCATGCTGACCGATCATGGTCTGGATCACGTCGTCGCGGTGCGCGACTGGGCCGATGTTCAGGCGGCGTCGAAGGACCTGTATCTGCGCGCCGTCCTGCCGGTCGAGCACGGCTTCACGACCGGCGACATCGCCGTCATCTCCGAAACCGACATCCTCGGCGACCGGCTGGCGCGACCCAAACGCAAGCGCCGGGCGTCCAACTTCCTCGCCGAGGCCTCGGCCCTGACCACGGGCGATCTGGTGGTTCACCTGGATCACGGCATCGGCCGCTACGAGGGGCTGAAGACGCTGGAGATCCAGGAGGCCCCGCACGATTGCCTCGAACTGCTCTATGCCGGTGAGAGAAAACTCTATCTTCCCGTTGAAAATATTGAACTGCTGACCCGCTACGGCTCGGAGTCTGACGGCGTCCAGCTGGACCGTCTGGGCGGCGCGGCCTGGCAGGGCCGCAAGGCCAAGGCCAAGGCCCGTCTGCGCGACATGGCCGAGGGGCTCATTGCGCTCGCGGCCAAGCGGGCACTGCGGGTCGGCGAGGCGATCACGCCGCCACACGGCCTGTTCGATGAGTTCTGCGCCCGCTTCCCCTATGAGGAGACCGACGATCAGCTGAACGCCATCGGCGATGTGCTGGAGGATCTCGGCAAGGGCGTGCCGATGGACCGTCTGATCTGCGGCGACGTCGGTTTCGGCAAGACCGAGGTGGCGATCCGCGCGGCCTTCGTGGTGGCCATGACCGGCCAGCAGGTCGCCATCGTCTGCCCGACGACCCTGCTGGCCCGTCAGCATTTCAGGACCTTCAGCGAGCGGTTCGCGGGCTGGCCGGTCACGGTGCGGCATCTGTCGCGCATGGTGACGGCCAAAGACGCGGCCGAAACCCGCGCCGGTCTCAAGGCCGGGACGTTCGAGATCGTGGTCGGCACCCACGCCGTCCTCTCAGATCAGGTCGGGTTCAAGGATCTCGGCCTTGTTATCGTTGATGAAGAGCAGCATTTCGGGGTCAAGCACAAGGAGAAGCTCAAGAGCCTGCGGGCCGACGTGCACCTGCTGACCCTGACGGCGACACCGATCCCGCGCACCCTGCAGATGGCGCTGTCGGGCATTCGCGAGATGTCGATCATCGCCACCCCGCCCGTCGATCGTCTGGCGGTCCGGACCTATGTTGCGCCGTGGGATCCAGTGATGGTGCGCGAGGCCCTGCTGCGCGAGAAATATCGCGGCGGGCAGGCTTTCTACGTCTGTCCGCGCCTGTCGGACCTGCCGGAGATCGAGCGGTTCCTTCGCGAACAGGTGCCCGAGATCAAATTCGTCGTCGGCCACGGTCAGATGGCGCCGACCCAGCTGGAAGACGTGATGAGCGCCTTCTACGACGGCAGCTACGATGTCCTGGTGTCGACCACGATCGTCGAGAGCGGCATCGACATCCCGACCGCCAACACCCTGATCGTGCACCGGGCCGACATGTTCGGCCTGGCCCAGCTGCACCAGATCCGGGGCCGGATCGGGCGCTCCAAGGCGCGCGCCTTCGCCTATCTGACCACCGATCCGTCGAAGCCGATGACCCTGTCGGCGGAGCGACGGCTGCAGGTGCTGCAGTCACTGGACAATCTGGGGGCGGGTTTCCAGCTGGCCAGCCATGACCTTGACCAGCGCGGCGGCGGCAACCTTCTGGGCGACGAACAGTCGGGCCATATCCGCGAGGTCGGGGTCGAACTGTACCAGCAGATGCTGGAGGACGCCGTGGCCGAACTGCGCCAGAACGGCGAGGGCGGGCCGGTGGACCGGGGCTGGTCTCCGGCCATCAACGTGGGCGCAGCGGTCCTGATTCCAGAAGATTATGTTTCGGACCTCAACGTCCGCCTCAGTCTGTATCGCCGGCTGTCCGACGCCGAGAAGACCGAGGAGCGCGAGGCCCTCGCCGCCGAACTGATCGACCGGTTCGGGCCCCTGCCGGACGAGGCCAAACAGCTGCTGCGCATCGTGGGCGTCAAGGCCAGCTGCAAGACGGCCTGTATCGAACGCATCGACATCGGGCCCAAGGGCTGCGTCCTGACGCTGCGCGACAACCGCTTCCCCAACCCGGCCGGGCTGGTCGGGCTGATCCAGAAGAACCATGCGACCTGGAAGATCCGTCCGGACCAGAAGATCGTGGTCAAGGGCGACTGGCCGACGTCCGAGGACCGGCTCAAGGTCGCCGAGCGGATCACGACCGATCTGGCGCGCGTGGCCGGGGCCTAACGCTGGGGCGACCGGTCAGGCCCGTTGTCAGAGCGCTTCGGTCAGGGCGCTTCGGTCAGGGCGGCGCGGGACGCCTGCAGGTCGCTGGAGGCGCGCTCCAGCACCGAGCCGGCACCCTCGCCCGGCTGCAGTTCGGCCACGCCGACGCTGAACTCGACGACGAACGGGGACCGGTCGGTCCCGGCATCGAACGCCGTGCAGCCAATCACGGCGGCGATCCGCTCCGCCGCCAGACGGGCCGCAGGGCCGGGCGTGGCGGGCAGGGCGAGGGCGAAGACCTCGGGGGCCAGACGGGCGGCGGTGTCCTCGACGCGCACGAGGCGCGAGACCATCGACCCGATCTGGGGCATGGCGCGGTCCAGCCAGCCCCCGCTCCGCGCCAGGGTCAGCGCCTCGGACTCAGCCACCCTCAGGACGCAGACGGACAGGGGACGTCGCCGCGCCGTCGCCATCTCGGCGACCCGGCCCAGATGGCTGGCGAACAGGTTGCGGCTGAACAGGCCGGTCGACGGGTCCATGATCCCCGCCCCACGGGCCGCCTCAAGCGCCTTGCGGATGGCCATGTGACGGCGGTGGGTGCGGGCAAGGGCCAGAACGCGGCTCGCCGCCTCTGGCTCGGGCGTATGGGCGGACGCCACTTCGGAGAAGCCGCGGTTGTAGAGCTCGCTCAGATTGATCTCGCCCTCGGAGCGCAGATAGAGCGCCAGGGGGATGTGATACAGACGGGTGTTGCGCTTCATGCCCGACGCGATCGACAGGGCCGGGGCGTGGTCGGGCGCGCCCCACAGGACCGCTGCGTCGAACCGGGTCTCATGCAGGTAGTCAAACGCCGTATAGGGCGTCGGCGCGGCCACCACCTCGGCCCCTTCCGCCAGCAGGGTGTTGGACAGGGCGATGAAGCGATGGTCGGGCGCGCCGGCGATCAACACGCGCAGCGGGCTCGGGTCGGGCAGCCCGGGATCCAGCGCGGCCCCGTGCAGGGCGAAGGTCGCCTGGCGAACGCGAAACTCTTCCTCCACGATCGCGGCGCGGACGAGCTGTTCAATTCGCAGGGCGGCCTGGGCGGGATGCGGGGTCCGGGCCATCATCAGATCGAACACCGCCCCCTCGGCCAGGGCCGCGACCTGGGGCCCCAGGGCGATAACCGGCAGACGGCGGGCCCCGGCCGCGCGGCGCAGCGCTTCCGGCAGGGCGGCGATTTCGGGATGGCCGGCGTCAATGATTGCGGCCTCCAGCGTGAGGTCGGTCAGGGCCGTGATGGCAGCCGCGCCGCTCCGCGCCGTCATGGTGCGCCAGCCTAGCGAATCCAGGCCGCGACACAGATCACCGACCTGCTCATCCGTCGCGGCGATGACCAGAACGCGTGGATTGGAACCCAAGATCGACGTCTCCCCCTGCACGGCGCATCGACCATGAATCCCAAACCTCGGGCCGGGGGACCTTACCGAGGCGCGGGCCCGGGGCGCAACGGCCCATATGCGCCTGCCGGGCGAAAACCGGCCCGGGGCAGCACGGCTTCCAACCCGGTCAAATTCGGCTAGAGTCGTGCGACAGGTGGCGGCGGGAACAGGCTTGGGCTCAGAGCGGACAGAAATGACATCGCCCGGTTTCTGGGTGCGGCTCTCGGGGCGGGCGTTTGCGCGCAGCTGGGGCCGTGACGTCATGCTCTACACGG
>Ga0105047_10008202_pt1 | contig 17442 bp, 14 predicted proteins | sample MAT04_FD_78384 | JGI IMG/M metagenome (GOLD analysis project Ga0105047, IMG submission 78384) | Freshwater microbial communities from Lake Fryxell liftoff mats and glacier meltwater in Antarctica - MAT-04 (megahit assembly) | ecosystem: Environmental > Aquatic > Freshwater > Ice > Liftoff...
AGTTACGCCATGGGAGAACCCAGTCTCGCCGACGCCCGCCCGGTGTGTCACGTCGAGAAAACGCCCAGCGCCCGTATTGCGATAGAGTTGGTCGGTGTGCGTTGGCGCGCGGTAAGAACTTGCGGGTGAACCTCACGCCAGAACCTCTTCCAACATTGCGGCCTTGGTCGTCCGATAGCGGTCAACCGGTGATTCCCGGCTCCCGGATTGGTGGTTCAATCACAGCTGAGCTGAGTTTTACGCGGGGACGATTCTGGGAGTGACGAATTCTCGGCGGGTAGACCTCTGCATCACGATTGGCGTCAACGGGGGTCGCCGTCAAATCTCGGTTGGCTTGAAGAATCGGCCCGCCGGGCAACCGGGGGATTGCCCGCTTGCAAATCGTCTCGCTGGTCGAGATACTTTTGCTCCGCTGCATGAGCAACCCCTCAGGTGTCAAAGAAATGCACCAGGCCCCGTATCTACTTGCACCATTGGCAGTTGCCATGAGCTGTGAGTGGACTGCGGGATCCGGTTTTCTTTGGTTTTGAGGTCTTGTTGAGTAGCGTATCTTGCTCTTTCGCGAGTTTGTTGTCGGGTGGTCGTCGTGGTTGGCGACTTCCCACTGCGAACTTGGACGCGATGCAAGGTGCAAGGTGAAAACCTTGACGGGGAGGTGGCAGAGTGGCCGAATGCGCCGGATTGCTAATCCGGTATGCCTGCAAAGGCATCGGGGGTTCGAATCCCCCCCTTTCCGCTTAGTTTTGTTTGAGTTCAAAACGATGTGGCAGTTTCAGAATTCGCATTCCTCTCGAAGCGCGAGGTGCAGCCTCGTTGGCAGTGCCCGCGAGGGGTGATTCGCTGACTGGGCATTGCCCGCTTTCTCGAACCCGTTGAGAGCAGATTCAGAAATTGTCTTCCGTGAGAAAAGCCGACAGGAATGTCTGCTCTGCTGAATTCGCACAGACATTCCTGCCTGTCCCGACTGAAGATAGATTCTGAATCTGCGCTGACAGCCCGGTTCGTTCAGCGGGCGCGATGGGACTCAAATCTCCCGCTGACGCGTCGGAATCGTCAACAGAGGGAATACCGCTCTGAAACCGCCCTAACCCAGGGCTTTTTTCCGGCGGCGAAGGGCGTGTTCCTGGATTGCGGGGAGCAGCTTTTGGAACTCGGTCAGCATCTGGTCAGCGTCGCGGAACCGCTTCTTGGGATTGAGATCCATCGACCGCTTGATCCAACCGATGAAATCCGGTGGAATCCGACCTCGGACGCGGGTATATCCCAGGGGGGGCCAGGCGAACGGCCACTCGGCCCATTCCCCGGACAGCATCCGGTAGATAATCAGACCCAGTGAAAACACGTCCGAGCGGAACGACGGCTTCCCCATCGCCTGCTCCGGGGCCATGTAGCCGACCGTACCAGTCCCCGATCCGCGAACCGTCTTGAAAGCGATCTTCGCGATCCCAAAATCGATCAGCTTTAGGGTCTTGTCGGCGAACAGCAGCATGTTCTCCGGCTTCACATCGCAATGAATGATCCGCTGTCGATGGGCAAAGGCCACCGCCTCAAGCATCTGCTCCGTGTAGTCCAGTACCGAATCAAGCGAAAGCCGGTGGGCGAATCGGTCGGCCAGCGTTTTCTCTCCCAGCGGCAGCACAATCACGAACGTCCCGTCGATGATCGACGCGTCCTTGATCGGCAGAATATTCGGATGCACCAGCTTCGAAGCGAGCCGCACCTCGTTCCGGAAATCCTTCAGCATCTGCGGATTCACGCTCGCAGCTGAGGGGATCTTCAAGGCGACATGGATCCCTTCGATCGTGTCGTATGCCTGATACACCGAGGCAAACCCACCCTCACTGATGAATTTCTCGATCGTGTATTTGCCCAGTTTTTGACGAGCTTTCAGCACGCCGAATCATCTCCGCTCTAACTGTCCCACGCCAAGTCGTTGCGATCCTAACACGGGATCGCCACCGACGAGAATGCTGGAGTCGGTCAGATTCTAGCGCTTCCCGGAAATGACCCTCTTGAGACCGGCACTTCCACCCGAATTTCCAAGTCTGCCATTGGTGGACAGCTGGGAAATGCGGGGGGAGCCGAATCCATGTACGAATCGCCGTCTCTCCTCGCATCGCCTGCACCGTCAGCTTTCAGACTCACTTTTCGTGATCCAGAGCCTCCGTTTTTCCGTTGGGTCTCGTGCCTGACCGACAAAGATCGTGTTAAAACCCTCGGAATCCTGGGGAGGCCGTCATGTTCTCAGACGACAAGCCCGTTCGTGATCTCCGAAAATTCTCGGAAGATTCCCGAGGCCAGGTCGATCCCGTCGACCGTTCTGCATTCACGATTGATCATCTGGTGTTCGTCGGTTTCAACTCCCAAATTGTGGCCCTCGATCGATCGACGGGAGGGTTGATTTGGCATGGGAAGTCTCCGAAAGGCCGAGGATTTGTCGCGATGCTGCTCGACGGAGACCAGTTGATCGTGTCGGTGAAGGGCTACACTTACTGTATCGATCCCGCGACCCGGGGGACGCTGTGGACAAACCTGCTCAACGGGGTTTGGGTTCGGAATTCCCTGTCTCGTGTCGACGCGAGGTACGACGCTCGGTCATTCCGCAGCGGCCGCAGAATCCGAGGCTCAGCAAGCCCAACAAAGCGGGGGGGGCCAGCTCGACACACTCGTAGTGCGTGAGTGACCGACCTACAGCCCGCCCGGTGAGTCCTCCTCATCTGCCAATTTCTGTTCGCTGCCCCGCAGTGGTTGTCGAGAGTTCAAATACGACTCCAGCAACACTTGAGCGGCCAGCATATCCAGCTTCTTCTTCCGCTGTTTTCGCGAAAAGTCGAGCTCGATCAAATGGTCAATCACGACAGCTGTGGTGCAACGCTCGTCATGCATCGCGATCGGGATCCCGATGTGTTGGTAGAGCCAATCGGCGAAGCGGCGGCAGTGGGTCGACTTCTGGCTCTCAAGTCCGTTCATGTGAATCGGCAGGCCGATGACGAGGCCCCGGACTAAATATTCTTCGCACCAGTGCTTAATCTGCTGGAGATCGAGGGCCGACGTGCGGCGGGTGTAGTTCTCGATCGCGCTGGAAATCGTTTGGTCGGGAGTCGAGATGGCGAAGCCGAGCCGCTTATCGCCGTAGTCGATCCCGAGTAATCGGCCAGACCGGGGCGGCTCGGGAAACACCACTTGCTCCATAACCTCGGGTGTCGGGAGCGGCTTGCCAGGCGCGGGAGCGTAGTCCGGCCCGCTAGGTAAGGACGGACCAGACGTAGTCGTCTGTTCTACGCTCGGACGGCTCATGGTTTCGCCGAGCGATCGAGGCGCTGGCTCGGGAGGAGTCGTCATTCCTCGTCCCCGGCATCGTCCTCACCCCCGTCCTCGAAATCATCCGCCGATGATGGCGGTGGCATGTCTTCCGCCAGTACCACGCGGAACATCAACTCCGGTGTCTTCTTGCGATTGATCGCCCGCGCCAACTCCGACCGCAGCTTCCCCGTACATTCCGCCAGCCTGGCCAGAACGACTGACGGCTGGAAATCCTTCGCAAACCCCAGCGGCGAGACACTGACCATCAGACAGTTCGCATCCGGGGCCGGGAGCACCTGCGATACATACAGATCACGCAGCCGGTCATCTCCCAACTCCCCCGACAAGACCTGATCCAGCGTTCGCTGCACCTGGCTGCACATTTGGAGAGTCTTGCGGTCTGGCCGCTGGGGTCGATTCGAATCGCTCCGACCGCGACGTGGTGAGGTCATCCACAACTCCTGAGTCTGGGTGGCGACTACGAGAGATCTTCCCGTCGACCGGCCACCGCATTCATCGTTAGCCGGAGTCGCATCTCCACTCAGAGGTTCGCGGTTTCCTGACCGATTTGCAATGTCGGGTCTGGAACCTGGAGACGTGCGTCCGTCTCAAACCCCGGCCCCGACCCTCTCGATCCATGGTGAATTTCCTTTCTCCACCGACGTTTGATGTGCATACACCATGGTCATTGCAAATCAGTCTCTCGATGGCATGGCGAGTTCTCTTCACGGTAGAGTGCTCATACATCGTTTGAGGGTGCTGACCTCGTCAGGAGGAACAGATGCGTGGTTCAGGGGGTACCCCAGGGGGGATCAGCGAGTTCGCGTTCGGATTGGTGCTGCCCGGGCTGGCGGTCTATCTGCTTCTCGATTCGGTGTTTGTTTCGACCGGGATCGGAATGATCGCGGGCGGTGTGAACGGGCTATTGGGTGGACTCTTGGGCGAGACCACCTCATCCGGGCTGGTCTTCGTCCCGTTCTTCCTCGGTGTGACGGCTCTGTTTTACGACGCCCGGCCGCGCTGGAGTTGGGCGACGATGTACTTCGGAATCGCGATCATCGTCTTGGAGATCATGAGCCGGATTCGCTTTCTGATCTCGATGAAGGTTTCACATCTGCTCGAGATTCTGGTGCTGCTGGCCGCCGGTACGGGATTGATGTTGCGGTCCAACCGCGATCAGAGCCGCGTCCCATGAGCGTACTTCGGCGAGCGGAGCGACGTCAGCCCTCCGAGTCTTCCTCCTTCTGACACGTCCCTCCGAATCGAGATTCCAATGCATCGACTCATTTGCCAGATCGTGACCATGTCCCTGCTCGGTGGAACGAGTCTCCCCGCTGAGGACAAACCCGACCCACTCTCGGTCTTCGCCAGCGAGTTCGTCGCGATCACTCCCGAAGTGGGCGATTTCCCGGCGATATTTTCCATGGGAGCAGAGGGCGACGCCAGCACCCAACCGGTCCACGAGGTCCGCATGACAACCGCGTTCCAGATGGCCAAATACGAGGTTCCCCAGAATCTCTACGAACAGGTCATGGGGATCAATCCCAGTAAGTGGAAGGGGCCTCGTAACTCCGTCGAGATGCTGACTCCCGACGATGCGAAGTCGTTCTGCGAAACAGCTACACGACTGCTTCGAGAGCGGAAGCTGATCGCGGAGAACGAAGTGATCCGCCTGCCGACCGAGATCGAATGGGAATACTGCTGCCGCGCCGGGACCACCTCTCGCTACAGCTTCGGAGATGCCGCGCAAGCCGAAGGCGAGACCGGGAAGCAAGCCACACTGCTCAACAAGTACGGCTGGCACTCCGGCAACGCAGCGGGAAACGATCCGCCGGTCGGTGCGCTCGCCCCGAACCCCTGGGGGCTCTACGACATGCACGGGTATCTGTCGGAGATTTGCAGCGATCCTTGGGCGCCGAACTACGCTGAGGGAACACCGGCTGCTGCGGACGGAGCCGTCGTCCTGCGGAGCGGCTCCTGGAAGGATGACCACACACAACTGACGAGTGCCTCGCGGAGGCGTTTCAAGAGTGACGGGAAAGACGACGCCGTCGGGTTTCGTTGCGTGAAGGCCACCGTCGTCGTGAAGTGATTCCGCCCACCACTCGCTTCGCTCGGAAGGCCATCGATCCGCAAAAAGTAGGACAGGCAATCCTGCCCGTCCTGTCTCGGCGATCGGCTTGGAGCACTTTCACAATTGGTCTTCAGTCTGTTGACCAACCCGCTGCGTCAGCGAGGGCGAGCGCTCGGACACCGTGTCCCTTGAGCCACCCTCGATCGGAATCACTTGTGCGCTTCAGCCGGATTGGCTGTTTCACGTGCTCGCTCCAGTCGCCCTCGCTGACGCTGCGGGTTGGTAAATCGTTCTGGCTCGCTTCGCGCAGGATCAGTGAAGCTGTAAAGACAGCTCGTCAAACCGCTCTCATCGGGCTCAGTCTTGGCGATTGCCTGTCAATCGACATCGGGTCATCCAGTCTATGCCTCCACTCTCTCCACCCTCTGTGACGTATCGAGCCCGTTGGGTGTGGAGTGCGGGGCGCTGGATCGAGGGAGGTCGCGTGTCAGTCGCGGGTCGGCGGATTGTGGCTGTGGGGACGGCGCGTCAACCTGGCGAGATCGACCTTGGCGAGCAGGTTCTCCTCCCGGGTTTGGTCAACGCTCATACGCATCTGGAGTTCAGCAGCCTCACTCAACCGCTGCCATTTGACCGAACATTTGCCAGCTGGATTCGCAATGTCGTCGAGTGGCGACAGCGGCAGTCCGAAGCTGACAGTCGGGCGGCGATCGAACTCGGCCTTGCGGAATCAGCGCGGGCGGGAGTGGCTGCGCTGGGGGAAATCTCCACGCGATACTGGGACATCCCGACGGCCCTGAGCGAGGCGTCTGTGGACCTCGCCCGCGTCACGCCACCAGCCCCTCAGCTCGTTGTCTTCGACGAGGTTTTGGGCCTCCAACTCGCGGCGAAAGAGCCACAGATGGCGGACGCCCGTCGACACCTGATTGTCGGTGCGACGCGACTCCCCGGCGAGGGTGAGCGGGCATATGATTGGTCAGCTGGCCTCAGTCCACACGCCCCCTATAGCGTCAGTCGCGAACTCTTTGAGGAGGCTCTCTCCCTCTCGACGGGGGCCGATTGTCCAGTCGCCATGCATCTGGCCGAAACACCCGAGGAACTGGAAATCCTGGCCGCCGGAACCGGCCCCTTGGCTGATCTGCTCGCCGCTTGGGGGCTGTGGAGGCCAGGTCAGCAGGCGGCTTTTCGCTCACCGCTGGAGGTGTTACAACAGCTGTCGACACTCTCGCGCGTGCTGGTCATTCATGGGAATTATCTCACTCCCGCCGAGCTCGACTTTCTGTCTGGGAAGGACCAGTTTAGTGTCGTGTACTGCCCGCGCACGCAGGCCTACTTTCAGCACGACCGCTACCCACTCGCTGCTCTCCTACAACGCGACATCCGTGTCGCGCTCGGCACCGACAGCCGAGCCAGCAACCCGGATTTGAACCTTCTGTCTGAGGTCCGGCAGGTCGCCCAGCAACACCCTGACATCGCGCCCGCGACACTCCTGGAAATGGCCACTCGCCACGGGGCCGAGGCGCTGGGACTCGGGCACTCTCTCGGCACCATCGCACCCGGCCTGCGAGCCGACTTTTGCCTCCTGCCCATGGAGTCTCACATCCGCGATCCCTTTGAGGTCGTGCTCGCGTCGCCCCCCTCGCCATTGGAGTCCCGGTGACCCCCACGCGCTCCCGATTCTGGACTCTGATCACTCTTGTGATCGTCCTGCTCGCAGCTTGGTTGGCGATCTCACGCCGAGCGAGCGGGTCGCTGGTCGTCTATTGCACGCATGATCTGGTCTACGCCGAGCCTGTGCTGGAAGAGTTCACGCGGCAGACCGGGATTCAAGTGACCCTGGTCGGAGACACGGAGGCCACCAAATCCCTCGGATTGGTCGAACGCCTGCTGCGTGAGGGAGACCAGACCCCGTGCGATCTGTTCTGGAACAACGAGGTCCTCGGCACGATTCGGCTCCAACAGAAGGGCTTACTGGCGACGTACTCCGGTCCAGCGTCTCAACGAATTCCGCAGCAGTTCCGCGACTTCGGGAACCAGTGGTTCGGCTTTGGTGGACGAATGCGGGTTTGGGTGGTGAACCCCTCGAAGTTTGGCCCGCCTGAAACACCGATCACAGAAGAGTCGATCATGCGACGGATGGCTGAATCAGACCTGACAAGAGTCGCGATTGCGAAGCCACTCTATGGGACCACATTCACGCAGTATGCGATGCTCTGGAAGCTTCACGGTCCTGGTCAGACTCAGCTGGAACACCTCGAACTGGTCGATCGGGGCTGCCGGTTCGTGGCGGGTAATGCAATGGTTCGAGATGTGGTCGCGGGGGGGAGTTGCGACTTCGGCATGACTGATAGTGACGATGTCTTCGCTGCTCGGGACTCGGGTTATCCCGTTGAGATGCTGCCGATTCGGATCGACGGGAAGACACTCTGCATACCGAATACAGTCGCGATTCTGAAGAGCAGTGATCGACCGGTAGAGGCCGCGAGGTTGCTGGAATACCTGCTCTCGGAGGAGGTCGAACTGGAGCTCGCCCGAACTGCACGGCAGATTCCGCTGGGCTCCGTGCCCGACGAGAAGATCCCCGATGAAATCCGCCCACTGGTCCAGTGGGCCAAGGAGTCCTGGAACGTCGCCGACGCGACCGATGTTGCCCCGGCCTGTTTGGAGTGGCTCAAGTCGGAATATGCCCGATGAGCTACGAAGCCGCTGTTCTGTGGTCGATCGCGCGCAGCCTATTGGCCGGCGGACTCTGTGTCTGGCTGGCACGTATCGTGAACGCTTGGAGGGCGGCGATTCACCACGGAGGCACGGAGGCACGGAGGGGGGAGGGGAGCAATCAGCTGTCAGCCATCAGCCGGCAGCCAGAGGAGCGAGGTGGCGTTAGCCCAATGGCACTTGCTTTACTCACCCGAAGCGTAAGCGAGGGCGAGCGAGGGAAGACGTTCTCTGATGTTTTAGCCCCCATGGATTTGGTTTTTGATCCAAACCAAGTGCCATTGGGCGTCAGCCCTCGGAGTGAGCAGCGAGAAGCCATCGACCAGCCCCTTTACCCCGGCCCTCTCCCCCATGGCGACCCGCACTTTGGAATCCATACCGATCGTGGGGGTGAGGGAGCCGGAAAGGCTCAGCTTCACACCCAACTCCTCGGGAGGGCGAAGCTCCTGCTGAGCCGCTACCAAGGGAGACGCTGTCTGGCACAAGCGGCTCAGCAGGAGCTTCGCCCTCCCGGTGTTGGCCAATGTTCAGCCACGTCCACAGTTCACAACTCCCCTCCGTGCCTCCGCGCCTCCGTGGTGAACCCTCTTCTTACCCAGCACCAACGAGCCCAGCTCTTCCATGTCGTACTGCTCGTCCCGTTCTTCATGCCGGGGCTTGTCGTCGGCTACGCCTACCGCAATGCGTCTCTGGCGTTGGTACAGACGCCGGTGCTGAATGAGCTGCTGTATTTCGCGATCGTGGTGGCTCAGCTGTTGCCGGTGGCTGTACTGGCTCTGGAGTGGTTGCCGCCCGCGGCTCTCGGACGGAGCGCGCGGTACTGTTTGCAACTGGCCAATCATTCGAAGGGGCGTCTCTCGTTTGTGGAGCACGTTTTTTACGTGCTGGGAAATCGGAAAGACGGGCACGGAGGAGGATGGCGAGAGCTGCTGGCCGGGGAGTGGCCCCGCCACATCACAGCAGGGGCGATCGTGGCGTTGCTTTGTTTTCAAGAGGTCGAGGTGGCGACGTTGATGCAGGCTCGTGGGTGGGCCGAGTGGATATTTACGAAGCAAGCGGGCGGGGTCGAGTTGGTCAATCTCTGGCGGTGGCTGGTGTGGCCAGTGGGATATGGCTTGTTGTTGACGGTGCCGGCGGTGGGGTACTGGACGTGGAACAGGCTTCCCACCGGCCATGCTTCTGGGCCCGGCAAGACAGGCTGGAAGCCTAACCCACGGCGAGAGAGCTCACGCTCACCGGCTCGCCTGATCGCGATGGGAGTGGTCGTTGTGGCATGGTTACTGACGGTGATCTGGCCGGTGACGAGTTTGGCCATCGGGGCAGTTCGCGGGGCTGGAGTGCTGCAACTGCGATCGATGATCTGGCAGGAGATCGGCGATGCTCTATTGCTGTCTGTGACGGTGACGTTCCTACTCTGGGGTGGGCTCTGGGGAGTCGGGAAACTGCTGTACGACGGACTTCCAAGTCCGTCGTCGCTGGATCGACGGACTCGGAAGTCCGTCGTACTGCTGCTGGCAGTCTGTTTGGTGCCGGGTTTGCTGGGGTCGCTCGCATTGGGCCTCACAATCTTTGAAATCTGCCAACGGATCGGGGTCCAACCGTCGTACTCACCCGTACCGTTGGTGGGGGGGATGGTGTTATTTCTTCTGCCGAGGGCCTTCGCGATGCACGCCATGCTGGGTCTGGGTGAGGCCCGGACCGGGGTGTTCCTGGCCAAGGGACTCACTCCACTGCCGGATCAACGCAGCGGTTGGGGAGCGTCGATTCTGTGGGAGTTGCGGGGTGCGGGGCGATTCTGGACGCTGGCACTGCTGTTCTGGTGGTCGTACCTGGAGCTGACGTTGCCATCGCTGCTGCGACCAGCGGGGATGGCACCCGCGCCGATGCGGCTCTACAATTTCCTGCATTACGGCCACATCCCTGGACTGGCAGCGATGCTGGTGTTGGTGCTGGCAGTGCCGCTGGTGTTACTCGCGGTCGTGCGAGGTGGGCTGGCGTGGCGGTTCCGCTCAGTTTCAGGAGGGCGAAGTTCCTGCTGAGCCGCTGGCCGAGGTGGACATCCTCTGGCGGTAGCGGCTCAGCAGGAGCTTCGCCCTCCCAAGCCTCCCTCGAACCGAATTGTGACCGACATCCACCTCTGAATAAGCCACTCCGTTCATGCCACTCTGGACACTGGAAGATGTGACTCTCGACGGCCGTGGTCGCCCACGGCTGGAGCGGGTGTCCGTTTCTATTCCGGCGGGGCGTGTGGCTGTCTTGGGACCCAGCGGATCGGGCAAGACCTCGCTGTTGAATCTGCTGGTGGGATATGAGAAACCCGATGCGGGAGCGTTGAGAGACGAGGGTTTAGGGTTCAGGGTCAGAGGGGAGACGAGCGAGAGAGATTCGTCCCACTCTTCCCCAAACGCTCCACGAAACACGACAGACTTACGTCTGCCGCTCGCTGACGCTCAATGCTCAACGCTTAACGTTCAACCTCCCCCCCTCTTCTGGAGTCCACCCGACTACGGGCTGTGGCCGCATCTGACGGTGCGGGAGCATCTGCTGGCGGTGACGCCGGAAGGACGAGAGCCTCACAGCGAGTCTCTACTCACCGCGTTCGGCCTCGAACCGCTGGCCGACGCCTACCCCGCGAGCCTCTCGCAGGGCGAATGCTCCCGCCTCTCTGTCGCCCGAGCACTCGCCGCTCAGCCGCGTTGTCTGGTGCTCGATGAGCCGCTGGAGCATGTCGATGCGGCGCTGCGCGATCGGTGTTGGCAAGTGCTGCGAGAGCAGGTCGCTGCGACCTCGGCCAGCTTGGTCTTCTGCACGCATTCCCCGGAGCGCGTGCTGTCGGAAGCCGACTGGTGCCTGTGCCTCGACCAAGGCCGGCTCGTCTGGTCCGGCCCCGTGGAGGAACTCTACTCTCGTCCCGGAAGCCCGGAGATCGCAGCGTTTCTCGGACCATGCAATTGGTTGAGGGGGGGAGCTGTCAGCCAGACCAGACAGGCGAGCGGGGTGGCGTCAGCCCCTCAAGTGAGCGACCAAGGAACTCCAGCACTGAATTCCAATCCGAACGCCGACGAGAGAGAATCGAATGAACAAACAGGATTACCTGCTCGACTTCTAAGTTCACTGGCGTCACTCGGGGGGCCGACGCCACCCCGCTCGCCGGGTGATTCCTCCGCCCTCCAACCCGTCCGCCCCGAGCGGCTGCTCATTGCCCTCGACCCAACCGGCCCGTACCGCGTCGAGTCGGAACGCTTCTCCGGCAGCGTCTCCGAGGTCGAACTCACCCTGCTCGACTTAGGCACCACGCAGCGGGTCTATCACCGTCCCGCGCGGCCCGCGCTCGTCGCAGGCCAACGCGTGTCGCTCCGCATCCTCGCCATCGTCTGTGCCATCGCTCTATGCCTCTGGCAGACCGGGTGCAACCGCGGCTCAGCTGCGGAGATGTCGGTCGTCTCGTCGACCATCATCCGCATCCCGGTCGACGGCAAGCGGATGCCCGCTCCGCGCGCCCTGACCATCAGCTCGGCGAAGGAGCTGTATGTGCTCGACGACTCGGGCCGTATTTTGGTGTACGACCAGCAGAACACACTCATTCGGCAATGGAAGATGCCCGAGTCGAGCGTCGGCAAGCCCGAAGGGATTCGCGTTCTGCAAGACGGGCGGGTCGCCATCGCCGACACGCACTACCACCGCGTCGTCTTCTTCGACCAGCAAGGCCAGCTGCTCAGCATGTTCGGCTCCGGGGGAGAGAAACCGGGCGAGTTCACTTACCCCGTCGACCTCATGCAGGACCCTAACGGCTTCCTCTACGTCGCCGAGTATGGCGGAAAAGACCGCATCCAGAAGTTCGCCCCCGATGGCACATTCGTATTGGAGTTCGGCGGGCTGGGGACCGGCATTGGCGAGTTCCAACGCCCCAGCGGGATGGTTTGGATCGACTCCAAAATCTACGTGGCCGACGCGATCAACTGCCGAGTCCAAGTCTTCGACGACCAGGGGAAGTCGCTCGAAGTGATCGACTGGGCCGACCAGGGCGGACTCTATTACCCGTACGACATCGCACTCAGCCCCCACGGGCAACTATTCTTTGTCGAGTACGGGGCGTGCCGGGTCAGCGTGGCGAACCCGGCGGGTAAACTGGTCGCGCAGTTTGGCCGTGAAGGGCGCGGGCATCACGAGCTGTGGACGCCGTGGGCGCTGGCGGTTTCGGAGGACAACCGGGTGTTCATCGCCGATACGGGGAATCGCCGGATCGTGCAGTTGACGTTGCCAGGAGGACGGCTGTGAAGACACTGCAGCGCTGGCTGAAAAGTCTGTTCCCCGCTCCCCGCACTCCGCTCAAGTGGACGCACGGGATCGGCATTACGCTCGCGCTCGCAGCCTACCTGCTGGGGATGTGGCTCTTGCAGCGGTTCCATGTGATGCAGTTCCTGCGTCCGTGGGCGTTCGCACTGACTCCGCTGGCGGTGTGGGTGTGGTGGATGCATCGCAATGGCTATCACGGGCTGGCGCGCGGGCGGGCGAACGCGGCGCTGGTCGTGCGGTTGCTGCTGCTGGGTCTGTTCCTGGCACTGCTGGCCGAGCCGAGATCGGTGCGATCGACCGACCGCCTGTCGGTGGTGTTCGCTCTCGATAGCTCGGATTCGATCGGACGCACATCGTCCGAAAAGGGGGCTGAGTACATCGCGAAGGTCGTGAGCCAGAAGCCCGACGAAGACGAAGCCGGGCTGGTGACGTTCGCTGCGAACGCAGCTGTCGAATTGCCGCCGCGCGAGGCGTTCCCGCTCGAAGGCGGGAGCATCATTCTCAACTCGCGCATCAGCCCCGATGCGACCAATATCGAACAGAGCCTGTCACTCGCTGCAGCGATGCTCCCGGAAGACACGCGCGGGCGAATCGTCCTCATTAGCGATGGAGCCGAGACGGCGGGGAACCTCAAGCCGGTCCTCGATGACCTCAAACGACGCGGCATCACTGTCGACGTTCTCCCCATCGAATACAGCTACGACAAAGAAGTCTGGATCGAGCGTCTGGAGCTCCCGCAGCGAGTCCAACTGAGTGAGCGGTATGACGCCTCGGTTGTCGTCTCGTCGTTGCAGGCGGGGAAGGGGCGGCTGAAGCTCACCGAAAACGGCCAGTTGATCGCCGATGTGCCAATTGAATATCAGCAGGGGAAGAACCGCTACGACCTGCCGATGGAACTCAAGACGCCCGGCTATCTGGAGTACCAGGCGACGATTGAGCCGGAGGAAGGGCAAGACCATCTGGTGCAGAACAATCGTGCGGACGGGTATCTGTACATCGAGGGCAAAGGCAAGGTCTTGCTGGTCACCGATCCAGCGGGAACGGACGAGGAATGGAAAGCGCTCGCTCGGGCGTTGCGAAATGCGGAGCGGGAAGTGGAAGTTGTTCCCGCCCTCAATGTCCCGCGCGATGCGTTGTCGCTACTGCCGTACGACTGCATCATTCTGTGTAACGTCGAGCGGTTTTCGCTCGATGAATCGCAGATGCAGGCCATGCACGACGCTGTCTTCAACGAAGGCACCGGCTTCCTGATGGTCGGCGGAGCCCGCAGCTTCGGCCCCGGTGGCTACCACAAAACAGTGGTCGAAGACTGCCTGCCGGTCAGTATGGATGTGACCAACAAGAAGGTGCTGCCCAAGGGGGCCCTCGCGATCATTTTGCATACCTGCGAATTCCCCGAGGGGAACACCTGGGCCAAGCGGATCACCAAAGAGGCGGTCAAGGTTCTGAGTGCTCGCGATGAGATCGGGGTCATTGATTACGAGGGCGGCGAGCAGTGGGTCGTCAAACTCGGTGATGTCGGCGACTACGAAGCGATGGCCACCAAGATCAACGCCGCGGAGCCGGGTGACATGCCAGCCTTTGCCCCGACGATGGAGCTGGGGTTCAAGGCCCTCAAAGACAGTGACGCCGCCTCGAAGCACATGATCATTATCTCGGACGGTGACCCCGCTCCTCCGCCAGCAGCTTTGCTGAAGTCGTTCGCCACGGAGGGGATTACGATCTCGACCGTCTCGATCTTCCCGCATGGGGGTCAAGAGGTGCAGGTCATGCGGTCGATCGCCGACCTCACCGGGGGGCGGTACTACTTTCCAGACGACCCGAACAAGCTGCCGACGATCTTCTTCAAGGAAGCCCGCACGCTGAAGCGGAACATGCTGTTCAAGGGGGACGTGACAGTTCAACAGGGGTTCGTCTCGCCCGTCATGCGCGGGATCGACGCGATCCCGCACCTCGATGGGTACGTGCTCACCTCACTGAAGGAGACCGGACTCCCGGAGGAAATTCTCTACACCCAGCCGGAAGGGGATGGAGACATCAACGACCCGATCCTCGCCGTCTGGCGCTATGGGTTGGGAACGACTGCGGCCTACACCGCCGACTTCGCCAGTCTACTCGGCAAGAACTGGGTCAACTGGGAGAAGTTCGACCCGTTCGTTAAGCAGCTGATGATCCGCATCTCGCGCGTCCGCCAGCCGGGCCACTTGCGGATGTGGGCTTACTCGACCGGAGCGGAAGGAGTCGTGATGGCGGAGGATTTCCATCCCCAGGAGATGTTCCTCGAAGTGGCGGCGCAGGTCTCCGGCCCCAACGATCGCCGCGAGATGGTCACGCTGAAGCAGGTCGCCCCGCGCCGCTATCAAGCCCAGTTCCCGCAGTGGGGAGCCGGTCGGTACCAGGTCACGCTGCTCGGCAAAGCGGGACAACGTGAGGACCGCGCGACGGGAGGCTTCATCGTCAGCTACTCCCCCGAGTACCTGAAGTTCACCAGCAACTGGAACATCCTCCGCCAAATTCAAGAGCAGACCGGCGGCCAGATGCTGACCGAAACCGGGAATGCGGAGGAAGACTCGAAGCAGATCTTCAACCGCCGCCAGACCAAGACCACCTCTCAACCGGTGTTTGATTGGTTCTTGGTGGCGATGTGCTTTTTGATTCCTCTCGATGTGGGCATCCGGCGTATCCAGCTCGACTGGAAGATGATCATGACCAGCCTCGGCTTCGGCCGGGTGCAGGCCACGACCGCCACGATGGGCACCTTGCTCGCCAAGAAGTTGGAGGTCAGCAGCCAGCTCAAGGGCCAACGTGCCGACCTGCGTCCTCAGCCAGGAGCAGCCCCGGCGTTCCTCAACCAGCCCGCTCCCGACAGAACCTCCGCCTCCACCACTGTCCGCCCGAAACCCACTGCCGCCAAGCAACCGATCCAAGACACCACGACGACCAGTCGGCTGTTGGATCTGAAACGGAAGCGGCAGCAGGAGGAGGAGAAGTAGGAGAGGAGAAGAAGTTGTCAGTGTTCAGTTGTCAGCCAGAACTCCAGCTGTGTGAGCGGCAGGGCGCTAGCCCCCGGTTCTGGTCACCGTTCGTCCATCCTAGGCCCCAGAGCCGAGGGCTAGCGCTCTGTCCAGTCTGAATCATGGGGTTCAGTTTCGCCGGGAGGGCGAAGCTCCTGCTGAGCCGCTTCTGCCAGGCAGCGTCCTCCTCGGCAGCGGCTCAGCGAGAGCTTCGCCCTCCCGGTCAGTCACGTCGTCGACCCCTTCGCCAGATCTTTCAGCCTGGGTGATGCACTAGCGCCCGGTCGCTCACTCTGTCGATCACCCATCAACCCTCTCCCGAGCCTCACCCATGACCAATCTTGCGAACAACGACATCCTGGAAGTCGACACCACAGCCCCAGTGGCGATTGACATGGCGGCCATGAAGGCCGAAGCCCTCGATTTTGCGGCGACCTTCGAGGCGGTGCGAGCCGAGATCGGCAAGCTGATCGTGGGGCAGACCCGCGTGGTCGAGGCCGCGATGACAGCTCTCTTCTGTGGCGGCAACGTGCTGCTGGAAGGCGTGCCAGGACTCGGTAAGACGGAACTCATTAAGGCCATGTCGCAGGTCCTCGACCTCGACTTTAAACGCATTCAGTTCACACCCGATCTGATGCCCGCCGATATCGTTGGCACGAATGTCATGCAGACTGACGAGAAGGGCCGCTACCAGTTCGAGTTCCGCCCCGGCCCGATTTTCACTCAGCTGCTGCTCGCCGACGAGATCAACCGCGCGACGCCCAAGACGCAGTCGGCCCTCCTCGAAACGATGCAGGAAGGGACCGTCACCACGGCGGGAACGATCCACCGCCTGAAGCAACCGTTCTTCGTGATGGCCACCCAAAACCCGCTGGAGCAAGAGGGCACTTATCCCCTGCCGGAAGCCCAGCTCGACCGATTTCTATTCAAGATCAACGTCCCGTTTGTATCGCTCGCGGAACTGAATGAGATCGTCAATCGCACGATCCTCAGGCAGCAAGTCTCGCTCCAGAAGCTGCTCAACTCCGAGCGAATCATGCAGCTGCGAGAGGTGCTGAACAAAGTCGTGGTGGCCGACCCGATGCGCGACTTTGCGTGCCGACTGGTCCTGGCCACGCATCCTCAAACCGCCGAAGCCCCCGAAGGAATCAAGCGTTTCGTCCGCTGGGGAGCCAGTCCCCGCGCCGCGCAGGCTCTGATCCGCGCCGCCCGCGTGCGCGCCCTCAGCCAAGGCCGCGCTCACGTCTCCTTCGACGACATCCGCTACTTCGCCGACGAAGTCCTTAAGCACCGCACCCTGCTCAACTACGACGGCCAAGCCGAGAATGTCCAGATCGGCGAGCTGATCCAGCAGTGCGTAACGACCGTGGGCGAGAAGGCGGTGTGATACAAAGCGACGGCGCACTCGCTCGGAGCGATCGCTCGATGCCATGACGCCTGTTGCTCGTTGATCGACAGAATTAACTCACCAGAGCCGCAGTGCTCGGCGACTCGACCGTGGTGGTCATCCGCACTTCAAGCACCTCCAAGATTCGCTGCACCCGGTCGAGAGTCACCCCGCGGTACTCGTTCCGCTCATCGCGCGAGACCTGCGACTCGTTGACCCCCATCCGCTGCGCCAACTCCCGCTGCGTCAACCCTTGGGCGATTCGTAAAGCAATCAACATCTGTCCCATCCCCGCGAAGTTCTCCAAAACCGGGAACTCGCCGCGTTTCAGGGCGTCATACGTTTCAATCTCGTCCCGCAGCTTAGCCGAGAACGTGCGGATCGGATCAAGCACCCGCTTAATCCCCGCCTTGTCGATCCCGATCGACTTGAGTTCGTCCGCCTGCTGGCGAATCCGATCGTCCTGTTCGGCCAGCTTCTGAAGCGTCAACTGGTATTCTTGTTCCGCGCGGATCATGAGTCAGGCACAATCTTGATGATCCCCTTCGGGATTCCGCTGCACCCCAGCACCCTTCCGCCGAGTTTCCCATACACTGAGGCAGGCATACCTCATTTCGCGGTAGCGTCATCCACAAACTGAAACGCATGCCGAT
>Ga0105047_10008203_pt1 | contig 17436 bp, 14 predicted proteins | sample MAT04_FD_78384 | JGI IMG/M metagenome (GOLD analysis project Ga0105047, IMG submission 78384) | Freshwater microbial communities from Lake Fryxell liftoff mats and glacier meltwater in Antarctica - MAT-04 (megahit assembly) | ecosystem: Environmental > Aquatic > Freshwater > Ice > Liftoff...
GGCAAGACCCGCCGGGCGTTGGACTCCACGGTCCTCGATGACGCGGTCGCCCGCCAGGACACGATCACGATGATCGCCACCCAGATCCGCCGGGTCCGCAAGCTGATCCCCGAACTCGCCACGCCAACTCGTGCCCCTGCACTTCGACATGCCAGGACCAACCAGAGCGGAGGATCACCCGGCGGGCACCACGAGCGCGTCGAGGGCGACCGCTCCGGCGAGGCCCTTGGCCCGCTTCTTCGGACGCACCAGGACCGGGTTCAAGTCGATCTCGGCGATTTGGCCGGGACCGTTGCCGCCCAGGTCCAGCGCCAATCGCTGCAGCGACACGATGACCTTCGCCAGCGCGTCGACATCTGACGCACCAGCACCACGCACGCCGCGCAACATCGCGACGCCCCGTAACTCGTTGAGCATGCGATGCGCTTCGGCGACATCGAAGGGCGGAACCCGCATGGCCACGTCGCCCAGGACCTCGACGAACACGCCGCCCAATCCAGCCACGATCGTCGGACCGAAGATCGGATCCGTCGACATGCCCACAACGCACTCCACGCCACCACTCACCATCTCCGACACGATCACGCCGTCGATCGGCATGGGCGAACGCTCGAGCAGATCGTTGAACGCGGCCCTCACCTCGGCGGCTGTTCGCAGCCCGACTTTGACGAGGCCCAACTCGCTCTTGTGGGCCAGGTCCGCAGCACACGCCTTCATCACCACCGGGAACCCGATGCGTTGCGCAGCCTTCACCGCCGCCGCTGCCGACTGCACCAACTCCTCGTCGCTGAAGACGATCCCATAGGACGCCAAGAGCTCCTTCGATTCCCACTCGCTGAGCGACTTGCGCCCTTGGACGAGTATCCGAGCGGCCGCGGCCGCCGGTTTTGGTCGGGCCGGCACCTTGGCGAACGCCGAGGTGTACTCGGCGCGGAAGGCGTGGAAATCGCGCCACGCCCGAACGGCCTTCACGCAATTGCCGAACGTCCGGAACACGGCCACCTTCGATGATCCCAACAGGATGTCTCGGTACGCCGCCTCGGTTCCCACCGGCGATCCCCAGATCACACAGATCGGCTTGTCAGTCGTCTCCGCAACGTCGACCAGATCCTGCGCCAACCGGTCCGACATGGGAGGGAAGGCGCCCGTGATCGGCGCGACCAACACATCGATATCGGGGTCGGCGACCAACACATCGAGGATCTTGCGGCCACGCTCGTCGCCGACCGGATGGCCACCGTTGTCGATGGGGTTCGAGACCCGCAGGTACTCCGGGATCCACTGATGCAACGTGGCCTGCGTGGCATCGGACAACGTTGGGAGGCGCAACCCGGCCGAGGACAACAGGTCGCTCATGTGCGCACCGGTGCCACCGCTGATGGCGTACACCGCCACGCCGGGATCGGTGTGCTGAGGAGCTGGCGCTCGACAGAACAACTGAGCCGCGTCGAGCATCTCGTCGAGTCCGTCGAACCGCTGCACCCCGTATTGGCGGAACACGGCGTCAGTGACGTCGTCGGAACCGGTGAGTTTGCCGGTATGGCTCGACGCCATCGATGCGCCAGCCTCGGTGCGACCGACCTTCACCATGCAGATCGGCGTGCCGGCCATCAGCGCATGATCGGCGGCGAGTTGCACGGTGCGGCCGTCCTTGAATCCTTCGATGTACGCGGCGATCGCGCCGACCTCGGGTCGATCGGCGAAGTAGCGGACGAAGTCGGCGAACTCGAGGTCCACCTCGTTGCCGGTCGGCGCCCAGTGACTCAACGCAATACCGATCTCCTGGCTCTGAAAGATGGGGCGTCCCTGATGGCCGGACTGGCTGATCAACGCGATCCTCGGTCCTGGCAACGTCTCGTCGAACTCCTCGAAGGCATTGAGGTTGGTGTTCGGTCCGAGTAGATGGGTGGCGCCCTCCTCGATCATCGCCGCAACACGGTCCTGCGCACGACGGCCCTCTTCGCCCACCTCGGCAAACCCGGCGCCGAAGGCGACGGCGAAACTCGCTTCGGCTTCGATCGCCGCTGCCAACGAACCCTCGACGTCACCGGTGAGGATGACGGCCAGGTCGATCGTCCCGCCCGCGAGCGACACCGCGTCGGCAACACTGGCCGCACAGGCCACGCCATTGACGGTCTCGCGGTTGGGATTGACCGGCACGAAGGTGGCGCCCCGCTTGGTCGCCCACGCCTGGAGACGGGCGGTGATCAGCGTGTTGGGACGACCCGGCGTATCGGAGGCCCCGATGACCACGAGCGATGACGGCGAGAAGAAACCATCGAGGTCGACCTCTCGCAGTGTGGTGGGGCGGCCAGAGGAGTCACGATGGGTCGACACGGCACTGATGGTAATCTGACGACATGTCAGGTCCCCGATTCGACCAACCGATGATCGAGCCGGAATCCGAGGAGTACTGGGATGGCCTCAAGGACGGCAAGCTCCTGATTCGGCGCTGCGGATCGTGTGGCGTGGCCCACCACTATCCCCGACCGTTCTGCCCGGAGTGCTGGAGCGAGGACGTGTCGTGGGAGGAAGCGTCGGGCGACGGCACGCTCTACACCTACTCGACGGTGTATCAGAACGACCTCCCACCCTTCGGTGAGCAGGTGCCGTACGTAGCGGCCGTCGTCGACTTGGTTGAGGGTCCGCGGGTGATGACCCGGGTCATCGACTGCGAACCGGATCAGCTCGTGATCGGCATGGCACTGCGATTGCGAACGGTGCCGCTCGACGACGAACTTCAGATGACGGCGTTCGTCCCGGCCTGAGTAACCGGCGCGGCGCCCAGGTGAACCGAAGTCGTGCTGTCGGGGAGCACGGGGCTCCCTCAGCGAGCGACTTCGGCGATGATGGCGCGTTCAGTCTCGGTGAGGTGACAGGCTCGTGGGACCGACCGGTTGACGGCGCCCGTGATGCGCTCGCCGATATCGGTCCCGAAACTCGAGTTCACGTGATCAGGATACGAACCCATGGCGACCATGGCAGCGATCTCGGGCCGCCACCCGAATGCATCGCAGATCCGCGTGGCGACCGCAGCTGGATTCGAGGTGACGTCGTCGTAGCTGACCATCAGATATCGCGGGTCCGTCGCCGAGAACTCAGTGGCCAACATCATCGATGCAGCCCACTTCTCGGCCAACGAACGAACGAACTCGGGTGAACGCACGCGGTCGTTCCAGCGGGCGTTGAGATGGCTGGCAATCACGTCGGCTGGATCGCGGGTCATGTGGATGAAACCGACGTGACGCGGAGCGAACCAGTCGCGCAGCGTCGGCCAGTACATCTCGTTGCCGGGCGTCTTCTCACCGACGATGGGTCGGCCCTGCTCGACGGCAAAACGATCCAGGAGCTCCACGAAGTAGTCACGAAGCGAGTCGAGGGGAAGCGTGTCCGGCTCGAGTCCTGGGTCGAGCTGCGACGCCAGTCGTACGTGGACCTCCGCTGGGGTTTCGTGGTGTTCGATGGCTCGACCCATGCCGAACTCGAAACTGGGGATGGCAACGTCGGGGTGCGAGCCAACGATCCGTCGCATGAGACCGGTACCCGAGCGGGCGGGACCACCGATGAGGATGACGTCGACGCTCATGCTGTGGCACCGTCCGTGACCGAGGGGACCTGTCCCGTGTCCCAACACAGCCACTCGCGGGCCGTCCGTTTCGCCGCCAACGATCCCGCTCGCGCCAGACTCTGCGCGACACGAACATCATCGCGGTTCTCGGCTGATTGGCGCGCCACTGCACGGTGCAGCGCGCTGGCGCCGAGCGTTCGATCCCACTCGATATGGAGCGGCTGCGGCCAAGGCTCCACCTGATCGATGAACGGCGCCAGGCGCTCGGCGGCGGCCATCAGATGGCCGCCGTTCGTCGAGGACGGCTCGAGTGCGTCGACCCTGTGCAGGAGATCGGCGCACGTCATCAACGCGTCGAGGTTGTAGTTCGCATAGAAGTAGCCGCGGCTGCGCGATTCCTCGGCGGGCTGGCGGCCGTCGAGTTCGATCTGATCGAGGATGGCCCCGAGGGCGAGTGGCACCAATTCGCGGGCAGTCCCCAGCTCGTCGACTCGGAGCGCCAATGCCAACCCGGTGGCCAGACACCACGATGTGTGATTGTTGCCCCGCTCCAGTTCCTCCGTCCACATCGATGACGACAACATCCACGACAGGAACTCCGCCATCCACTCGGTGAGCTGCTCCGAATCATCGGTGGTCCAGGCACCGAGATCGCTGAGCAGCCGTTCGGCATCCAGCGCCGCAATGAACGGATGACAGCGGATGAGCCCCCAACCCGGCGGCTCGGGCCAGCCGGGAACCATCGATGAGTAGCGCAGATGCGGCCGCATGGCCGTGTCGGGATCGAGGAACCATCGGCGGAGGATGGCGGCGGCCCTGTCGGCATCGGGTGCCGAGTCCGTCAACCAGGCGTTGAGTGCCAGGGTCAGCGATCCATTGGCCATGTGACGAAGCTGGTTGGCGTCGTCGGAACCGGCGACCGATTCGGGATTGAGGTGGCCGTCGCGCAGGATCCACGGGAGGCCGTCGGACGTCAGCGGGTCGGGCCAGAAGTACTCGCTGAGGGTGCAGTAGTCGTGGCGATTCCCGCTCGGCGGCACGGTCGACTTCGACATCACCGTCCACGGTCCGGCGGTCGCAGCCCGCGTGGCGTCTTCCGACAATCGGCGCAACGACGGCACCCAGTGCGGCTCGGCGGCGGTTGCCTTCACCAGGCGGAGACGCGCTGCGTCGGCGGTGACGAGCTGGTCAAGAAGCGACAGCGCCGGGGTCACGGGTATCGACGGTAGCCCGACGCGGTCGCCTCTCCGAGGGGGCGCCGCAGAGTTCATCCCGTCGTCGCCGCGACGTCACCTGTCGTTCGCCGAAACCGACCAAGGGACGGTGGTGTCAGTCGGTGCCGAGGATGAGGGTGCCGTTGGAGCAGAACCACCCGCCGGTGCCGGACACACACGCCAACGATGCGTCGGGGACCTGGCGTTCGGGGAAGCCGTTGGCGGCGTGGTCGCCGCGCAGCTGACGGGTCGCCTCGACCAACAGGAACAACCCGCGCATCCCGGGATGACACGCCGACATGCCACCACCGTCAGGGTTCGTCGGCAGCGCGCCACCCAAGCGCAGCGCTCCCGATTCGACCAGTGCGCCCCCTTCGCCCTTCTCGCAGAACCCGAGGTCCTCCATGGTCATCAACAGCATGTAGGTGAAGGCGTCGTAGACGCACGCCACATCCATATCGGCAGCGGTGAGCCCCGCCATCGAGAAGGCGCGTGGGCCCGCAATGGCGGCCGGTCCGGTCGTGAAGTCCTTCCACTCGCTCATGGTTGTGTGGCTGACGTTCTGGCCGTGACCGAGGATCCACACGGGGTCCTTGGCGCAGTTCTTTGCCACCTCTTCGCTGGCCAACACAATGGCGCAGCCCCCGTCGGAACGGATACAGCACTGCAGCTTCGTAAAGGGATCCGCGATCATCCGACCCGACGTGACCTCCTCGATGGTGATGGGATCGCGGTACATCGCGTCGGGATTGAACCCGGCGTTGTAGCGGGCCGACACCGCCACCTCGGCGAGCTGCTCGATCGTGGTGCCGTACTGGTGCATGTGCCGACGAGCGGCCATGGCGTACTTGGAGATGATCGTGTGGCCGTACGGCAACTCGTACTGGATGGGGCCTCGGGCGCCGAAGCTCAGGTTCGCAGTGCGGCGCTTGGCTTTGATGTCGGAGTTGGCAGTGGAGCCGTAGACCAACACGATGACCTCGGCGTGACCGGCGGCGATGGCCTCAGCGGCGTGGGCGGCCATGACCTCCCATGTGCCACCACCGACGCCGGTCGAGTCGACCCAGGTGGGGGAGAGGCCCATGTATTCGGCGATCTCGATGGGTTGCAGCGTGCCGAGACCGTTCGACGCCAAGCCGTCGACGTCAGCCTTCGTGAGGCCCGCATCGGCGATCGCCCGTTGGGTGGCCTGGAAGTGCAAGTGATACGGCGTGATATCCGGAACCTTGCCGGTATCGGACAGTGCTGCGCCCACAATGGCGACTCGACGAGACATGGCTGGCATCGTATCTGACGACCCGTCAGGCCCAGTCACGACAGGTGCGGCGCGACGTCGGTCATCCAGGCCGACATGGACTCGTCACTCGGCGCGTCGCGGAACCACAGGATGAACTCCGAACATCCGGAATCAACGAACGCCCGCGCCTTCTCGGTGACCTGCTCGACGGTGCCGACCAAATTGTCGCGCACGTAGGGCTCGGGGTCGCCGCCCCACAACGGGCCACCCTCCGGTGAGGACAGCCAACGCTGGAGATCTGTTTCGGTGTCGAAGATCCGGCAGTCCGGCCCATGGGTTCTCACCACGCTGTCCGGGTCCCGCCCGATGTCGTTGCAGTAGCCCTCCAGCAACGTCGACTTCCGGCGGAATGCTTCCAGGCCGACCTGCCAGTTGACGGCATCGGCGTGAGCGGCCTCGATCCGCAACGTCACCTGCTCACCGCCTCCGCCGATCCACAACGGCGGTCGGGGTGTCCGGAGCGGTTTCGGATCGCAGTAGGCGCCATCGAAGGTCATGTGCTGGCCAGCGAACGTCACGGTCTCCTCGCTCCACAGGAGCGGAATGACCGTCACCGCTTCACGCAGGGTGGCCAGGCGCTCTCGTGCCGAGGGGTAGGTCCAGCCGTAGGCCTGATACTCGCGTTCGAACCAGCCGGCACCGATCCCGAGAATGAGTCGCCCTCCGCTCATCACGTCGACACAGGCGGCCTCCTTCGCCAGCAGTCCCACGTTGCGATAGCCGACACACGTCACCATCTGGCCGAGCTCGATCCGGCTCGTGTGTTGCGACAGTCCCGCCAACATCGTGAATGCCTCGAAACAATGAGTCGGCTCGCGGCGCGGCACCGTCTCGACATGGTCGTAGACCCAGAGATGGTCGTACCCGAGCTGTTCCGCCTGAACCGCCAGTTCGACCGAACGCGCCCAGGCCTCGGCGGCCCCCCAGCCGGCGTATTCCAGCTTCCAACCCTGGGGGATGAAGGCTCCCGAACGGATCGGATGTGGCGATCTCTGCAGCGCGGTCATGTGAACTCCCAATACTGGATCTCGATCATCAGAGGCAGTACGAACCCGGCGTAGAAGCTGTGCAAGATGACGGGTCCGTGATCCTCGAACGACGGAGCGATCAGGTCGACGCGACCATCCGAGGCGGCGAACGGTTCGGCTCTCGTCCAGCAGGCATCGAAGTCGCGCTTCGACGAGACGCTCAACCCGTAGTGGTCCATGCGCGGTGCAGTCATCGGGTCGTCTTCGGCGATGAGGAACACGAACTGGTCCCAGTGTCCCACCGACATGACGAGTCGCCGGTGGTCCTCTGTCATGGTCGGCAACTCCGCCATGCCGAAGACCGCTCCGTAGAACGACAGCAGATCCGCGCGACCGGATGGAGCGAGCACCGACGACGGTACGGAGAGGGCAACGTGGTTGAAACGCGGTGGGCCGTCCGCAAAGGACATCTTCGTGTTTGCTGGATCGGTCATGTCGCCTCGTTCGATCTGGGCTCGGGAATACTGGCCAGCGGGACGGCTAGGACTTTGCCGCCCCGGATGCCAGCGACGAGTTGGCTCATGGCGTCGGTGAGCTGATCGAGGGGCACGTCGTCGGGCTCGATCAACCGGTCGGTCGGCAACCGACCCGAGGCCAACCAGGCGAGGGCCTGCTCGAAGCCATCAGCGTCGTAGTTGAACGCGCCACAGATGTTCAGTTCGCACAGGATGATGCGGTTGGGATCGAACGACGGTGGCTCGATTCCGGATCCGACGAGGACCAGCATTCCGCCGCGGTCGAGTTGGCTGAGCGAGGCCTCCATGGCGGACCGCTTCCCTGAGCACTCGAAAACGACGCCCACCGCCTGTGGCGCGATGCGATCCGGCTCAGCAATGGAGAACGTCGTCAGGTCCGTTGGGTGGATCACATCGGATGCGCCGAGGTCGCGAGCGAGGTTGGCCCGCGCCAGCCCCGGTTCGCACACCGTGATGTCGGGGCGACCCTCGGCAACGAGCAACGCCAGAATCAGCGCGCCGATGGGTCCGGCACCCATGATCATGATGGGGCTCGTTCGTTCGCGGACACCGGATCGGTTGAGGGCATGAAGGGCGATCGCCAGCGGTTCTGCCAGCGCCGCCACCCGGAGCGACAGGTCGAGCGGAACCCGACGAAGCGAACGGGCGTCGACGGACACGAACTGGGCGAACGCGCCGTCGAATTTTAAGCCGCTGGCGATCTCCTCGCGTCGCGCGCACTGCGTTGGCTGGTCGCGTCGACACGCGTCGCAGGTCCCACACGTCGGGTCGGGCCCGCAGACGATACGGTCGCCGAGCGTCCACCCCACCACGTCATCGCCGACTTCGACGACGACACCGGAATACTCGTGGCCACCCACGCGACCGGGTTGCCCCCAGCCCTCCATCACCATGTGGAGGTCGGTGCCACACACCCCACAATGGCTCACTTCCACGATGACCCGACCCGGCCGCGATGTCGGCGTCGGTCGTTGTTCGACGGCCATCCGGCCCACGCCGGCAATGGCGCCGACGGCGTGATGGCTCGGCAGCTCGGTGTTGGCGGTCGGCGTCATGGTTGCGCCAGGAAAAAGCTAGCGCTGGCGTCGATGGCGTCGGGTGGCCCGGCGAAGATGATCTGGCCGCGCTCCAATGAAACCACTTCGTGCGCCAACGCCAGAGCGTGATCGATGTGTTGTTCGACGATGAGCAACGAGGTCCCCGATGCCAAGATGCGCTCCAACACCAAGTAGACCTCGGTGGTGATGATGGGCGCGAGTCCCAGGCTCAGCTCGTCAGCGATCATCAGCTTCGGCTCCACCACGAGCACCCGCGCGAGGGTGAGCATCCGCTGCTCCCCGCCAGACAGCGACCCGGCGTTCTGGGTTCGACGATCGCTCAGTTTGGGAAACAACTCGTAGGCCCGGTCGAGCCCGCTTCGCACGCCGGTGCGTCCGAATCTGGCCCGGAACGACAGCGTGAGGTTCTCCTCGACGCTCAGCGTTGCGAAGACCGATCGACCTTCTGGTGCATGCGCAACGCCTGCCCGTGCGAAGTCGTGGGCTGGTCGACCCGTCATGTCGACACCGTTGACAGAGACGGTCCCGGCGGTTGGCTCGAGCAGCCCCGAGGCCACACGCGCGACGGTCGTTTTCCCAGATCCGTTGGGACCGATCAGCGCCGTTGCTGACCCCGTCCCGATCGCCAATGACACCCCGAACAACGCTCGGAACTGCCCGTAGCCGGCATCAACGCCGGCGAGTTCGAGCACCGGCGCACTCATGTCCCGACCCCAGTGCCGAGGTATGCCATGCGAACTTCGTCCGACGCCAGCACTTCAGCGGTCGGACCCGACGCAATCAGCACACCGCAGTCGAGCACGGAGATCCGCTGCGCCAAACGAGACACCAGCGGCACATCGTGCTCCACCAACAGGATCGCGGTGCGCCGCTCGCGTTGCACCTTGAGCAATACCTCGCCCATATCGAAGGTTTCGGAGACGTCGAGCCCACTCGATGGCTCGTCGAGAAACAACAGCGACGGTCGACACATGAGCGCCCGGCCGAGCTCGACGACCCGGCCCTTGCCCAGGGAGAGGGACTCAGCGGCCCGGTCAGCGACGGGGGTGAGATCGAGGAGCTCGAGCGTCGCTTCGGCCTCGTCGAGTTCCTCCGATGTCGGTTTCGACCGGTTCACGAGATCCCGCAACAGCCCTCCGTTGCTGGTTCGGGCGCGGGCCGCGACCAAGAGATGGTCACGAACCGTCATGCCAGTGAACAGCTCGACGCGTTGGAAGGTTCGGGCCATGCCCAGCCGACAACGACGATGTACCGGCAGCCCACTGAGGTCGACGCCGTTGAAACGCACTTGGCCCCCATCCGGATGGAGCAGACCCAACAGGCAGTTGAAGAAGGTGGTCTTGCCGGCGCCGTTGGGACCGATCAGCGCCACCAGTTCGCCGGAATTCACGCTGATCGATACGTGGTCGAGCGCGTTGATACCGCTGAACCGCTTGGTGATCGATTGAGCATCGAGCAGAGCTTCCGTCACGGCGTGACCTCGGTGAGGGGTTTCGACGCGGCTGTCGAGTTGTCGGAGGCACCGCCTTCAGCGGTGCGCTTGCGTCGGTCCAGCCGCGCAATGATCCGGTTGAGCGAGGCGGTCGTCTGGAACTCGATGATGCCCTCGGGATGCTTGGCGTAGGTGAATGCACCGATGCCGAAGAGGATGAACGCGATTCCCTGTCCCCATGACGGTTCCGGCAGCTCCATCACACTCCGGGCGAGCCCGCTGGTCGACGGGTTCGACGCGAGGTAGTGCCCAGGCCAGGCGAAGAGCAGGTCCAGCAACTTCGGGAAGATGAAGAACGTGATGCCTGAGACGATCGCTGCTTGAACCGAGCGGGACCCGGCGGTCACGACCATGACCAACCAGACCAGACCGAAGATGAACACGAAGTTGGCGTCGTAGTTGGCCTGTTCGTAGTACGACGCCATCAAACCGCCACCGAACCCGGCGATCCCCGCCGACACGACGAACGCCACCAGCTTCGGTCGGGCCGGGCTGATCCCGATCGACGCCGCGGCGGCCGGGCTGCCACGCAGCGCATCGAGGTACTGACCGGTGGTGCCACGTCGGACCAGGATCACCCCCACGCTGATGATGGTGGTGGCGACCACTACGAGCAGCAGGTAGTTGCGATCGTCGGAGAAGTCGATGGACCCGATGAGCGGTCGCGGAACTTTCATGGGCACCGATCCGCCGCCGATCCAGTCGAGCGGCCGGAGTGTGCGCTCGAAGAAGATGGCAAAGGCCAGCGTCGCCAAGGCGGCGTAGACCGTCGGCAGTCGGATCACCGGGATCGCCAGAACGGCCCCGACGAGCGCCGCACCGAGTGAGGCAATGACCATCGCCAGCAGCACCGACATGCCGGTCTCGTTGACCAACTGTGCGGTTCCGAAGGCTCCGATGGCGGCGAACGTGGCTTGACAGAGCGAGACGGTTCCACCGACGCCGGTCATCATGACCATCGACAACATGATCACGCCGAGGCAGCTCCCGGCGACCACGAAACCGAGCCACTGCGGATCCAGCACGTTCCAGCACAGGTACAACCCGATGGCGATCACGGCCATCCCGAACACGCGCGTTCCTGTGGTCATCCACGGTGGTCGCAGTACCTCCACGGGTACCGGCGGTGGGGGGTCGACGCCAGCCATGGGGTCGGTGGATTCCTTGGTGAAGGCGATGTCCTGCCGCTTCACCCTGGCCACGACGAGCCGACCAATCACCAGAACCAACAGCACGATGAAGGGCAGCGACGGCCGCACAGCGGTGGCCAGATCGGAGTTGGCGGGGAGGAACCCGGTCAGCTCGGCTTGGGTGACTCCGAGGAGCAGCCCACCGACGAACGTCCGGGGGATCGACGTCAGGTTACCGAACACCGTGGCGGCCAACGCCGCAACCAGCAGCGTGAAGAAGTCCTGGTCGACGAGCTGACTGAACAGCGGCGCGATGAGCACGCCGCACAGGCCCGCAATGGTCGAGGACAGCATCCATCCCGCCAACGAAATGCGTTCGGCGTCGACCCCGTTGAGTTCAGCGAGGCGCGGACTCTCGACGACGGCACGCATGCGGAGTCCGAGTGCCGAGTAGCGGAAGAGGACGAACATGGCGATCACGATGACGACCGTCGCCAAGATGGTGGGGATCTGGGCGGCATCGAGGCTGAAGCGCGAGTTGGCTGGCCAGATGAACTGGTCGGAGCGCTTGACGTTCCACAGCAACGGAGGGTTGTTCTGCGGCTTGCTGCCGAACCCGAACACCAACTTCACGATCTCGGGTATGGCGATGAGTAACCCGAGGGAGGTGATCAGTTTCGCCAGCGGGGTTGCGGTGCGTAGGTAGCGGTACAGCACCCGATCGAGGATGAACCCCATGAGCGGGCCGACCACGAGTATCGCCACGAACGCCGCGGGGATGAGGTCCCATTTCCATTCCTTGCGCGTGAGGAAGAACACCGCCGCGGAGACATACGCCTGCGCGCTGAATGCCAGATTGAACACCCCGGAGGTCTTGTAGTTGAGGACCAGTCCCACTGCCAAGAGCGCGAAGACACAACCGAAGGGGAGACCCCGTAGTGCGTACTCGAAGAAATCGCCGACCATGTCGCAGAACGTGTGTGCCGTTGGTCGTCAGCTACAGCGGGTCAGGTGGCGCTCGGCGATCAGGCCGAGAAGAAGGTGGTCAGGTTGGCGGGGTCGCTGCCGTTGACGCAGAAGAACGGCTTCCCCGGTTCGGAGTAGTTCGGCGAGAACGCCGAGCCGGTGATGACCGACAGGAACGAACACGACTCGGCGGGGTCGCCTCGCTCAGAATGCGCTTTGGTCCAGTTCACGCCCTTGGCCAGCCCGTTGGCTTTGTAGTTGGTCATGGAGTTGATGGCGTCGATCAGCTTCTGTCGGTCGAAGTTCGGACCCACCGCTCGCAGGCCAGTCACGAGGAGATCAGCGTTCATCCAGGCTGAGAGGCTGTTCTCGGAGGGCTCGATCCCTGCCTTGTCTACGGCCGCCAGGTATTCCTTCAAACCCGCGGGTTGGCTGTCAGCTGGCAGCTCCCACTGGGGAAAGTCGGTCCGCACGAACGACCCCTCGAACAGGTCGCCGAACTCATCGACGAACTCATGGTCGTACCCGTTGGGGAGGTACTGCTTGACCGCCATGCCCTGCTTCTTGGTCTCCTTGGCGAGCGCCACCACCGCTGCGGTGTCCATACAGGTGGTGATGAGGTCGACGCCAGCGTCCTTCATCTTGGATACCTGCACCGAGAAATCGGTGGTGCCGTAGCTGATGGCCTGGTCAACGAACCCGATCGTGGCACCCCCGGCGCCGGCACCGTAGACATCAAAGCTCTTCTTCACGCCGTCGGCGCAGAGCGATGACTGCGGCACGCTGTAGGCGATCACGCCGATCTTCTTCGAGCCGGTGTCCTTGGCGAGCCACGGGAGGAATGGTGAGTCGCAGTCGAAGCAGAGAAACGAGCCAGTCTGTCCGAAGAGATTCTTCTTGGGGTTCGCAGCATTGCCCTCCCACTCGGGATTGATCGTCCAGCCGAAGGTGGGAACGTTGGACGAGACAGCAGAGTCAGCGCCGCTGAACAGCAGGCTCGCGACGGGCATGATGGCAAAGACGTTGTCGGAGCTGATCAGCGCTTCGATTTCACTCTTGTTCGACACCATCTTGTCGTCACGCTCGGAGACGAGGACGAGCTTGCGGCCGTAGATACCGCCAGTTGAATTGACGTTGTCGAAGTACGCCTTCACGCCAGCGAAAGCATCGCCGTATTTGCCTTTCAGGATGTTGGTGACTGACGCAACTCCACCGACGCGGATCTCGGTGTCGGTGACTCCGGCGACGTTGAGCGCGACCTTCTCCTGGGAGTTGGTTGCCAAGCTGCCCTCAGCGGGAGCGCCGCTGGGAGACCCCGGCTCGGTCACGCCAGTATCCGAAGCGGGAGCGGTGGTGGGCGATGCCTTGGAGTCGGCCGTCGAATTCCCGCACGCTCCAGCGATCAGCGCGATCGCCAGAATGGCCGGTGCCAACCGTGCGGTGCGCGATCCAACTCGCGGCGATCGGTGTGGCAGTCGCAGTGTTCCACTACGCATGACGCGTTCCCCCTGAGTCGATATCCCCCCGGAGCGGCAACGTGTCGCACCGGACCCTGACCGACCATACCTGACACGCGCGTCAGTATGTAGCGCATCGTGTTGCGGGTCAGCTGGGGAAGCGCAGCGTATCGAAGAAGATGTCGCTGGTGATGTCGACCAACTCGCTGACCCGTACGTCGAGCTGGCCTGTGCCGATGTACTGGCAGAGCCGTTCGAACATCGCCCAGATCGCGGTGACGGCAATCTCGATGTCAAGTGGTTCGGGCGATGGTTCCGGCCCCGGACCAGCTGCGATGGACGCGCTGAGTCGCTCGACCAGCGCGTTGGTCACGCGACCTCGGGGGGATTCAGCGGTGGTGTCGGTGGTGGCCCAGACATTCATCATGGGCCCGACGCGCACGCTGAGGTTCGCCAACGCGGCGAGCCACCGATCGAAGTCGGCGCGGTGCGCCGGTGTCCCATCGATCGCCGGTGGGATCTGCTCGACGAGCTGGACGAATTCCTCGGCGATGGCGTCCATCAGCGACTCGAAGAGGACCTCCTTCGAGCCGAAGTACAGATAGAAGGTGCCGTGGCTGGTCGAGGCTGCTTTCACGATGTCGTCGACGCGGGCCGCGTGGTAGCCGTGGCGAGCGAACACCTTGGCCCCGGCCACCAAGAGGCGGTCTCGCGTCTTCTCGCCTCTGGTCTGGCGGCGCTCGGAGTTGGAGCGGCCAGTCGAGGAGCTGGGGGCGCTGACCATGGAACTCGACGCTAGTGCGAGCCCAACCTGACGTCAGCGTCAGTAACGTGTTGCCGTGTCTGCGTCCGACCATCTGCCAGCGAACGGGGCCTCGGCCGTGCCTGGTCCTGGCCAAGCGCCGCTACCAGCCGCCAACGCCGCTGCGCTCATCATCCGCAACGGGACTGACCACGCGTTCGCCGGGCGACCGGCGATTCACTTCGGTGACCGATCGTGGACGCACAGCGATGTGCTGGTGGAGTCCCGCCGATGGGCGGCCCTGTTCGAGAGCGCTCGACCGATTGGAGGTCGCCCACCACATATCGGCATTCTGAGTGACAATACACCGGAGTACCTGTTCGCCTTGTCGGGAGCGGCTCTGTGCGGAGCGACGATCGTCGGTTTGAATCACACCCGCGTCGGGGAGCACCTGGCGAGGGACATCGCTCATACCGATGTCGATCTCGTGATCACCGAGCCGAATCATCTCGAGTCCTTGTCCGGTATCGACGGGGTGAGAGTCCTGGTGAACCATCGCCACGACGCTCGGTCCAGCGGTGTTGGTCCTGGCGATGATCTGGACGTCGCTCTTGACTCGGTCGCTGCGTGGACCGGTGGTCATCCGGTGTCGGCTGACGAGCGTTGGGCACTGATCTTCACGTCGGGTACCTCCGGCGCTCCCAAGGCGGTCGTGTGCTCGCAACGGCGATTGCTCGTCACGGGAAACCGGATGGCGATGATGATGGAGCTCGGTCCAGACGACGTCGGCTACATCTGCATGCCGTTGTTTCACTCCAACGCCTTGATGGTCGGCTGGGCTCCGTCGATCGTGGTCGGCGCATCGGTGGGGTTGGCACGAAAGTTCTCATCGTCGGGCTGGCTTCGTGATGTCCGACGCTATGGGTCGACCTGGTTCAACTACACCGGCAAGCCGCTCAGCTATCTGGTGGCCACGCCTGAGCTGGTCGACGACTCGGACAACTCGGTGCGAGTGGCCTTCGGCAATGAAGGTTCGCCACAGGTGGTCAGCGAGTTCTCGCGGCGCTTCGCCGTGAGGGTGATCGATGCGTTCGGATCGACCGAGGGCGCCATTGCGGTGAGTCGTGACGGACCCGCCCGCGCTGGCGCCATGGGCGTCGCCGGCCCGTCGATCGGCGTGGTCAACGATGACGGCGAGATGTGTGTGCCCGCTCGATTCGATGAGTCCGGCCGACTGGTGAATGCTGACGAGTGTGTCGGCGAGATCGTCAACACAGCCGGAGCCGGACCCTTCGAGGGCTACTACAACAATGTCGACGCCACGGCGTCGGCGACGCGTCGTGGGTGGTACTGGTCGGGTGACCTCGGGTACCTGGATACGGATCGCTACCTCTATTTCGCTGGCCGGACCGCCGAGTGGATTCGTGTGAACGGCGAGAACTTTCCGGCTGGCCCCATCCTCGACGCCATCGTCAGCCATCCGGGGGTGATCGTCGGGTCGGTGTACGGAGTGCCCGATGTTCATGCCGGTGACCAAGCCATGGCGGCCGTCGTCCTGGCTGCCGACGTCCGATTCGACGGCGCTGAATTCGCTCGATGGATCGACTCTCTTCCTGGGATCGGTCCCACATGGAGGCCCCGGTACATTCGGGTTGCCCAGGAGCTGCCGACAACGGGTACGAACAAGATCGTGACGCGAACGTTGGTGCATCAGAAGTTCCGCCGAGATCGCGTCGGCGACGACGAGCTCTGGGTGCGCGAGCGAGGAGATGATGCCTACCGGCGGTTCACCGCCGACGACGAGCGGGTGCTCGAGGCGTTGTTCATCGCCGCAGGCCGCGAACGATTCTGGGAACTCTGATGGATCTGTCCTTCAGCCCAGACGAGTCATCCTTCGCGGCGGAAGCGGGGGAGTGGCTGGCCGCGGCGTTGGCCGCTGCAGGACTTCCGAGCTCGTTTGCGTCGCTCGACGACGAGATCGAGTGGGGTCGACGATGGCAGGCCCGTTTGGCAGCTGATCGTTGGGTCGGGATTGCCTGGCCCGAGAAATATGGCGGTCGCTCAGCCACGCCCGTGCAGGTCGCCTTGTTCAACATGGCCTACGCGAGAGCTGGGGCACTGCAGCCGGTGAATCGAGTGGGCATCAACTTGGCGGGCCCGACGTTGTTGGCGCACGGGACCGAGGAGCAGCGCGCACGGTGGTTGCCGTCGATCCTCGATGCGTCTGAGATCTGGTGTCAGTTGTTCAGCGAACCCGACGCGGGAAGCGATCTGGCATCGCTCACGACGAGGGCGGAGCCGGCGATCGACGCAACGGGACGCGCCGGATGGAACGTCACGGGACAGAAGGTGTGGACGTCATATGCGCAGTTCGCTCGGTGGGGCATTGCACTGGTGCGCACCGATCCCGCCGCGAGCAAGCATCGTGGCATCTCGTACGTGGTGATCGATATGACCGCGCCTGGCATCGAGATCCGCCCCCTGCGTCAGATCACCGGTGAGTCCGAGTTCAACGAGGTGTTCCTGACCGATGTCTTCGTACCCGAGGATCAGCTGGTCGGCGACCTTCATGCCGGCTGGATGGTGGCGAACACCACCCTGGCCCACGAGCGCGGCACGAGCTTCCCGTTCAAGGAGCAGGTCGTTCACGAAGTGTTCTTGGAGCGACTGTGTGTCGAGGCGAAGGAGGCGGGACGCTTCGAGGAGGTCGAGATCGCCGATGGATTGGCGCAGAGTTTCATCGAGCTGCGGATTCTTCGCCTGCACAACTGGAGAACGCTGACCCGACTCGGGCGCGGCGAGGAGCCCGGCCCGGAGTCGAGCTGGATCAAGCTGGCGTGGACCGACATGACCCAGCATCTGTCCGACGTAGCCCTCGACGTGTGCGGCTCGACGTCGCCGCTCTGGTTCGGCGCGAGCGCAGCCCCTCGAACGGAGGTTGCTGGGTCGACAGCCGCTCCCAGCGCCGAGTCGACTCAGAGCGAGGACGACGTTGCCGCCGGATCGCC
>Ga0105047_10008204_pt1 | contig 17436 bp, 15 predicted proteins | sample MAT04_FD_78384 | JGI IMG/M metagenome (GOLD analysis project Ga0105047, IMG submission 78384) | Freshwater microbial communities from Lake Fryxell liftoff mats and glacier meltwater in Antarctica - MAT-04 (megahit assembly) | ecosystem: Environmental > Aquatic > Freshwater > Ice > Liftoff...
CTGTGCCGACCTGCTGTGCCGACCTGCTGTGCCGACCTGCTGTGCCGACCTACTGCGCCGACCCCGAGCCTCGCAGCAGCGTCGACGCGTGGTCGGGCACGTGCCGCTGGGAGTCCAGCGGCGGGCGCACGTACCCGGTCGACGGCGGCCGGGGCGGCAGCTCGACCGGGATCCGCTGGACGTCGCGGTAGTCGATGGTCGAGAGCAGGTGGTGGATCATGTCGAGCCGCGCGCGGCGCTTGTCGTCCGAGTCGACCACCCACCACGGCGCCTCGGGGATGTCGGTGTGCACGAGCATCTGGTCCTTGGCGCGGGAGTAGTCCTCCCAGCGGGTGATGGACTGCAGGTCCATCGGGGACAGCTTCCAGTGCCGCATCGGGTCGGCCAGCCGGGAGGCGAACCGGGCCTCCTGCTCGGCGTCTGAGACCGAGAACCAGTACTTGCGCAGCAGCACCCCGTCCTCGACCAGCATCCGCTCGAAGATGGGCGTCTGGTGCAGGAAGCGGTGGTACTCGTCGGGCGTGCAGAACCCCATGACCCGCTCGACGCCGGCCCGGTTGTACCAGGACCTGTCGAACAGGACGATCTCCCCGGCCGCGGGCAGCTGGGCGACGTAGCGCTGGTAGTACCACTGGGTGCGCTCGCGGTCGCTCGGCGCCGGCAGTGCCGCGATCCGGGCGACGCGCGGGTTGAGGTACTGGGTGACCCGCTTGATGGTCGAGCCCTTGCCCGCGGCGTCGCGCCCCTCGAAGACCACCACCAGCCGCTTTCCCTCGGCGCGCACCCACTCCTGCATCGTCACCAGCTCGGCCTGGAGGCGGAACAGCTCCTTCTCGTACAGGGCCTTGGGCAGGCGGTGGCCGACGGTCGTCTTCGGTGCTCTGGTGCCGGCCATGAGCCGCACACTAGTCCGCCACGGGTAGCCTGGGCCGTCCGCGCGCGCCTGAGATAGGGACCCGATGACCACCGCTCCGCACGCTGTGCACGCCCCCGACACCGTCGAGCACGCCGCGGCCACCCCCGAGACCGCGTTGCCCTGGGCCGAGCTGGGCCTCAAGCCCGACGAGTACCAGCGGATCGTCGACCTGCTCGGCCGGCGGCCCACGGCCGCAGAGCTCGCGATGTACTCCGTGATGTGGTCCGAGCACTGCTCCTACAAGTCGTCCAAGGTCCACCTTCGCCAGTTCGGGGAGAAGACCACGGAGGCGATGCGCGAGCACCTGCTCGTCGGGATCGGGGAGAACGCCGGGGTGGTCGACATCGGCGACGGCTGGGCGGTGACCTTCAAGGTCGAGAGCCACAACCACCCGAGCTTCGTCGAGCCGTACCAGGGCGCCGCGACCGGCGTCGGCGGCATCGTGCGGGACATCATCTCGATGGGCGCCCGCCCGGTGGCCGTGATGGACCAGCTCCGGTTCGGCGCCGTCGACCACCCCGACACGGCCCGCGTCGTGCACGGCGTCGTCGCGGGCGTCGGCGGCTACGGCAACTGCCTCGGGCTGCCGAACATCGGCGGGGAGCTGGTCTTCGACCCGTCCTACCAGGGCAACCCGCTGGTCAACGCGCTGTGCGTCGGCGTGCTCCGCCACGAGGACATCCACCTGGCCAACGCCTCAGGGGTGGGCAACAAGGTCGTGCTGTTCGGCGCCCGCACCGGCGGCGACGGCATCGGCGGCGCCTCGATCCTGGCGAGCGAGACCTTCGACGAGACCAAGCCCTCCAAGCGGCCCTCGGTCCAGGTCGGCGACCCGTTCATGGAGAAGGTGCTCATCGAGTGCTGTCTCGAGCTCTACGCGGCCCGCGTGGTCGAGGGCATCCAGGACCTCGGCGCCGCCGGCATCTCCTGTGCGACCTCCGAGCTGGCGTCGAACGGCGACGGCGGGATGCACGTCGACCTGGAGAAGGTCCTGCTGCGGGACCCCTCCCTCACGGCGGGCGAGATCCTCATGTCCGAGTCCCAGGAGCGGATGATGGCCGTCGTCGCGCCGGACAGGCTCCACGCGTTTCTCGCGATCACGGCGCGCTGGGACGTGGAGACCGCCGTCATCGGCGAGGTCACCGGCACCGGCCGGCTGACGATCGACCACTTCGGCCACCGGATCGTCGACGTCGAGCCGCGCTCGGTCGCGCACGACGGGCCGGTCTACCACCGCCCGTACGCCCGTCCGGCCTGGATGGACGGGCTGCAGGCCGACACCGTCTCCGGTCCGGCCGGCGCCACCCGGGCCGCCCGCCCGACCACCGGCGACGAGCTGCGCGCGACCCTGCTCCGCCTCGTCGCCTCGCCCAACCTGGCGAGCAAGGCGTGGGTGACCGACCAGTACGACAGGTTCGTCCAGGGCAACACGGCGATGGCCCAGCCCGACGACGGCGGCGTCGTGCGGGTCGACGAGACGACCGGCCTGGGCGTGGCCCTGGCCACGGACGCCAACGGTCGCTACGCCAAGCTCGACCCCTACGCCGGGGCCCAGCTCGCCCTGTCCGAGGCGTACCGCAACGTGGCGACCGTCGGCGCCCGCCCGATGGCGGTGACCGACTGCCTCAACTTCGGCTCGCCGGAGGATCCCGACGCCATGTGGCAGCTGGTCCAGGCGATCGAGGGTCTTGCCGACGCGTGCCTGACCCTCGGCGTCCCGGTCACCGGCGGCAACGTCTCGCTCTACAACGGCACCGGTGAGCCCGGCACCATCGACTCCTCGATCCATCCCACCCCCGTGGTCGGCGTCCTGGGCGTTCTCGACGACGTCGCCCGAGTCACCCCGTCCGGCTGGCGCGAGCCCGGCCAGGTGGTCTACCTGCTGGGCAGCACGGCGGACGAGCTCGACGGCTCGGCCTGGGCCGACGTCGTGCACGCCCACCTCGGCGGGCGCCCGCCGGCGGTGGACCTCGCCGCCGAGCGCACCCTGGCTGCCATCCTCGTCAACGCCTCCCGCGACGGCCTCGTCGATGCCGCGCACGACCTGTCCGAGGGCGGCCTGGCGATCGGCCTGGTCGAGGCCTGCCTGCGGTACGGCACCGGCGCGAGGATCTGGCTCGACGAGCTCTGCGAGCGCGACGGGGTGACGCCGTTCACCGCGCTGTTCGCCGAGTCGACGGCCCGGGCGATCGTCGCCGTGCCACGGACCGAGGAGGTCCGCTTCGTCGACATGTGCACGGCGCGCGGCTTCCCCGCGGTGCGGATCGGTGTGACCGACGACACCGAGCCGGACGTCGTGGCCCCCGGCGCCGTCGGCGGTCCGGTGCTCGACGTGCAGGGGCTGTTCAGCGTCCCGGTCACCGAGCTGCGGAACGTCACCTCCGCGACCCTGCCGCGCCTGTTCGGTTGAGCCCGCCGTGCCGCCGCGCCGCCGCACCGACCCGGCCGGGGGCCGCGCCGCGCTCGCGGCCTGGCTGGTGGCCGGCGAGGACGCACCTCGGGCCGTCGTGCGCACGGCGGTGAGGTTCACGCTCGAGGAGCTGGCCGACGTCGCCCCCGGCAACGCCGTGGAGATCCGCGTCCCGCCCGACGGCGCCGTCCAGGCCGTGACCGGGCCACGGCACACCCGCGGCACGCCGCCCAACGTCGTCGAGACGGACCCGCAGACCTGGCTCGCCCTCGCCAGCGGCGCCCTGACCTGGGCCGATGCGGTGGCGGCCGGGCGGGTGGCGGCCTCCGGGGAGCGTGCGGACCTGTCCGAGCACCTCCCCCTCCCGGCGGCCCGGCGCCGCTGATCGCGCCGCACCGCCGGCCCGACGCCGCCCTACGCCGGGGGTCGACGTCCTGGCTGGACGGCGCCCGGCCGTCAGGTGAACACAGTTGGGCAGGTGTGTGACGGATGTCACGCCCCCCCTGGCGGGCTTCGCCGGTCGGGTCTAGCGTGCCGGTGAGGTGGTCCGCCACGAGCGGGCCACCCTGCGCGATCGCCCGCCCTCGGCCTGTGCCCCCGTGCCCCCGTGACCCCTGGAGGTCCTTGCGATGCCCACCACCCAGCGCCGCCCCCGGCGTCTGATCCCCCTCACGGCGACGGCAGCACTGGTGCTGACCGCCGCCGTCGTGCCGTCCGCCGCCGCGGTCGACGTCACCCACACCATCGCCCAGGTGCAGGGCACCGGTGCGGCGATCGCCGTGACCGGCACCGTGACCGTCGAGGGAGTCGTCACAGCAGACCTGCGCTCCGGCGGCTACGGCGGCGTGTTCCTGCAGACCGAGGGATCGGGCGGCGCGCCCGACGCGACCCCGGGCGCCTCGGACGGGATCTTCGTCTTCCTCGGGAGCAAGAGCACGACCCTGGACATCGGCGACCTCGCGCGGGTCACCGGGACGGCGAGCGACCGCTTCGGCAACAGCCAGATCAGCGCGAGCGCCGCAGCGGCGGTCGTCGAGGACCTCGGGGTCTCGACCGCGCCCCCGGCCGTGACCGCCCTGCCGGACACCCTGGTCGGCGCCGACCGCGAGCAGCTCGAGGGCGTGCTGGTCAGCCCGACCGGCGACTACCTCGTGTCCTCGTTCCACCAGCTCACCCGCTTCGGCAGCCTGTGGCTCTCCGCCGGGACGGAGCCGTTGGTCAAGAGCACGGCCACCCAGCGGCCCGGGACTGCCGCCGACGCGATCGTCGCCGCCAACCTCGGTCGCCGCCTGCTGCTGGACGACGGGCGCTCGACCACCCTCACCGGGGCGACTCCCGCGACGACCCAGCCGTACCTGCCCACGCCGGATGCCGTACGCACCGGGGACGCGGTGGACTTCACCGGCCTGTCCTACGTCCTGGGCTACGACTTCAACGACTGGCGCCTGCAGCCGCTGAGCCCGCTCGACGCGACCACCGATGCCGCGCTCGAGCCGACGTTCGTCGAGCGCAACGCGCGCCCCGGCATCGCGGACGTCGGCGGCGACCTGACGCTCGCCGCGTTCAACGTGCTCAACTACTTCACGACGCTCGGCGCCCGCGGGGCCGAGACGGCCGGCGAGCTCGCGATCCAGAAGGCGAAGATCGTCGCCGCGATCACGGCACTGGATGCGGACGTCGTCGCCGTGCAGGAGATCGAGAACGCGATCCGGTTCGGCGGGGCGACCCCCGACGTCGCGCTCGCCGATCTGGTCGACGGCCTCAACGCTGCGGCCGGCGCGGCCGTCTGGGCCTACGTCCCGACGCCTACCTCGCTCTACGGCGTCGGCGCCCCGGCCACCGACGAGATCATGTCGGCGATCATCTACCGCTCCGACGCGGTGACCCGGGTCGGCGAGTCCGTTGCCGACGTCGACGAGACGGTCTGGGACATCGCCCGCGAGCCGATCGCCCAGACTTTCACCACCGCCGACGGTGACCCCTTCGTGGTGGTCGCCAACCCCTTCAAGTCCAAGGGTGGCTCCGGCACGGAGCCGGCCGACGGCCAGGGCTTCTTCAACGCCGAGCGGGTCGAGCAGGCGAACGCCCTGGTCGCCTTCGCCGACGAGGTGGCCACCGCCGCCGGGACGACCGATGTCGCGCTCCTCGGGGACTTCAACGCCTACGCCCAGGAGGACCCGATCGCGGCGCTGACCGCCGCCGGGTACACCGACGTCATGGCCGCCGAGCCGGCCGAGCACAGCTACACCTTCAACGGCGAGCTCGGCTCGCTGGACCACGCGCTGCTCAGCCCGTCGTTCGTCGGGCGGATGACCGGCGCCGAGGTGTGGGACATCAACGCCGACGAGTGGTCCGGGTACGAGTACTGGGGCGCCGCGGCAGCGCTCGAGGCGAGCTCGGTGTTCCGGGCCTCCGACCACGACCCGATCCGGGTCGGCATCACGGCCACCGCCCCGCCGGTGACCATCGACCTGCTGGGGATCAACGACTTCCACGGCCGGCTCGAGGCGAGCGGCGCGGTCGCCGGGGCAGCAGTGCTCGCCGGCTACGTCAACGCGGCGCGGACGGCCAACCCGAACACGGTGTTCTTCTCCGCCGGCGACTCGATCGGCGCGTCGACGTTCACCTCGTTCATCCAGCAGGACGACCCGACCATCGCGGCGCTCAACGCCATGGGCCTGGAGGTCACCGCGCTCGGCAACCACGAGTTCGACCAGGGTCGCGTCGACCTGGACGACCGCGTGCTCCCGGCGTCCGACTTCCCGTACCTCGGCGCGAACGTCTACGACCGGGCCACCGGGCTGCCGGCCTACGACGACTCGTTCGTCACCGAGGTCGACGGGGTGAGCGTCGGCTTCATCGGTGCGGTCACCGCTGAGCTGCCCTCGCTGGTCACCCCGGCGGGCATCGCCTCGCTCGAGGTCAAGCCGGTGCTCCCGGAGGTCAACCGCGTCGCGGCCGACCTCACCGACGGGGACCCGGTCAACGGCGAGGCGGACGTCATCGTCCTGCTGCTCCACGAGGGCGCCGCGTCCGCGGACCTGGCGGCCTCGACCGACGGCTCGGGCTTCGGCCAGCTCGTCACGGGTGCGAGCCCGGCGATCGACGTCATCTACTCCGGCCACACCCACCAGCGGTACGCCCACCTGGTGCCCGTCGACGGCTGGACCTCCGGCCTGAACCGGCCGGTCGTGCAGGCCGGCCAGTACGGCGAGGCCATCGGCCGCGTCACCTTGACGGTCGACCGGGCCTCCGGGGAGGTGCTGTCCAACGCGGCAGTCGTGACGCCGCTGGCCGGCTCCGCGGCGCCGGACCCCGAGGTCGCGGCGATCGTCGCCGATGCGGCGCTCGTGGCGAACGAGCTCGGCTCGGTCTCCCTCGGGCAGATCACCGCCAGCTTCAACCGGGCGCGCACCGTCGCCGGGGCGGAGAACCGGGGCGGCGAGTCCACCCTGGGCAACGTCGTCGCCGATGCTCAGCTGTGGGCGACGTCGGCGCTCGGCACCCAGATCGCCTTCATGAACCCGGGTGGCCTGCGGGCCAACCTCACCTATGCGTCCTCGGGCGCCAGCGACCCGGACGGCAACCTCACCTTCAAGGAGGCGGCAACGGTCCAGCCGTTCGCCAACACCCTGGTGACGATGTCGCTGACCGGTGCCCAGGTGATCTCCGTGCTGGAGGAGCAGTGGCAGCCCGCCGGGGCCCAGCGGCCGTTCCTCAAGCTCGGTGTTGCCGGCCTGACGTACACCTACGACCCGACGGCCGCCGCGGGCGCCCGGATCACCGAGGTGAGGGTGGGCGACGCCCCGCTCGACCTCGCGGGCTCGTACAAGGTCGTCGTCAACTCGTTCCTGTCCTCCGGCGGCGACAACTTCGCCACCCTCGCGGCGGGGACGGGCCGGGCCGACTCGGGCCGGGTCGACCTGCAGGCGTTCGTCGACTACGTCGGTGAGCTCACGCCGATCGGCCCCGACCTGGGGCAGCGCGCTGTGGGCGTCCAGCTGCTCGGTGCGCCGGCCGACGGATACCTGGCCGGCGACACCGTGACCGCCAATCTGTCCTCGCTGCTGTTCTCCGGCGGCGAGTCCCAGGCGACCGAGGTCACGCTGACCGCGGGTGGGGCGACGCTCGGGACCTTCCCGATCGACCCGACGATCGTCGACACCACCGACGAGGTCGGGCGCGCGGCGGTGACCTTCACGGTGCCACAGGGCCTGGCGGGCGAGACCCTCGCGGTCGAGGTCACCACCGCCTCTGGCACAGCCTCGGGCTTCACGATCCCGCTCGCCGAGGCCGCCGTACCGACGTGCACGGTGGACTACAGCGCGCTGCGGCTCGGCAAGTCCTTCCTCGGCCGCGTCCAGGTGGTCAACAACACCGACACTGCCGTGCGTGGCTGGACGCTGACCTGGACGTACGCGCGCGGCGAGAAGGTCACCACGGGCATCGGAGCCTCCGTGCGACAGGCGGGCACGCTCGTCACGGCGCGGAGCACCTGGTTCAGCTCGACCATCTACCCGGGCCGGTCGGTGTCCTTCGCCCTCATCGGCAAGGCGCCGAACGGGATCGGCACGCCGACGGGCTTCGCGCTCGACGGCCTGCCGTGCGAGGTCGCTCCGTGACCTGATCCGTCCCGACCCGCACGCCCCTGTCCGGCCGCCCCGTGCGGACCGGCCGGGGGCGTGCGTCGTCCCCGCGAGTGTTGTCGTGCCGCCGCCGAGGGCCCGACGCCAGTGTGACCCAGGTCACCGACACCCTGGCGGGTGCGACGATCGTGGGTCTAACGTCCTCGTAGGACGGTTCGCCACGGATCGGCCCGGCCCGGCGGGACGGTCGCCCCGTGACAGCCCGCCCGGCCGCGTCCGCCCCTGTCCCGGCGTCCCCTGCGACGGGGCAGGGGCGGACCTGCCGTCCCGTATCGTCGGGGCGTGAGCACACCCACCCCGCAGCCCGACGTCGTGCAGGCGATCGTCCGCCGTGCCCCGCGCTTCCGCGCCTTCCTCGTCACGGGGCTGCTGGTCGGTGCGGTGGTCGGGCTGGTCGTGGCCGTGACCACCTCGGACCCCGGCGGCGTGCGCGGTGCCGTCGTGCTCAGCCTCGTCGGCGTCGGTCTGCTCCTCGGCGCCCTGGTCGGTGCGGTGCTCGGCGTCGTGCTCGATGCCCGCTCGGCCCGTCGCCGGGGCTGACTCGCGCCGCCCTGCGCGCCCAGTCCTCGGGCAGCGTGGTCGGCCCCGCGCACCCCTGTGGGACCATGAGCCCGTGGCCCGCCCTGACGGACGACTGACCCATGACCTGTTGCCCGGTGAGAAGGGCCCCCAGGACGCCTGTGGCGTGTTCGGTGTCTGGGCCCCCGGGGAGGAGGTCGCCAAGCTCACCTACTTCGGCCTCTACGCCCTGCAGCACCGCGGGCAGGAGTCGGCAGGTATCGCGACGTCCAACGGCGAACAGCTGCTCGTCTACAAGGACATGGGCCTGGTCTCCCAGGTCTTCGACGAGACCGCGCTGAACGCCCTGACCGGGCACATCGCGATCGGGCACACGCGGTACTCCACGACCGGTGCCTCGACCTGGGAGAACGCCCAGCCGACCCTCGGGGCCACGGCAGGCGGCACGGTGGCGCTCGGGCACAACGGCAACCTCACCAACACCGCGGAGCTCATCGACCTGGTCGCCGAGCGGTACGGCTCACGCCGGCGCGGCGAGCTGGCGCGGGGGACCACCACCGACACCGCGGTCATCACCGCGCTGCTCGCGGGCGACCCCGACCACACCCTCGAGGCGACGGCGCTCGAGGTGCTGCCTCGGCTGCGGGGCGCCTTCTGCCTGGTCTTCATGGACGAGCACACGCTGTACGCCGCACGCGACCCGCACGGTGTCCGCCCGCTCGTGCTCGGTCGGCTGGAGCGCGGCTGGGTGGTGGCCTCGGAGACCGCGGCGCTGGACATCGTCGGCGCCTCGATGGTCCGCGAGGTCGAGCCCGGCGAGCTCGTCACCATCGACGCGGACGGGCTGCGCAGCCAGCACTTCGCCAGCCCTACCCCCACCGGCTGCGTCTTCGAGTACGTCTACCTCGCCCGGCCGGACACGACGATCGCCGGTCGGTCGGTGCATGCGGCCCGGGTCCAGATGGGACGGGTGCTGGCCAGGGAGCACCCCGTCGAGGCCGACCTGGTCATCCCGGTCCCCGAGTCCGGGACCCCGGCGGCGATCGGCTACGCAGCCGAGTCGGGCATCCGCTACGCGCAGGGGCTGACCAAGAACGCCTACGTCGGCCGCACCTTCATCCAGCCGTCCCAGACGCTGCGCCAGCTGGGCATCCGGCTCAAGCTCAACCCCCTGCGCGAGGTGATCCGTGGGCAGCGGCTCGTCGTGGTCGACGACTCGATCGTCCGCGGCAACACCCAGCGGGCGCTGGTCCGGATGCTGCGCGAGGCCGGCGCCGCCGAGGTGCACGTGCGGATCTCCTCCCCGCCGGTCCAGTGGCCGTGCTTCTACGGGATCGACTTCGCCTCCCGCGCCGAGCTCATCGCGACCGGTCTGACGGCCGAGGAGGTGGGCCGCTCGATCGGCGCGGACTCCCTGGGCTACCTCTCGCTGGCCGGGATGGTCGGCGCGACGGACCAACCGGCCAGCCAGCTGTGCGCCGCCTGCTTCACCGGCCGTTACCCGATCGACCTGCCCCCCGCGTACCGGCTCGGCAAGAACCTCCTCGAGCAGTCCGAGCTGCCGCTCGGCGCCCCCGAGGACGGCCTGGCCTCGCTGGTCGGCGGGGTCGGCGGGGCCGGCGCCCTGGACCACCCGTGAGCGCGCCGGACGGGACGGAGGCGGTCACCTACGCCTCGGCCGGGGTCGACACCGAGGCCGGCGACAAGGCCGTCGAGCTGATGAAGGACGCGGTCCGGGCCACCCACGGGCCGCGCGTGCTCGGCGGGGTCGGGGGGTTCGCCGGGATGTACGACGCCGCCTTCCTGAGGCGCTACCGGCACCCCGTCCTGGCGACCTCGACGGATGGCGTCGGCACCAAGGTGGCGATCGCCCAGGCGATGGACGTGCACGACACCATCGGGTTCGACCTCGTCGGGATGGTCGTCGACGACATCGTCGTGGTCGGTGCCGAGCCGCTGTTCATGACCGACTACATCGCGACCGGCCGAGTAGTCCCGGAACGGATCGCCGACATCGTGCGCGGGATCGCCGCGGCCTGCGCTCAGACGGGGACCGCCCTGGTCGGCGGGGAGACCGCCGAGCACCCCGGTCTGCTGGCCCACGACGAGTACGACGTCGCGGGTGCGGCCACCGGCGTCGTCGAGGCCGACGCCGTCCTGGGCCCGGACCGCGTGCGCGAGGGCGACGTCGTGCTGGCGATGGGCTCGTCCGGGTTGCACTCCAACGGCTACTCGCTCGTCCGGCGGGTCGTCTCGGTCGCCGGCTGGGCGCTGGACCGCGAGGTGCCCGAGCTGGGCCGCGCGCTGGGCCTCGAGCTGCTCGAGCCGACCCGGCTGTACACCCGGCCGTGCCTCGCGCTGGCCCGGGACGAGGGCGCCAGGGTGCACGCCTACAGTCACGTCACCGGCGGCGGCCTGGCGGCCAACCTCGCGCGCGTGCTGCCCACCGGGCTGCTGGCCGACGTCGAGCGCGGGAGCTGGGCCGTACCGCCGGTCTTCGAGCTGATCCGTGGTCTGGGCCGGGTCGCGTGGCGCGACCTGGAGGCCACGCTCAACCTCGGGGTGGGCATGGTCGCGGTGGTCGGCGCCGAGGGAGTCGACGCGGCCCTGGCGCGCCTGCGCGCAGACGGTGTGCCGGCCTGGGTGCTCGGGTCCGTGCGCGGCGACGACGGCGTGCAAGGACCCGACCTCGTGCGGGGCACCAAGGGGGTCCACGCGGGTGCCGTGCACCTGCACGGGAGCTACCGGACCGGCTGAGCGCCGCGCCCACCGGTCGGTCCGGCGTGAGGTGCCGTCCGGGCGCACGCGGCCGAGGCGTCGGGCGGACCGACGCCCGCTTGTCATCGGGAGGCGGCCGACCAGCCCTCGTCGTCCTCGTCGTCGGCCACCGGGGCTTGGCGAGCCTGGGTCACCACATCGCTGCGGGCTCCGCCAGACGTGAGCTCCTGCTCGAGGGCTCGGTAGTTCGGCTCGTAGCTGGAGTACTTCAGCTCCCGAGCGACCTTGGTCTGCTTAGCCTTCTGACGGCCGCGCCCCATGGCATCGACCCCCTCTAACGTAGACACGGGGCGGCAGCGTGCGATCGCGTACGGCCCCGGAGTTGTGGTTCCTCGTCGTAGGTAACGGTACATGCTGTCCGGACATTCCGGCGACCTCCGTCCGGAGGCCGGCCGGGGTGGCAGCGGTGGCGGCGGCTCACCCGCTACCAGAGGCCCGGCGCCTGCGTGTCGGGTCACGGCGCGATCACGAAAGTGTGTCGGAATCGTCCGGCGGAATCCGAGATGTCCCGGTCTGTCCGGAGTACGGTGGTCCGGATAGGTCCGACGGTTCTTGTCCGGTCGGCACGGGTGCCCGCCGTTCGGGGCGCGCGGGTCGACGCGATCCTGGGAGGTCCCCGTGGCTGAACGCCCCGAGCCCGATGCTCTGCTCACCCCGTCGGAGGTGGCGGAGATGTTCAGGGTCGACCCCAAGACCGTCACGCGTTGGGCGAAGGCCGGGAAGCTGTCCTCGATCCGCACCCTCGGCGGTCACCGCCGCTTCCGCGCCTCCGAGGTGCACGACCTCGTGGGACTCCCGCAGCAGCGACTGACGCCCGCCTAGACCTTGCGCACCACCGCGGTGACCAGGGCGAGTGCCGCGGCCGCTCCAGCACCGAGGATCACCCATCCGGTGGTCGTCGCCTCGGGCTCGCCCTTCGTCCGCTCCTCGCCGGTGACCCGGCGCCGCAGGTCCGCGACCGCCGCCTTGGTCTCGTCGACAGCGCGTGCGGCGTTGGCGCGAGGGTCCAGCCGGTCGCTCAGCTCGTCGACCGTCGCCTGGAGCTCGGCCCGGGTCTTGGCGATCTCCGCCTCGATGTCATCGATCCCGCTCATGCGCCCAGTCCCTTCTTCACTGCCTCGACGTCGGCCTTGATGCTCTCCTGCGCCTTGGCGGGGACCGGCGGGGTCCCGCGATCGAGCAGCTTCTTGCCGGCGAACCCCAGTCCGGCGGCGATGGCCAGCAGGAGGGCCATGACGATGAGCGCCGCGGCCCAGGCCGGTAGCCACACGTCGAGCACGAGCACGAGCGCGGCGACGAGCGTGCCGAGCGCGAAGAACGCCAGCAGGCCGGCGACGACGAACAGCCCGATCCCCGCACCGGCGTTCTTGGCCTTCTCGGCCATCTCGGCCTTGGCCAGCCGGATCTCGTCCCGGATGAGCTGGGAGAGCTTCTCGGACAGCGTGCTGACCAGCTCTCCGATGCTCGGTCGGACGTCCTGCCGTCCGCTGCCGCTCAGACTGCTCGTCACCGCACCACGTCCTTCGTCGATGCTCGCGGGGCGGTCCCGCCCTGCCTGACCATTGTCCGGTACCCAACGGCCCGGCGCACGCGGTTCGCCACCCACGATCGCCCCGGGGGCAGGGAAGTCGTGGGGCAGCGGGGTCGGCGGGGGAACGGGGTCTGGGGGGGCCGGGGTCGGCGGGGAAACGGGTTCTGCGGGGGAACGGGGTCGGCGGGGGAAGGTGGCCACTGGCAGGGTCGAACTGCCGACCTTTCGATTTTCAGTCGAACGCTCTACCAACTGAGCTAAGTGGCCATGCCTGCGCCAGGCGCAGACCCCGACGCCCGGTGCGAGACCGGACGTACGAGCGACCCCGACGGGACTTGAACCCGCGACCTCCGCCGTGACAGGGCGGCGCGCTAACCAGCTGCGCTACGGGGCCTTGTGGTGAGACAAGGTCCTGCTGAGAAACCTGTCCGTACCCCCAACGGGATTCGAACCCGTGCTACCGCCGTGAAAGGGCGGGGTCCTGGGCCGCTAGACGATGGGGGCCCGGTAGGACGCCCAGGACGTCGATACGCCCAAGACCTCCGAAAGCATACGGGTTACCCCGGAGATCTCCAAAGCGACCCCGAGGGGCGTCCTGTCCGCTCCGGGGCCACGCGCGTGCGGGCCGAGCGGGACACAATGGTGGTGTGGTCGAGATGTCGCGGGAGGCGTTCGAGGACGCCGTGCGCGACGCCCTCGACCTCATCCCCGACGAGCTCGCCGTGCAGATGGACAACGTCGTCGTGCTGGTCGAGGACGAGGCCCCCGCCGACGAGCCCGGCCTGCTCGGGCTGTACGAGGGTGTGGCGCTCACCGAACGGGACGGCTGGTGGGCCGCCGGGTCGCTGCCGGACCGGATCACGGTGTTCCGGCTGCCGACCCTGGCGATCTGCGCCACCGAGCGTGAGGTGGTCGAGGAGGTCGCGGTCACCGTGGTGCACGAGATCGCGCACCACTTCGGGATCGACGACGAGCGGCTGCACGAGCTCGGCTGGGACTGACCGACACCACCACGGCACAGGAGGACGGATGCGGATCGGGATCGTGCTGCTGCCCCAGGAGCGGTGGGCCCTGGCGGAGAGCCGCTGGCGCCGGGCCGAAGAGATGGGGTTCGACCACGCGTGGACCTACGACCACCTGGCGTGGCGCTCGCTGGTCGACGAGCCGTGGTTCGCGACGGTACCGCTGCTGGCGGCGGCCGCGGTGGTCACCGAGCGGATCGTTCTGGGCACCTGGGTGGCGAGCCCGAACTTCAGGCACCCCGTCCCGTTCGCCAAGGACGTCATGGGCCTGGACGACGTGTCCGGGGGGCGGCTGCTGCTCGGTCTGGGTGCGGGCGGCACGGGGGTCGATGCCGAGGTGCTCGGCCCGGGGCCGTCGCCCAGGGTCCGGGCCGACCGCTTCGCCGAGTTCGTCGATCTGCTCGACACGCTGCTCACCCACCCGGTGACCGAGCGTGCCGGGGAGCACTGGGAGGCGCACGGTGCCCGGATGATCCCCGGGTGCGTGCAGCTGCCGCGGGTGCCGTTCGTCGTGGCGGCCAACGGCCCGCGGGCGATGGGGGTGGCCGCGCACCACGGGCAGGGCTGGGCCACCTACGGCCCGACCGTCGACGTCGGCGGTGACGGCGGCGTGGCCGGCGCCCAGGAGCAGTGGTGGTCGGGGCTGGCCGCGATGGTCGAGCGATTCGAGGCGGTCGCCACGGCGACGGGTCGCGCCCCGGCCTCGGTCGACCGCTATCTCAACATCGACGGCGCACCCGTCTACTCGCTCGGCTCGGCTCAGGTGCTCGCCGAGGGCGTCGAGCGGGCGGCGGCGCTGGGCTTCACCGACGTCGTGGTGCACTGGCCGCGGGCCGAGGGCGTCTACGCGGGTCGCGAGAGCGTGCTCGAGGAGGTCGCCGGCCGGCTGGACGCGCTGCGCGGGCTCTGAGGCCCCGCGCCGTCCGGGGCGGGCCGACGGCGCCGGTGGGGAGGCTCAGACCTGCCCGGCGACCTGACGGGCCCGCCAGGCGGTCGCGACCATCGAGGCAAGGTCGTGGGTCATCCGCCAGTCGAGGTCGCGGGCGGCGGCCGCACCGGACGCGACGATCCGTGCCGGGTCGCCGGGACGCCGTGGCGCGAGGTCGGGGGTGAAGGTGATGCCCGTCACCTGGGCCATGGCGGTCATGATCTCGCGCACCGACACGCCGTCGCCGCTGCCGAGGTTGTAGACCGGGGCCAGCGCACCCCCCTGCGCCAGCGCGCGGGCCGCTGTCACGTGCGTGCTGGCGAGGTCCGCGACGTGGATGTAGTCCCGCACGCAGGTGCCGTCCGGGGTGGGGTAGTCGGTGCCGTTGATCCGTGGCGTGCGACCGTCCACCAGCGCGTCAAGGACGAGCGGGAAGAGGTTGTGCGGGCTCGAGTCGTACAGGTCTTCGCGCCCCGAGCCGACGACGTTGAAGTACCGCAGCGAGGTGTGGCGCAGGGGGAGCGGACCGTCGGCGGTCGCGCGGGCCTGGTCGGCGAGCAGCCACTCACCGATGAGCTTGCTCTCGCCGTACGGCGACTCGGGTGCGGTGGGCGTGGCCTCGGTCACCAGGTCGGTGTCCGGGGTGCCGTAGACCGCGGCGCTGGAGGAGAAGACGATGCTCGCAACGCCGGCCTCGGCCATCGCCCGCAGCAGGCTGACCGTGCCGGTGACGTTCTGCTCGTAGGTGTGCAGCGGCCGCCGGACGCTCACCCCGGCGTACTTGTAGCCGGCCAGGTGGACCACGCCGGTCACGGCGTGCTCGCGCAGCGCCGTGGCAACCGCGGCGGTCTCCAGGAGGCTCGCCTGGACGAGTGGGACGCCATCGGGCACGAAGGACGCGTGCCCGGAGGACAGGTCGTCCAGGACGACGACGCCGATCTGCTCGTCGAGGAAGGCCTGCACCACGTGCGAGCCGATGTACCCGGCCCCGCCGGTCACCATCCATGTCATGGCGGCCACGTTACCTACACATCCCAACCAAAAGCAACAAAACTCAACAATGAGGGGAAATCCCCGGGGGGGGTGACGGCCGGGACCCGAGCGACGCGCACTCGGGTCCCGACCGGGCGCCGGTCAGGCCTTGCGGCTGCCGAGGAGACGGCTGGCGATGATGACGCCGATGACGGCAAGCACGAGCTGGACGAGCAGCTCGACCCAGTCGATCCCGTCGGTGTCGCGCATCGGACCGACGATCGCCGTGCCGAGGAACGCGGCGACGACGCCGACGATGATCGTCACGAGGATCGAGATGTTCTGGCGTCCCGGTGCGAACAGGCGGCCGAGCGCGCCGACGACGACGCCGATGATGAGGGCGCTGATGATGCCGGTGATGGTCATGTGGATCTCCTGTCGGTGAGGGGCTTGGGGGCCCGCCGAGTGAGGCTAGGCGAGGTCGCCCCGACCCGCACGTCGGAGCGCGTGGGCCTAGCCTGGCTCGGTGACTCCCACCCAGGTCGCGGCGGCATCCCCTTCCGGGGCGGTCGTCGTGCTCGCCATCGCCGGTGCGCTCATCGCGGCGCTCGTGCTCGCCGAGGTGGTATCGGCTGCCGTCCGCACCCTCGGACGGCGCTCGTGGCTCGCCGAGAACCTCTCCCGCCGGTGCCGGCAGCCGGTCCGGCTGGTGCTCGTCGTCGTCGCGTCCTGGACCGCCCTGCGCCTGGTCGTCGCCGCCCCGCCCGAGGGTCCGGGCTGGCGCCCCACCGCCGAGCACATCGCCCTCGTCGTCCTCATCGGGGGCGTGGCGTGGCTCGTCGGGGCACTGGCCTTCGTCGTGGAGGACGCGGCGATGGCGCGCTACCGGCTCGACCAGCCGGACAACCGGCACGCCCGGCGGGTGCGCACCCAGGTCTCGCTGCTGCGCCGGCTGACGGTCGCGCTGCTGGTCGTCGGTGCCGTCGCCGGGGTGCTGCTGACGTTCGAAGGTGCGCGGACCTTCGGCGCCGGGCTGCTCGCCTCGGCGGGGCTGCTGTCCGTCGTCGCCGGCCTGGCGGCCCAGACGTCGCTCGCCAACCTCTTCGCCGGGGTGCAGCTGACGTTCACCGATGCCATCAGGGTGGACGACGTCGTCGTCGTCGACGGCGAGTGGGGGCGGATCGAGGAGATCACGCTGACCTACGTCGTCGTGCACGTCTGGGACGACCGGCGGCTCATCCTGCCCTCGACGTGGTTCACCACGACCCCGTTCCAGAACTGGACCCGGCGGGCCGCCGACCTGCTGGGCACCGTCGAGCTGGACCTGGACTGGACCGTCCCGGTGCCGGCCCTGCGCGCCGAGCTGGTCCGACTGCTCCAGGACTGCGACCTGTGGGACCACCGGGTCGGGGTGCTCCAGGTGACCGACGCGACCGGTGGCTACGTGCGGGTGCGTGCGTTGGCCTCGGCGGTGGACGCCCCGACCTTGTACGACCTGCGCTGCATGATGCGCGAGGGTCTGGTCGACTGGCTCCAGCGCGAGCACCCGCAGGCCCTTCCCCGCCAGCGCTGGCAGGGCGAAGGCCCCGGCGCCTTTCCGGGCCATGCTCCCGATTCCACCGCTCCCACCTCACAGCCCCCCCCCCCCCCCCCCCCCCGCCCCCCCGGGCCACCCCCCCCCCCCCCCCCCCCCCCCCCCCCCCGCCCCCCCCCC
>Ga0105047_10008206_pt1 | contig 17433 bp, 17 predicted proteins | sample MAT04_FD_78384 | JGI IMG/M metagenome (GOLD analysis project Ga0105047, IMG submission 78384) | Freshwater microbial communities from Lake Fryxell liftoff mats and glacier meltwater in Antarctica - MAT-04 (megahit assembly) | ecosystem: Environmental > Aquatic > Freshwater > Ice > Liftoff...
ACGCGTTTGCGGCTCGACAGGCTGGCGGCTGGTGAAGTTCTCGAAATCCGCTTCAGGGGCCAGGAGCCGCGCGAAAATTTGCCGCGGAGCCTTGCCGAACAAGGCCATGAGGTGCTTCGGCTCGACCTTCGCGACGACGGAGACGGCACGCTTGTTGTCAGGAAGGGTGGTGCCTGAGCCAACGGCGCAGCAGTTCCGCGTGCAGGCCTGGAGAATAGTAGTTCCGGCGGAGCCCGATCCTCTCGAACTCCATCGCGCGATACAAGGCCCGCGCCGGGCCGTTCGCCTCCGCCACTTCGAGGAACATGCGCCCGGCCCCCAGCGCGGTCGCCGTCGCAGCCGCCGTCTCGACCAGAACTGCACCTAGGCCCCGGCGCCGTGACGCGGGCAGGACGGCCAGCGTCAGGATTTCCGCCTCGTCCAGCACGTGCCGAACCAGGATGAAGCCCTCGCTCCCGCAGCGGAAGCCGAACACACCGGCCAGGCCGAGCAGCGCTGTCATGGTGGCCGCGTCCCAAGCGGCGGAGGCGGGGAAGACCTCGGCATGGATCGCGGCCAACGCCTCGGCGTCGCTCACCGTGACTGCCTCAGGCACTGGGGCCCCGGCGGTCACGTGGTGGCGGGGGCACCGGCGTAGAGCGGCTCCAGCGGACGGGGCGCGAGGCTACCCTCGAGGCGGCGACGTGCCGCGAGCGCCAGGGCCAGCGGTTCTATTCGCCGGGCCCGGCCGAGCGCCACGGGCCAGCCGCGCGCCGCCATGCGCGCCGCCACCACCGCTGAGCCATCACCGACCAGCCACACAAGGCCCTCCGGCCGGGGCAAATCCGCCTCGGCCAGCATGAGAGGCGCGCCGGCCGCCTGCCCGCCTGCACCGAAGCGTTCGACGAAGAACTGCCCGCGCCGGTTTTCCGTGACGGCCCAGACGGCCTGGTCCGAAGGCAGCCCGGCCGCCAACGCCTCGCCCGTCGTCACCGGCACCACGGGGATGTCGCGCGCGGCGCCCAACCCCTCGGCGAGGGCGATGGCGGCGCGCAGGCCGGTGAAGCTGCCCGGCCCGACGCAGACCGCCACCGCATCCAGCTTGCCGTCGAGTACGGCGGCCACCAGCGGCGGCAGGGCGGCGGCCTGGCCGTGAAAGCCCTCGGCCGTGTGGGCGCGCAGCACGCGTCCGTCCTCCACGAGGGCGGCCAGGCAGCGGGAGAGGGCGGCGTCGAGAACCAGGATGCGCATCGAATTCGCTTTGCACCTGGACCGTGCCGCGGGCAAGCGCACTTCCCCAAACCAGCGAAGCGCCGAATCACGTTCCCGACGAGGTCCGGGCCACGCTCAGCAAGGTTCAGGGCAGGCGCCGCAGCCAGGCGCGCAGCGTGATCAGCGCCGTCAGCCAGCCGATCAGGGCGGCGGCGGCCGGCAGCAGGGCAAGCTGCGCCCAGGGGAGGTCGCCCACCATCGCCTCGCGCGCCAGCACCACCGGCAGCGCCTCGATGGCCAGCGCCCAAAGCGCCGGCACCGCGAGGACCAGGCCGCCCAGCGCGCCCAGCGCGCAGAGCATTCCCAGGCGGCGGGCGAAACGGCCGGCGATGTCGCCATCCCGCGCGCCCAGCTCGTGCAGGATCATGATGGTATCGCGCCGGGCGGAGATGCCCGCGCGCGTCGCCACCGCCACCAGCGCCGCCGCCACCAGCACGATGACGCCGAGGATGGCCAGCGAGAGGGCGCGCAGCCCCTCGGCCAGGCGCGTGGCCTGGCGCACCGCCGCCCCCTGCGCCTCCAGCTGTGCGCCGGGAAGGGACTGCACCAGATCCAAGAAGGGCGTCTGGTCGGCGTCGGGGCGCAGCGTGATGGCGACGATTCGCGGCAGCGGAAGGCCCGGCACCTCGCCGAGCCACGGCGCCAGCAGCTCCCGCAGGCGCTCCTCGGGGACCGGCTCGGCGGTGAGGATGCCGGGCAGGTCGGCCAGTTGCGCCAGGATGGGCGAAAGCGACGTCTCCCGCGGCAATTGAAGCAGGATCTGGCCGGAGGTGCCCTGCTCCCAGCGTTGCGACAGGTTGCCCGCACCATGCGCGCCGGCGATGGCGAGCGCGGCCAGCAACGCCATGGCGCCGACCAGCGCAGGCAACAGCCGGTCGGCCAGGGCGCGCCGCAGGCCCAGCGGGTCGCGCCCCTGCATGCGGCGCACGCGCGGGATTTCAGCCATGGAACACCTGCTGACCCCTTTCGAGCCGAAGCATGGGGGCGGGGTAATCCACCGCGAGCCCCTCGTCATGGGTGGCGACGATGACGGTGGTGCCGAGGCGGTGCATCTCCCGCAGCAGCGCGATCACGCGGCGGGCCTGGGCGTCGTCCAGGTTACCGGTGGGCTCGTCCGCCACGAGCAGCGCGGGGCGCGACACCACGGCGCGGGCGAGCGCCAAGCGCTGCTGCTCGCCGCCCGAAAGGGCCATGGGCGGCGCATCGGCACGGTCGAGCAGACCGACCCAGCGCAGGATCTCGCGCACGTCTGCGGTGAGGCGGGCCTCGGTGATGCCCTGGATGCGAAGCGGCAGCGCCGCGTTCTCGAAGACCGAGAGGTGTGGCAGCAGGCGGTAATCCTGGAACACCACGCCAATGCGCCGGCGCAGCGGCGGGAAGGCCGCGCGTGGCGCCCGGCTGATACGGGCACCGAGCAGTTCCACCTCGCCCTCCGTGGGCCGGAGCGAGAGGTGCATGAGCCGCAAAAGGCTCGACTTGCCGGCGCCCGAGGGGCCGAGCAGCCAAGTGAAGCTCCCTGGCTCAAGGGAGAAATCGAGGCCGCTGAGCGCCCATGCGCCCTGCCCCTCCGGATACCGCAAGCCGACTCGCAGAAAACGCACCATCCAGACAGTTTCACAGCGGCGGAGACAAGAAAGCAAACGGGTGGTTGCAGGATGTCGGCCGCCTTGGCAGATGAGACGATATGGACATCGTCTGCCCGAACTGCGCCGCTGCCTACCGGGTTCCCGACACGCTGCTGGCAACCGGCAAGCCGCTGCGCTGCGCGGCATGCGGGGTCGAATGGGTGCCCGGCGCCATACCCCCGGGCGAGGCGCCGCCCTCCCCCACCGTGGCCGAGGCGGGCACCCCCGCCGCGGCCGGCGAAGCCCGTGCCGCGCCGACCGAAACCCTGGAAGAAGGCGAGGCAGAGCGCCCGCCGCTCATCACCAACGATCCCCGCCCGCCTGGTAGCCGGGCGAGCAGTCGGATGGAGCGCCCCTTGGCGCTGGGCTGGGTCGCCAGTGTCGCCGCCGTCGCGCTCGCGCTGGCGGTGATGGCGGTCTACCGGCACGAGATCACCGCCGCCTGGCCGCCCTTCGCGCGCATCGTGGCGCTGCTGGGCGGCTGACCGGCCCATCCGTCCCGCGTGTTCAGGCGGGCCGGGTGGCGGCGCGGCGCGCGGGCCTGCCGAGGTCCAGCGCATGCGCACCCGCCCCCAGCCCCGCCTGCACGAGGAGCGCGGCTGACAGGAAGGCCGGGAACTCCCAGCCGCCATTGGGCGCGCTGAACAGCCAGCCATTGCCGGCATGGAGCGCGGTTGCGCCCAGCATGATCGGCAGCGTCAGCAGGCAGGCGGTGCGGACCAGCACGCCACTGATCAACGCGAGGCCCGCCGCCGTCTCGGCCAGCGCGACGACAGCACCGAGAATCGGCGGGTAACCGATCGAGCCGAAGAATCCCATGGTGCCGGCAAGGCCGAAAACACCGAGCTTCAGCCACGCGCCATGCGCCAGCAGAATGAGCCCGAGCGAGACGCGAAGCAGCAGGGCGGCATAGGCGGTGGTGGTCTGGGTGGTGGGCATGTCGTGGCTCCTTGCGAGGTTTCGATGACCCCAAATTGTCAGTCGCCACGGCGCGCTTCCAATCGTCCCTCTGAACGGGGATCATCACCGCCGTGAATGAGCGGAACGGACGATGACGGATCTTTCCCAGCTCGACCTCAACCTGCTGCGCGTGTTCGACGCCGTGGCGCGGGAGAGGCACGTGACGCGCGCGGCGCAGCGGCTGAACCTCTCTCAACCCGCCGTCTCCAACGCACTGGCACGCCTGCGCCTGGCGCTGGGCGACGAGTTGTTCCTGCGCCGGCCAGGCGGCGTGGAGCCAACCGCCCTCGCCATGGCGCTCGCCGTCCCGGTGGCCGACGCGCTCGATCGCCTGGCCGAGACGCTCTCGGTCCGTGCGCCCTTCGATCCTCCGACGGCGCGGCGGGTCTTCCCCGTGGCCTTCTCGGAATATGCCGAAGCGGCGCTGGCGCCGCGCGTGCTGGCGCGCATGGCAGGCGAGGCGCCGGGCTGCCTGCTGGCCATTCGCCACGCCGACCGCACCAATGCGGAGGCCCTGTTGGAACGCGGCGACGCGCAACTGGCCATAGCCGTCCTGCCTGAGCCGGGGGCGCTCTACACCCGCGTTCGCCTGCTGCCGGAAGCGTTCGTGACGCTGATGCGCGCCGACCATCCGCTGGCCAGCGGCGAATTCACGCTGGAGCGCTTCATCTCCGTCCCGCACCTGCTGCACTCGCCCAATGGCTCGCGCGATGGCGCGATGGATGTGGTGCTGGGCGCGCAGGGGCTGACGCGCCGGCTCGGCGCGGTCGTCGCACACCTCTCGGCCGTGCCACAGATCCTGGCGCGGACCGAGATGATCATCACGCTCTCAGCGCGCCTCGCCCGGCAGATGTCCGAGGCGCACGGGCTGGCCCTGCGCGATCCGCCGGTGAATGTGCGTCACACCCGGCTCTCGCTCATCTTCCACCGCAGGTTCGAGGCCGACCCCGGACATGCCTGGCTGCGGCGGATGCTGCTGGCCGAGGCGCGCGAAGCTTGATCCCCACAGAGATCTCCCCACAAAAACGCTTCGCGATTTCGCGAGGATCAGTCCTCGGTCCGACGCACCAGGATCTCGCGCTTGCCGACATGGTTGGCGGGGCTGACGATGCCCTCCTTCTCCATCTGCTCGATCAGTTTGGCGGCGCGGTTGTAGCCGATGTTGAGGTGGCGCTGAATGAAGCTGGTGCTGGCCTTGCCCTCGCGCGCCACCACCGCCACCGCCTGGTCGAACAGCGACTTGTCGGCGTCCGATGCGGCCGCGATGCCGGAAAGGCCGAGCGCCATATCGCCATCCTCGTCCACTTCCGTGACTTCCTCGACGTAGTCGGGCTCGGCCTGGGCGCGCAGCCAGTCGGTGATGCGCTCCACTTCCTGATCCGCCACGAAGGGCCCGTGCACGCGCGTCATGCGCCCGCCGCCTGGCAGGAACAGCATGTCGCCCTGGCCGAGCAACTGCTCCGCGCCCTGCTCGCCCAGGATGGTGCGGCTGTCGATCTTCGACGTGACCTGGAAGGAAATGCGCGTCGGGAAGTTGGCCTTGATGGTGCCGGTGATCACGTCCACCGAGGGGCGCTGCGTCGCCATGATCACATGGATGCCCGCCGCGCGTGCCATCTGCGCCAAGCGCTGCACCGCAGCCTCGATCTCCTTGCCGGCCACGATCATGAGGTCCGCCATCTCGTCGATGACGACGACGATCATCGGCAGGCGGTTCAGCGTCAGCGGCTGTTCCTCGAAGACGGGTTTGTTCGTCTCCGGGTCGAAGCCGGTCTGCACGCGGCGTGTCAGCACCTCGCCGCGGGCCAGTGCCGCGGCCACCTTCTCGTTGTAGCCGGCGATGTTGCGCACGCCGATCTGGCTCATCGCGCGGTAGCGGCGCTCCATCTCGCGCACGGTCCATTTCAGCGCGCCGATCGCCTTGGGCGGCTCAGTGACGACGGGGGCGAGCAGATGCGGGATGCGGTCATAGACGCTGAGTTCCAGCATCTTGGGGTCGATCATGATGAAGCGGCATTCGGCCGGGCTGTGCTTGTAGAGCAGCGACAGGATCATCGTGTTGATGCCCACCGACTTGCCCGAGCCCGTGGTGCCTGCGATCAGCAGATGCGGCATCCGCGCGAGGTCCGCGATGATGGGCGTGCCGCCGATGTCCTTGCCCAGGATGAGCGGCAGCGTGGATGAGGCGCGGGCGTATTCGTCGGAAGCCAGCATCTCGCGCAGGAAGACCGTCTCGCGCCGGACATTCGGCATCTCGATGCCTATCACGCTGCGGCCCGGCACCGTCGCGATGCGGACGGCGACCACGCTCATGCTGCGCGCGATGTCGTCGGCGAGGCCGATCACGCGGGAGGATTTGGTGCCGGGTGCGGGCTCAAGCTCGTAAAGCGTAACGACGGGGCCGGGGCGGATCTCGGTGGTGACGCCCTTCACGCCGTAATCGTCCAGCACCTGCTCCAGCATGCGGGCATTGGCCTGCAGCGCCTCGGCCGAGGGGCCGCCGGCCACGCGCGGCGGCGTCGGCGCCAGGAGGTCGAGCGGGGGGGTGCGCCAGCCCTCGACCGGCAGGTCGAGCTGCGGCTGGGCGGCGGCGGGGGTCTTGGGCTTGGGCGCGGTGGCGACGCGCGGCGTGCTGCGGGGCGCCGGACGAAGCTCGGGCTCGGGGCGCAGCGGGGGGCGCGGCATGACATAGGGCTCGGCCGCCGCGCGGTCGGCCTGCTGGAGTACGTCCATCAGGTCGGCCCCGGGCTCGATGCGGCGGCGGACGAAAAGCCCGCGCGTGCCCCGGCCCATCGCCAGGAACGGGCGGATCAGGAGGTGGCGCTTGCGGACACCGAACTCGGCGGCACTGCCTGCACCACGGCTCGCGGCATCGGCCGTGACGCGGGCGGCGCGCCGCCAGTCGCCAGGCGAAAGGCCGAGCGCCACATAGGCGAGCAGCGCCGCAAGGCCGCCCGTGACGAGTTGCGCGGTGAGGCGGCCGAGCGGGCCGAACGCCGTCTCCAGCCCGTGCAGCAGGGCCTCTGCCAGCAGGGGACCGGCCGCGCCGGCATCGGCGCCGGGCAGCAGCGCGAACAGCGCCGCCAGCATGGGGGCAGCGGCCAGCATGGCGGCGATGCGCGCGGGCAGCAGGCTGACGCCGCGCTGCGTCACCAGCCGGAGCGCCCAGGCCAGCAGCACGAAGCCCGGCAGGAAGGCGGCCCAGCCGCAGCTTTGCCACAGCACGTCCGAGACGATGGCGCCGAGCGGCCCGGCCAGGTTGGTGATGCTCCCGGAGGTCGCCGTGGAGAGCGAGGGATCGGCCGGGCTGTAGGTCGCGATGGCCACCAGCAGGGCAAGGCTCGCGAAGCCCAGCACCACGCCGAGCACCTCGTTCAGCCGCCGACGGATGGCCGCCTTCACCGCGGGTGAGGCCAGGCGGCCCATGCCGGTTTCGCTCATCGACGTCTCGGCAATATCGCGCGCCATAGGGGCCAGACCTCGTGGGGGGAGGTGCAGGGAAGCCGGGGGGATTGCCACCTTACCAGCCGGAGCCCCGCTTCGCTACAGTCCTTCGAAAAGCTCCGTCGAGAGGTAGCGTTCGGCGAAGGACGCCGCGATGCCGACGATCAGGCGGCCCTCCATATCGGGCTCCCGCGCCAGCCGGATCATCGCGTGGAGCACCGCGCCCGAGGAAATGCCGACCGGCACGCCGTCCAGCCGCGCCACCTGGCGGGCGGCGGCGAAGGCCTCGCGCTCGGCCACGCGCTCCACGCCGTCGAGGCTGTGAAGGTCCAGCACGCCGGGGCAGAAGCCGGCGCCGATGCCCTGAATGCGGTGCTGCCCGGGCTCGTCGCCGTTCAGCACCGCGCTCTCGGCAGGCTCGATGCCGATGACGCGCAGGCCCGGTTTGCGCGGCTTGAGCACGCGGGCGATGCCGGTGAGTGTGCCCCCGGTGCCGATACCGCCCAGCACGGCATCCACCTCGCCCGCCGAGTCGCGCCAGATCTCCTCGGCGGTGGTGCGGGCGTGGATGTCCGGGTTGGCGGCGTTGTCGAACTGCCGGGCCATCCAGGCGCCCTGGGTTTTGGCCACGATCTCCTCGGCGCGCGAAATGGCGCCGGCCATGCCGCGGCGGGCGGGCGTGAGTTCCAGCTCGGCGCCGAGCAGTTTCAGCATCTTGCGGCGCTCGATCGAGGCGCCATCGGGCATCACCACGATCAGGCGGTAGCCCTTGGCCGCCGCCACGAAGGCCAGCGCGATGCCGGTGTTGCCGGAGGTGGGCTCGACGATGACCGAGCGCCCGGGCTCGATCTCGCCCGCCGCCTCGGCCGCCTGTACCATGGCGAGGCCGATGCGGTCCTTCACGGAGCCGGCCGGGTTGAAGAATTCGAGCTTGAGGGCGAGGCGCGCCGTGAGCCCCTCCGCGGCCATCAGGCGCGGCAGGAGAACGAGCGGCGTATCCCCAACCGTATCCAGGATGCTGGCGTGCAGGCGGTGGCGCTTGGCGTGGAATGGGGCGTCCATGCGCCGCAATTAGCACGAGATTGGGAGTCTGGCCTTGGCCCTGCCTGGATTTTCCGAGGGAGCAGCGCTATTTTCACGCAAATTCGATGGAGATTTCCAGGCCATGCTGCTCCGCCAGGACCGCGCGCTGCTCGCCCTCGACATCGCGCTCGACATCGCCTTCCACGCGGGGCGCAACGGCGAGGTGACGGGCGCCGCCGAAATTGCCGAGCGCCTGGGTGCGGCGCGCCGAGGGATCGAGCCCCTGCTCCAGGCGCTGGTGCGCGCCGGACTGCTGGACAGCCTGCGCGGGCCGCGTGGCGGCTACCGCATGGCGCGCCCGGCGCGGGAGGTGAAGCTGGCCGAGATCCTCGCCGGCGTGATCGAGGAGGAGGAGGCCTCGCCGCCGCCCGGCAAGCTTGCCGCGCTCGTCACCCGGCCGCTCTGGCAGGAACTGGACGGGCTGCTTGCCGGCCGTCTCAATGCACAGACGCTGGAGGACCTGCTGAAGCGCGCCGCCGCAGCGGGGCTGCGCCGCCCGGTGACCGAACCGCTGCATTTCGTGATTTGAGAAATTTTTCCATGTCCCCGGACGCCGGGCGCCGCCGGCTGGATTCGTTGAGGACGGCGGCGCCGCGTGGCGCGTCCCGGAAAGCACCATGACCAAGATCACCGAAAACGCCCTGCGCGATGCCGCCCTCGCCCATCTGGCGCGCTTCGCCGCGACCGAGGCGGGGCTGCGCCGCGTGCTGGGCAACCGCATCCGCCGCTGGGCGCGCGCCGCGGCCGAGGCGGGGCAGGACGCCGAAAGCATCGCCGCCGAGGCCGCCGCCGCCCGCGAGCGCGCCACCGCCATTGCCGCGCGCCTCGTGCAGGCCGGCGTGGTGGATGACGCGCTCTTCGCCATCGCCCGTGCGCGCCGCCTGCGTGGCAACGGACGCTCGGCCCGCGCGACGCTCGCCCATCTCGCCGCCAAGGGCGTGGCGGGCGAGATGGCGCAAGCGGCAATCGCCCATGAGGACATGCCCGACGAAATGAGCGCCGCCGTCATCCTTTGCCGCAAGCGCCGCTTCGGCCCCTTCGCCGCCGCCGAGCCCGAGCCGCCGCTGCGGCAGAAGTGGCTCGCGAGCCTGGCGCGCGCCGGCTTCAGTGGGGAGGTGGCGCGCCGCGCCCTCGCCCTCACCCGCCCGGAGGCAGAAGCACTGCTGGCGGAGATGCGATGACCGGCGTCGTCTTCACCCGGCGCGGCGTCTGGCGCGGCGTGCGGATCTCGCTGCCGATGGTGCCGGCCATGGCGCCCTTCGGGCTGATCGTCGGCGTCCTGGCGGATTCGCGCGGCCTCTCCTGGCTGGAGACGGTGGTGATGTCGGCGCTGGTCTTCGCCGGGACCAGCCAGCTTGTGGCGCTGGAAGCCTGGACCGACCCGGCGCCCATCCTCGGCGCCACGCTTGCGGCCTTCGTCATCAACCTGCGCCTGGCGCCGATGGGTGCCGCCCTCGCCCCCTGGCTCGACCGGCTGCGCGGCGTGCGGCTTTGGGGCACGCTTGCGACGCTGGTGGACAACAGCTTCGCCATCGCCATCGCCGACCAGCGGGCCGGTGGCAAGGATGCGGGGCTGCTGCTCGGCGTCGGGCTGACCTTCTGGATCTTCTGGATCACCTGCTGCGCGATCGGCCATGGCTTCTCGGGCCTCGTCGCGCTGCCGCCGGGCCACCCGGTTTTCTTTGCGAGCGTGGCCACGCTGGTGGCCCTGATGGTGCCGCTCTGGCGCGGGCGTTCGGAACTGATGCCCTGGGTCGTGGCGGCCATCGCGGCCGTGACGGCATCGCATCTTTTGGGCCTCGGCCAGCCCTGGCCGGTGCTGGCGGGCGCGATCCTCGGCGCCGCCGCCGGCGCCTGGCGGGACACGAGGTCCTTTACTGCCGGAAAGTGAAGCTCGCGGTCCACGGCCCGTAGGGCGAAGTCTGCACGCCATTCGCCACGCTGCCCTGGTAGCTCGGCAGGCCGGGCGCGGGCACCACGTTCACCGTACCGCCCGCGGGCGGAATGATGCCGGCATGGACGGCGGCGCGGCAGACGCTGCTGTCGGTCGTATAGACCCCGGTGCCCCAGACTGGGACGGCGCCCATCTCCGACGCCGCGCAACTACAGGTAAGCGCCGCCGCCTGGCGCTCGAAGTTCATCGGGCAGGCGGCGGGGGCTCCAGCCTTAGTCGGCTTGGAAGCGCCGGCGGCGAGGGTAAAGGAGTTGCTCCATGGCCCGTAATTGGCGCTCTCCACGCCGTTCGCCGTCGAGCCAATATAGGCGGGCATGCCGGGCGCCGGCGTCACGGTGATGCCGCCGCCCTCGGGCCGCATCACGCCGGCATGGACGGCGGCGCGGCAGATGCCGCTGTCGGTCGTGTAGAGGCCCGTCCCCCAGACGGTGCCCACACCCGCCTGCTGCGCGGAGCATAGGCAGGTTACGGGCGCGCCCTGGCCCTGGAAATCCGCCGGGCAGGCATCCTGGGCGGCGGCTGTGCCGATCCCGAGAAGCATCAGGAACGCGCCGACCGCGCATCCACGGACATACGTCTTGCGAACATCTCCAGCAGATCTCGTTGCGCGGAATTCAACACGCGCGCCGTCTGTCGGCCAAGCCTTTCTCGGCAGCGCGCCCCCTCAAAGGGTGATGGAGAGCCAACCTCCGGCCTCCATCCGTGCCGTGTCGCCGGGCAGGAGCAGGATGGTGGTGGTCGCGCTCTCCACGATGGCCGGGCCTTGCAGCACCTGGCCTGCCGCCAGCGCGTCGAAGCCGAGGACGGGCAGCTCGGCCCAGCCGGATTCCAGCATGGCGCGGCGCGTGCCGAGCGGCGCGCCTGGGGTGGCGGCGCCGGCGGGCCGCGTGGGCAGCGCCGGCAGCAGGCCCGAGGCGGCGGCGCGCGCGGTGACCAGCACGACCTCCTCCTCCGGCAGATCGTAGGTGAAGAGGGCGCGGTGTCGGGCGTGGAAGGCCTGGCGCAGGCCCGCCCGATCGGGTGTGACGCCGTCGAGGTTCACGGTGATCTCAAACACCTGTTCGCCGTAGCGCAGGTCGGCCGCGCGGTGCGTCGCCACTTCACCGTCGAACCACTGCGCGAGCTGGGCGCAGGCCTCGGCGTCCAGCCCGTCGAACAGGGCGGCCAACGCCGCATCCTCCGGCATGGCGGCGGCGCTGATCACGCTGCGGGCGATCTCGTGGCGCAGTTCCGTCTGGAGCATGCCCCAGGCGGAGAGGCCCGCCGCGAAGATCGGCACGGCGATGCGCGCCATGCCGAGGTCGCGCGCCACCGCACTCGCGTGCAGCCCTGCGGCGCCGCCGAAAGCAAGCAGCGTGGCCCCGCGCGGATCGACGCCGCGGCGCACGGTCGCCACGCGCACGCCATCGGCCATGCGGGCGTTGACGAGGCGATGGATGCCGAGTGCCGTCGCCTCTGTGGAAAGTTCCACCCTTGCCGCGAGGGTGGCGATCGCGCGCTGCGACGCCGCCGCATCCAGCAGCCGCGCGCCGCCGAGGAAGCGCGCGGGGTCCAGGTAGCCCAGCGCCAGGTTCGCGTCGGTCACCGTCGGCTCGGTGCCACCATTGCCATAGCAGGCGGGGCCGGGCATGGCGCCGGCGGATTGCGGCCCGACCTCCAGCGTGCCGCGCGCGCCCAGATGCGCGATGGAGCCGCCGCCCGCACCCAGCGTGATGATGTCGAGGCTGTCGAGCGCGATGCGCTCGCCCCCCACCTCCCGCCCGCGGCCGAGGGTCGCCGCGCCATCCTGGATCAGCGCGATGTCGGTCGAGGTGCCGCCCATGTCGAGCGTCACGAGCTGGTCGCCGAGGCCCCGCCGCGCCAGCGCCAGCGCCGCCGCGACTCCGCCCGCGGGGCCGGAGAGCGCCGTGCCGACGGCCAGACGCGCGGCCTCGGCGATGGGGGCCATGCCGCCGTGTGAGAGGATGACGAAGACCGGCCGCGCGTAGCCCGCCACACGCAGGCGCGCTTCGAGGCGCGTGAGGTAGCGCGAGACGACGGGGCCGACATAGGCGTTCACCGCGGTCGTCGTGAAGCGCTCGAACTCCTTGATCTGCGGCAGCACGTCGGCCGAGCAGGTGACGAAGATGCCTGGCAGCGCAGCGCGCACGGCATCGGCCGCCATGTGCTCATGCCGCGCGCTCGCCCATGAATGCAGGAAGCAGATCGCGACCGAGTCCACCTCCGCCGCGCGTAGTGTAGCAATGGCGGCATCGAGGCTCGCGACGTCGAGGGGGACCTGCACGCTGCCGTCGGGGCGCAGGCGCTCGCGCACCGGCAGGCGCAACTGGCGGGGGATGAGGGCCGGCGGCTGCGGCAGGCGCAAGTCGTAGCGCGCGGGCTTGAGGCCCTCGCGCATTGCCGTCACGTCGCGATGGCCCTCGGTGGTGAGCATCGCCGCGCGCGCGCCGCGCCGCTCCAGCAGCGCGTTCGTCGCGACGGTGGTGCCATGCACGATGCGCGTGGTGGCGGCGAGCAGGTCGGTGAGCGTGATGCCGATGGCGGCAGCCAGATTGGCCAGCCCGTCCAGCACGCCCTCGCTCTGGTCCTGCGGCGTGCTGGCGGCCTTGGCGAGATACTCGCGCCCCTGCGCGTCCACGCCGACGACATCCGTGAAGGTGCCGCCGACATCCACGCCGATGGTGTAGGGCATCAGGCCAACCCTTCTGTGATGTCGCGCGTGATCAGCGCCGGGTCGCGCCTCGCGGGATCGCCCCATCCGCCGCCTCCGGCCGAGCGGATTTCCAGCACCTCGCCGGGCTCGATCACCACACCCACTTCCTTCGTCCGCAGCAGCCTCTCCGTGCCGTCGGCGTGGCGGAGCGCGTAGCGGTGGGGCGCGCTGTCCTGGCCGCCGCAAATGCCCGCGCTGCCATGCCGCGCGCCGTCGCCCGCCGTGTTGCCGCGCGCCGCACCCTCGCTCTCGACCACGAGTTCGAGCGCGGCACCATGGCCGCCGCGATGCTGGCCCCGCCCCGCCGTGCCGGCCTCGAATTCATGGCGGCGGAAATGCAGCGGGAAGCGCGCCTCGGCCATCTCGACGCTGCCGAATTTGAGCCCGCCGGCCGAGTGCCATTCGCCGGCGGTGGACCATCCGTCGCCATTCGCGTGGCCGCCGCCGCCGGGGCGCGCGTGGAACAGGTGCCAGACGAACTTGCGGTCCGGCCGGCGTGCGTCGCGGCCCGTGATGGCGATGCGGAAGCGGCGCCCCCAGCCACCCATCGCGCGGTCCGGGCGGCAATTCTGCATGGCGCGGATGATCGCCTCGACGATCTCGTTGCTGCAATGGCTGGTGCAGAGCGTGACCGCCGCCCCCTCCCGCGCCCAGACCACCGAGCCCTCGCGCGCCACCACTCGCAGCGCGCGGAAGGCGCCGTCATTCTTCTGAACGTCGGGGTCGAGCAGATAGGCGAAAGCCATGCAGGCCGCGCTGAACATGTTGGGGTAGGAGGAGTTCACGAAGCCCGGCACCTGGTCGTCGCTGGCGCTGAGGTCCACGGTCAGCGTGCCGCCCTGCTTCGTGCAGGTGGCGCGGATGGCAATGTCCTCATTGCCATGGCCGTCATCATCCAGCAGCGCGGTGCCGTGCCAGGTGCCGTCGGGCCACGCTTCCAGAATGCGCGCGGTGTGCGCGTGCGCGAGATCGAGGATGGCCTCGACCGCCGCCATCAGCCCGGTTCCGCCATGCTGCGCGAGCAGGTCCGTCAGGCGATTGGCACCGAGCCTGGCCGCACCCAGCATGGCCGCGAGGTCGCCGCGGAAGTCGCGGTTGATGCGGGTGTTGAGCGCCAGCATCGAGACCAGGTCCTCGCGCAGCGTGCCGTTTTCGCCGAGCAGGATGGGCGGGATGCGCAGGCCCTCCTGCCAGATTTCCGTGGCGTTCGGGTTGTAGCCGCCATGCGTGCCGCCGCCGATGTCGCTCTGGTGAGCGCGGACGACGGAGAAGAAGCGGACTGCGCCCGCATCGAAGACGGGCAGCACGATGGTCAGATCGGGGAGGTGTGAACCGCCGTGCCAGGGGTCATTGAGCAGATACACGTCGCCCGGCTTCATGCGCGCGCCGAAGGCGTCGCGCACCGCCTTCGCGGCGAAGGGCATCGCGCCCACATGGACCGGGATGTGGTCCGCCTGTGCGACCAGGCGGCCGGCGCCGTCGGTCACGGCGATGGAGAAATCGCGGCTGGAATTCAGGATCTGGCTGTAGGCGGTGCGCAGCAGCCCCTCGCCCATTTCCTCCACGATCGCGGTGAGGCGCGCGGCGAGTACGGCGAGGGTAACGGGATCCATGCGTGACTCCATGGGGGCTGCTCCATCTTGGCGGCGGCGGCAGCGTGGCGCATCCTTGCCGCAACACAAAGGGGAGCGCGTCGCATGAGCCTCAAAGTCCTGGCCGAAGGGCTGCGTTTTCCGGAAGGGCCTGTCGTCCTGCCCGACGGCTCCATCGCGATCGTCGAGATCGAGGCGCAAGTCATCTCGCGCATCGCGGCGGATGGCACGCGCAGCGTCATCTCGCGCACCGGGGGCGGACCCAACGGCATCGCGGCGGGGCCGGACAACACGCTGATCCTCTGCAACAATGGCGGCTTCATCTGGCACGAGGAGCCCGACATCCTGCGCCCCGTCGGCACCGCGCGCGACTACACCAATGGTCGGATCGAGGTGGTGGACATCGCGACCGGCAGCGTGCGCCTGCTCTACGACCGCTGCGGCGACGTGATGTTGAAGGGGCCGAACGATCTGCAACTGGACGGCCGCGGCGGCTTCTGGTTCAGCGACCTCGGCAAGGTCCGCCCGCGCGACCGCGACCATGGCGGCGTGTATTGGGCGGCGCTAGACGGCAGCCGCGTCGTCGAGGCCGCGCACCCCATCCCCGGCGGCGCGAACGGCATCGGCATCAGCCCGGATGGCGAGAAGCTCTACGTCGCCGAAACCGAGACGGGCCGGCTCTGGGCGTTCGACATCATGGGGCCTGGCATCCTGCGGAAATCGCCCTGGCCGAGCACGCATGGCGGCAACCTGCTGTGCCAGTTCCCGGGCTTCCGCCGCCTCGACAGCCTGGCGATCACGGCTGCCGGCAACATCGTGGTGGCGACGCTGATCTCCGGCGAGATCACGACCGTCTCACCGGCGGGCGACATTCTCGACGTGGTGAAGATGCCCGAGCGGATGCCGACCAACATCTGCTTCGGCGGCGCGGACATGAGGGCCGCCTACATCACGCTGTCGAACACCGGCAAGCTCGTGAGCATGCCGTGGCGCGAGGCGGGGCTGAAGCTGCCTTACTGCTGAAGCGCAGCAACCCCCGGTAGCGTCTTCCCCTCAAGCCATTCGAGGAACGCGCCGCCGGCGGAGGAGACGTAGCTCATCTGCTCGGACACGCCGGCGTGACGCAGCGCCGAAACAGTGTCGCCGCCGCCGCCCACGGAGCGCAACTGCCCCGCCTGCGTCAGCCGCGCGACTTCCCGGGCCACGGTGACCGTCGCGATATCGAAGGGCGCGATCTCGAAGGCGCCGAAGGGGCCGTTCCAGACCAGCGTCTTCGCCGACGCTAGGCGCTTCACCACATCGGCCACCGTGGCAGGCCCGACATCGAGCGCCATCATCTCGGCCGGCACGCCGTCGAGGCCGACGACGCGGTTGGGCGATTGCGCGGCGAAGCCCTCGGCCACGACCAAGTCCAGTGGCAGCACGATCTCGCAGCCGCGCGCCTTGGCGCCGGCCAGGATCTCGCGCGCCGTCTCGTGCATCTCGGCCTCCTGCAGCGACATGCCGACGGCATGGCCCTGCGCGGCGAGGAAGGTGTTCGCCATGGCGCCGCCGATCACCAGCACATCCACCTTGGAGGAGAGGTTGCCCAGCAGGTCGAGCTTGGTGGAAACCTTGGCACCGCCCACGATGGCGAGGACGGGCCGCTGCGGATTGCCAAGTGCGGCGTCCAGCGCCTCGAGTTCCTGCTGCATCAGGCGGCCTGCGTAGGCTGGCAGCAGCCGGGCCACGCCCTCGGTGGAGGCGTGCGCGCGGTGCGCGGCGGAAAACGCATCATTGACGAAGACGTCCGCGAGCTGCGCCAGGCCCGCGGCCAGGGCCGGCTCGTTCTTCTCCTCGCCCGCGTGGAAGCGTGTGTTTTCCAGCAGCAGGACCTGACCGTCCTGCAGCGCGTTGGCGGCCGCTTCGGCGTCGGCGCCGATGCAGTCATCCACGAAGGCCACGTCCTTGCCGAGCGAGGCCGAGAGTGCGGCCTGCATGGGCTTCAGCGACATCTCCGGGACGCGCTTGCCCTTGGGCCGGTCAAAATGTGAGCAGATGATGACCCGCGCACCCTGTCCGCAAAGCTCCGCTATGGTGGGGCAGAGGCGCTCGATCCGCGACATGTCGGTGATGCGGCCATCCTTCACGGGCAGGTTCAGGTCGGCGCGGACCAGCACGCGCTTTCCGCGCGGATCGAGATCATCGAGGGTGCGGAAAGCGGGCATGAAGGTCTCCAACAAGGGCAACAAACGTGAAGCAGTGCTTAGCCCTCCGGGACTCCGGCCGAAACGCGGCCGAGCCAAGCGCGCGAATGCGCGCGCCCGGCGTCTGAGGGCATCAAAGCATCAAAGCTTCCCGTAATACGCCGCCGTGTCGCTCATGCGATTGCTGAAGCCCCACTCATTGTCATACCAGGACATCACCCGCACCAAGCCGCCGTCGACCACCTGCGTCTGCGTCGCGTCGAAGGTGGACGAATGCGGATCGTGGTTGAAGTCGATGCTCACCAGCGGCGCCGTATTGTATGCGAGAATGCCCTTGAGCGGGCCGCTCTCGGATGCCGCCTTCATCACCGCGTTGATCGCCTCCCTCGTCAGGCCTTCGGACTTGGCGGGCACGAAGTCTAGCGAGACGAGCGAGACGTTGGGCGTCGGGATGCGGATCGCCGTGCCGTCCAGCTTGCCCTTCAGTTCCGGCATGACGAGGCCGACCGCCTTGGCCGCGCCCGTCGAGGTCGGAATGGCGGAGACGGCGGCGGCACGCGCGCGGTGCAGGTCCTTGTGGAGCGTATCCACGGTGTTCTGGTCACCGGTATAAGCGTGGATGGTG
>Ga0105047_10008207_pt1 | contig 17433 bp, 18 predicted proteins | sample MAT04_FD_78384 | JGI IMG/M metagenome (GOLD analysis project Ga0105047, IMG submission 78384) | Freshwater microbial communities from Lake Fryxell liftoff mats and glacier meltwater in Antarctica - MAT-04 (megahit assembly) | ecosystem: Environmental > Aquatic > Freshwater > Ice > Liftoff...
CAGGGCGCTACGGTGTCGGCGTCGCGGCGGTGCTGGAATCGGCATACAGGGCAGGCTCAAACCCTGCTGTTCTTCGGGACATGTGGGTTCGAATCCCACCCGCCGCACCATTGCGGGCACACCGGTGCCCGTCCCACCCAACCGCCGGGAGGAACCATGACCCGCACGGGTTCGAAGCGCAGGTCGAGGGGGCTGGTGACGCTCGTCGTGCTGGCCGCGGCGTTGGGTGCGGTCGCCGTCGCTCGCCGTCGTCGGCTGGACGCGGCGCGCCACGTGTTCTACGAGCGGTTCGGCGAGCCCTGAGCTCGGACGACGCCACAGCCGTCGACGCTCCACGCGGCGGACCGACCACCGGGAGCGCGGACCGGAAGAATTTCCGCGCCGGCACGAAACAAAACCGCAACCGAGGGTGTCAAAGGCGCTGCCGCGGCCTGACTGCAGCGCCACGACCCGTCGAAAGGATTGCATGATCGCGTTCACCTTCCCCGGCCAGGGCTCGCAGAAGCCGGGCATGGGGTCGCCCTGGCAGACGCACCCGTCCTGGGAGCTCGTCGGCGAGGCGTCGGACGCGGCCGGCCGGGACGTGGGCGCGCTGCTGCTCGACGCCGATGACGACACGCTGCGCGAGACCGACAACGCCCAGCTGGCCACCTTCGTGCAGAGCCTGGTCGTGCTCGACGCAGTCGAGCGCACCGGCGTCGAGCCCGGTGCTGTCGCCGGGCACAGCCTCGGTGAGTACTCGGCCCTCGTGGCCGCCGGCGTCGTGTCGTTCGCTGACGGCGTCCGCCTTGTGGCCACCCGCGGGGCGGCCATGCGACGCGCCGCCGACGATCGACCAGGCACGATGGCCGCCGTGCTCGGGTTGAGCGACGACGATGCCGTCCTCGCGTGCAACAACGCAGCGGGAGATGCCTGGGTGGCCAACTTCAACGCCCCGGGCCAGGTCGTGATCGCCGGGACGACCACGGGCATCGGCATCGCCTCCGAGCGGGCCCGTGCCCTCGGCGCCAAGAAGGTGCTGCCGTTGAACGTGGGCGGCGCCTTCCACACCCCGCTGATGGCACCAGCACGGGCGCGGCTCGGAGAGGCGCTCGCCGAGACGCACCTGCATCCCACCGACATCCCGGTGGTGGCCAACGTCGATGCTACCGCCTACGACGATGCCGAGCCCTGGCGTCGCCTGCTGGCCGAGCAACTCTGCCGACCGGTGCGCTGGCGGGACGGGCTCCACGTGCTCGCCGAGCTCGGGGTGACCACGTTCATCGAGGTCGGCCCGGGGTCGGTGCTCACCGGGCTGGCCAAGCGGACCGTCAAGACGGCGACGACGGCATCGGTCAGCACGCCCGACGACCTGGACGGGCTGCTCGAGAAGCTGACCGTCGCCTCGCGGCCGGCGGCCCCGACCGACGGCGACTACCTCCACGGCTTCGAGCGGCTGATCGTCAGCCCCGCCACCGGAATCTTCGAGCCCGAGCCCACGCTCGAACCGGGCTACCCCGTCGCCACCGGCCACGTCGTCGGCCACGTCGGCGAGCACGAGGTCCGCTCCCCCTTCACCGGCCGGGTGGCGGGGGTGCTGGCGCTGGCCGGCGAACGCCTCACCAGCAGCCAGCCCGTGGCCTGGTTGCGGGTCGAACGATGATCGGCAGCGCCATCACCGGCTGGGCGTCGGCACTGCCGCCGGACGTGGTCACCAACGCCGAGCTCGAGGCCCGCCTCGACACCACCGACGAGTGGATCACCACCCGCACCGGCATCCGCGAACGCCACGTCGGCACGTCGACGACGGCGTTGGCCGTGGCCTGCGGGCGCGACGCGGTCGGTCGCGCCGGGCTCTCGCCAGCCGACCTCGATGCCATCATCGTGGCCACGTGCACCCCGGACGAGCAGATGCCCGCCACCGCGGCCTACGTCCAGGCGGCGCTGGGGGCGACCGGCGCCGCGTTCGATGTCAACGTGGCCTGCTCGGGCTTCGTGCAGGCCCTGATCGTCGCCTTCGGGCTGCTCGAGCTCGGGCACCGCCGGATCCTCGTGATCGGCGCCGAGACCATGAGCCGCATCGTCGATCCGAACGACCGGAACACCGCCGTGCTCTTCGCCGACGGTGCCGGCGCCGTGGTCGTCGAGGCCACCGCGGGCCCGTCGGCGCTGCTGGCCCACGCCACCGGAAACGATCCCTCTGGTCTCGACCTCATCGCGTCCCCGCTGGGCGGTCCGCTGCGGATGGACGGCCGCGAGGTGTTCCGCCGGGCCGTGCGCCTCACGGTCGAGATGGCCGAGTCGTTGCTGGCCGACGCCGGACTCGCCGCCGAGGACGTGGCGCTGGCCGTGCCCCACCAGGCCAACCTCCGCATCATCGACGCCGCCGCCGAGCGGTTGGCCATCCCCCGCGACCACTGGGCCTCGGTGCTCGAGCACACCGGCAACACGTCGGCCGCATCGGTGCCGCTGGCGCTGGTCGACGCCGCCGACGCGGGGCGGATCGACCAAGGCGACGCCGTGCTCCTCCTGGGGTTCGGCGCCGGGATGAGCTGGGCCGGCGCCGCGGTGCGCTGGGGAACGGAGCAGTCGCCATGAGCAGGATCGCACTCGTCACCGGCGGAACCCGAGGCATCGGCCTCGCCACCGCCACCGCCCTGCTCGATGCCGGGCACCGCGTGGCCGTCACCTATCGCCGCGAGCCCCCGACCGGACTCGACGCCTTCGCCGTGCAGGCCGATGTCACCGACATGGCATCGATGGTGGCAGCCGTCGCCGCCGTCGAATCGGAGCTCGGAGTCGTCGAGATCCTCGTGTGCAACGCCGGGACCACCGACGACCGCCTCCTCCTGCGCACCGACGAGGAGTCGTTCGGTGCGGTGGTCGACACCAACCTCACCGGCGCCTTCCGCGCTGTGCGTGCCGTCGCCCCGAAGATGGTCCGCAACCGGTGGGGTCGGATCATCCTGGTCGGCTCCGTGGTGGCCGGCACGGGCTCGGCGGGCCAGGTGTCCTATGCCTCGTCGAAGGCCGGCCTGACCGGCATGGCTCGGTCGCTCGCTCGCGAGCTGGCGTCTCGCTCCATCACGGCCAACGTCGTGGCCCCCGGACCGGTCGCCACCGACATGCTGGCGGCGCTGACCGACGACCGCCGCGACGCCATCGCCGAGGCCGTCCCGCTGGGCCGCATCGGCGAGCCCCGTGAGGTGGCGGCGGCCATCGCCTTCCTCGCATCCGAAGACGCCGGCTACATCACCGGTACCGTGCTGAACGTCGACGGCGGCCTCGGCATGGGCGGGTTCTGAGAACGCCGCCAGGCCACCCGTCGTCCCCGCCTCCCTCCGCCTTCCCGTCCCCACCACCAAGCCGGCGCCGAGCGCCGCACACACACCACAGGAGCACACCATGAGCGACACCTTCACCCGATTCAAGAAGGTCGCCGTCGAGACCCTCGCCGTCAACGAGGACCAGCTCACCCTGGAAGCCAGCTTCGCCGACGACCTCGACGCCGACAGCCTCGATCTCGTCGAGCTGGTCATGGGCCTCGAAGAGGAGTTCGAGATCGAGGTGGACGAGTCCGAGTTGGACGGCATCACCACCGTCGGCCTGGCCGTCGACCTGGTGAACGCCAAGCTCGCATGAGCAGGCGCCGCGTCGCCGTCACCGGCGTCGGCGTCGTCTCCTCGGCAGGGATCGGCGTCGACGCCTTCTGGGCCGGACTTCTGGCCCCACAGCCCGAGGGCATCCGCCGGATCCCGGACTTCGACCCCGAGCCGTTGTTCGCCAGCGTCAAGGAGGCTCGCCGCATCGACCGGTTCGCACAGATAGCCATCGGCGCGGCCGACGAGGCGCTGGCGCAGTCGGGCCTGGCCGACGGCGACGCCGCCCGGCGCGGCGTCATCATCGGCACGGGTGTGGGCGGGATCCACACCCTCGAGGACCAGATCCTCAACCACCACGACAAGGGACCCCGACGGGTCTCGCCGTTCCTGATCCCCATGATGATGTCGAACGCGGCGGCGGCCGCCGTCTCCATGCGCCACGGTTGGCAGGGGCCGTGCGAAACGGTCGTCACCGCCTGCGCGGCAGGGACGCACTCAATCGCCGCCGCGGCGAAGCTCATCTTCGACGGCCGCTGCGACGCCGTGCTGGCTGGCTCGGCCGAGGCGGCGCTCACCCCCGTGGCCATCGCCGGCTTCACCAACATGACGGCACTGTCCACCACCGGCGTGTCGCGGCCGTTCGATGCTCGGCGCGACGGCTTCATGATGGCCGAAGGCGCCGCCGTGCTCGTCCTCGAGGACTACGACCTGGCCGAAGCCCGCGGCGCCACGATCCTCGCCCAGGTGCTGGGTTCCGGCAGCAATGCCGATGCCCACCACATCACCGCCCCGTCCCCGGGCGGGGTCGGGGCCCTGGCCTGCATGCGATTGGCGCTGGCCGACGCTCGCATCGATGCGGCTGACGTCGCCCACATCAACGCCCACGGCACGTCCACGCCCCGCAACGACGCGTCCGAGGCCGAGGCCATCCACGCCCTGTTCGGCGACGACGGCCCTCCCGTCACCTCGGTGAAGGGCGTGCTGGGCCACGCACTGGGAGCGGCGGGCTCGCTCGAGGCGGCGGCCATCGTCCTCAGCATGCAGCACGCGCTCATCCCGCCCACCGACGGCTTCGAGCAGTTCGATCCGGAGCTTCCACGCATCGATGTCGTCCACGGCGAGCCTCGGGCCTGGACGCCGGGGCCGACGCTGTCGAACAGCTTCGGCTTCGGTGGCCACAACGGGTGCCTCGTCATGGGCCCCGCCTAGCTTGGCGGACGGAGATCAGGCGTCGACGAAAACGAACAGCAGGTCGGCCTCGCAGGCGAGGGCACCATCGACGAGGGCACGGCCGTGCCCTCGTCCCGCGCGCGCCGACATGCGGCCGATCTCGATCTCGAGCTCGAGCGTCTCCCCGGGGGCGACCTGGCGACGGAAGCGCACCTTGTCGACGCCGCCGAACAGCGGCAGCTTCCCGGGCGCGCTGCCACCCACCAGCACCGCGTAGGCCCCGAGCTGCGCCATCGCCTCCACCTGGAGCACCCCCGGCAGCGTCGGGCGACCGGGGAAGTGCCCGGCGAAGAAGGCCTCGTCGCCGGTCAGGCGCCACCACCCGCGAGCGCCGGCGCCCGGCGTGACCTCCACGACCTCGTCGAGGAAGAGGAACGGCGGCCGGTGGGGCAGCACCTCGGCCGGCAGCGGAAGCGCGGCACCGTTTGCCACCTCCGTCACGCGCCGAGCGCCTTCAGCAGCTTGATCGGGGTGTCCTTCGGGCTGATCTTCGGCCATGCCTGCTCGACCTTGCCCTTCTCGTCTACCAGGAACGCCGACCGGATGACACCGAAGTACTTGCGACCGTAGAGGCTCTTCTCGCCCCACGAGCCGAAGGCCTCGGCCACGGCGTGGTCCGGGTCGGACAACAACGGGAAGCCGAGACCGTGCTTGTCGTCCCACGACTTCTGCTTGGCCGGCTCATCGGGGCTGATGCCGACGATGGCCGTGTCGCCGATCTCGTCGACGACGTCACGCAGTCCGCAGGCCTGGGTCGTGCAGCCGCCTGTGTTGGCCTTGGGGTAGAAGAACACGAGGACCTTCCGGCCCTTGAACTGGGAGAGCTTCACCTTCTGCCCACCCTGGTCCAGGAGGGTGAAGGCCGGGGCAGCAGCGCCGATGGTCGGTGTGGTCATGGCGTGACGCTATCGCCGACGATCGGTGTGGTCATCCGTCGGCACGCCTCAGGACGCGACGACGGGGGAGCGCCCGAAGGCCCTCCCCCGCCATGCCTGCGTGTGCAGTGCGTCGACTCGACTACTTCGGGGCCTTGACCGTGCCCTTGGCGACGTTCTTGAGGGTGGCACCAGGGGTGATCTTGACGGCCTTGGTGGCGGCGACCTTGATGGCCTCGCCGGTCTGCGGGTTGCGGCCGGTCCGAGCCTTGCGCTTCACCTGCTCGAACGACATGAAGCCGGTCAGCGTGAGCTTGTCGGCACCCTTGGCCACAACCTGCTGGACGACCTCTTCGAAGGCCTTCAGCACTCGCTCGGTGTCCGCCTTGGTGACGCCGGCGCGTTCGGAGACCTTCTCGACCAGTTCGCTCTTGTTCATGTGCTCCTACTCCTTCTCGGGACCGCGTGCGAGTGACCTGGCGAAGGTTCGCACAGCCCGAGATCCGCGTGATGCCAGGTCACGTGGGCGCCAGCATGGTCCGCACCTTGCCGCCATCGGTGGATGGTCCGGCTCGGCAGGCGCGGACGTTCAGCCGGGAGTGTTGCGGAGGAAGTCGGCCGCGCCCGTGAAGTACGTCCACAACTCGGCCTGCTCGGCCTCGCCGGCCGCCGAGCGGTCGAGGGCCTCGCGCATGTGAGCGAGCCAGGCATCGCGAGCGCCGACGTCGACGGGAAACGGTGCGTGGCGCTGCCGCAGCCGCGGGTGGCCGCGCTCCTCGCTGTAGGTGGTGGGCCCGCCCCAGTACTGGGCGAGGAACATCCGGAAGCGTCGCCGGGCGGCGGCGAGGTCGGCCTCGGGATACATCGGACGCAGCCGGGGGTCGACGGCCACCCCGTCGTAGAAGTCGTCGACGAGTCGGTCGAAGAACGGCTGACCGCCGACACGTTCGAACAGCGAAGGGTCGGTCACGACGCGACCCTACCGGCCCCCGCTCCAGCCCCCCACGGTGCCACCTCGCCGTTCGAGGCGACCGGTAGAGTCTGCCGCCCGTGTGCCACGACGACACACGGCCACGGACCGACGATGCCCAGGATGTGATGGTCGAAGCCACCCGGTGCCCCCGATGCGATGCCGACGTGCCGTCGGGCGCGTCGGCGTGCCCCGTGTGCGGATCGTCGCTCTCCGGACGCGCCGCACCGCCCAAGCAACGACCGATCGCCACCGCTCCATCGCTGCTCGATGCGGGCCCCGCACGCCGCAACGTCTACGAACCGGACGAATCGTCGAGTCGCCTCACCCCCCTGCTGCTGGGCGCCGGCGTGCTCGCCGTCGTGGTGCTCGTCGGCCTCGTCGTGATCGGCGTGCTGAACGGCGCAGACTCGTCGTCCGACACGGCCAACCCCCTGCTCCCGGGCGGAGCGATCCAGGTCGACCGGCAGGTGCAGGACCTCGGCGACGGCTGGTGGCGCCTCGACATCGAGGATGGCGCCATGGGCATCGACCTGCCCGGACCGATCCTGCGCTCGCGGGCCGATCTCGTGGTCGCCGACTTCGGTGACCTGCCCACCGCGTTGTGGGGTGGCGGCTTCGGCGGCACCGAGGTGTACGGCGCCACCGTCGGCGAGCGGCCAGGAGACTGGAGCGAGCGGGACGACGAGTTCCTCGAGAAGGTGCCCTTCCCGGTGGCGCCGGCCATGGTCGAGACGGAGCGAATCCGGAGCACCCTCGGCGACCGCCCGTCGGTCGAGATCCGCGGCCGGGGCCTGGGGAGCTTCCTGTTGGCGACGACCGTGCTCGACGGCGACCGCATCGTGCAGCTCGTCGTCATCGACGAGGACGCCGCCAAAGCAGCCGACCGCTTCGCTCGCATGCAGTCATCGCTCACGTTCGGCGAGTGACCCCGGCGCCAGCGCCGCCGGCCAACCGGTAGCGTCCCTCCGATGACCGGGGGACCTCGCAGCGGCTACGACCCCACGACCGATCACGCCCGCCAGAACCTCGCGGCCATGCAGGCGCTCCTCGACGAGGTCCGAGCTGCGCACGCCGACGTGGCTCTCGGTGGTGGCGAGCGCTACGTCGCCCGCCACCGCGAGCGAGGCAAGCTCCTCGTGCGCGAGCGCATCGACCTCCTCCTCGACCCGGGGTCGCCCTTCCTCGAGCTGTCCCCCCTGGCCGGCTGGGGCACCACCGACCCGGTCGGCGGGGCCATGGTGTGCGGTATCGGGTTGGTCGAGGGCGTGGAGTGCCTGGTGTCGGCCAACGACCCGACCGTCCGTGGCGGCACGTCGTCGCCCACGTCGATCGCCAAGTCGTTGCGCGCCCAGGAGATCGCCCTCCGGAACCGGCTGCCGTTGATCAACCTCACCGAGTCCGGCGGCGCCGACCTGCCGAAGCAGGCCGAGGTGTTCGTGCCCGGTGGTGCCGGCTTCCGGCGACTGACGCAGCTGTCGGCCGCGGCCGTGCCCACCATCTCCACCGTGTTCGGGTCGTCCACCGCCGGCGGCGCCTACGTGCCGGGCATGAGCGACGAGACGATCTTCGTCGACGGTGGGGCGAGGGTGTTCCTCGGAGGTCCGCCACTGGTCAAGATGGCCATCGACGAGGACGTCGACGAGGAGACCCTCGGCGGTGCCGACATGCACGCTCGGATCTCCGGTCTGGCGGACCATCTGGCGGCGGACGAGCGAGACGCGCTGCGCCTGACCCGACGCGCCGTACGTCGGCTCAACCACGGGAAGCTGGGCCCGACCCCCGCCGGCTCCGGCGCGCCTCCCCAGCTCGATCCAGGCGAGCTCCTCGGCCTGGCGCCGGCCGATGTGCGCCAGCCGTTCGAGGTGCGCGAGGTGCTGTGGCGGCTCCTCGACGACAGCGCCTTCGACGAGTTCAAGCCGCTGTACGGCACCCAGCTGGTGACCGGGTTCGCCGAGCTCTGGGGCTGGCCGGTCGGCGTGGTGGCCAACAACGGCATCCTGTTCTCCGAGGAGGCGCAGAAGGGCGCCCAGTTCATCCAACTGTGCAACCAGCGCGACGTCCCGCTCGTGTTCGTGCAGAACATCACGGGGTTCATGGTCGGCTCGCGCTACGAGCGGGCCGGGATCATCAAGCACGGCGCCATGCTCATCAACGCCGTGTCCAACTCCACCGTCCCCCACCTCACCCTGATGGTGGGCGCCTCCTACGGTGCCGGCAACTACGGCATGTCGGGCCGGGCCTACGACCCACGCTTCGTCTTCACCTGGCCCAACCACCGCATCGCCGTGATGGGACCCCAGCAGCTGGCCGGCGTGCTGTCCATCGTGCAGCGGGCGTCGGCCGAGCGGGCCGGGCGGGACTACGACGAGGCCACCGACGCCGCCATGCGCGCTGCGGTCGAAGGCCAGATCGAGACCGAGTCGACGGCCCTGTTCGCCACCGGGCGCCTGTGGGACGACGGCATCATCGACCCACGCGACTCGCGCGCCGTGCTCGGAATGGCCCTGTCGTCGTGCATGGGCGCACCGGTGGACGGCGTCAAGGGCGGGTTCGGGGTGTTCCGGACGTGAACACCCCGATCCGCACCCTGCTCGTGGCCAACCGCGGCGAGATCGCCCGACGTGTCATCCGCACCGCCCGCGCCATGGGCATCCGCACCATCGCCCTGCACGGCGTCGAGGACGCCCGGGCGCCCTACGTGGCCGACGCCGACCTGAGCGTCGACGTCGGACGATCGGGCGCTGCCACCTTCCTCGATGCGGCCACCATCGCCACCGTGGCCCGAGCGGCGGGGGCCGACGGCATCCACCCAGGCTACGGCTTCCTATCCGAGCGCGCCGACGCCGCCCAGGCCGTCCTCGACGCCGGCCTCACCTGGATCGGACCCCATCCCGAGTCGATCCGCGTCATGGGCGACAAGTTGGCGTCGAAGCAGGCGGCGGCCGAGGCCGGAGTCCCGCTGCTGCCCAGCTGCGCCCTGCTCGGTGACGACCCCGAGGCGTGGGGCCACGCCGTCGGCGACGCCGACGTGGGCTATCCGCTGCTGGTGAAGGCCAGCGCCGGTGGCGGCGGACGTGGGATGCGCCTGGTCGCCGCACCGCCGGACCTGCCCGAGGCGGTGGTGGCCGCCCGCCGTGAGGCCGAGGCCTCGTTCGGCGACGCCACCGTGTTCGCCGAGCGCTTCGTCACCCGGGCCCGCCACATCGAGATCCAGGTGGCCGGCGACCGCCACGGCCACGCCATCCACCTCGGCGAGCGCGAGTGCTCGATCCAGCGGCGCCACCAGAAGGTGATCGAAGAGGCGCCCTCACCCCTGGTGGACGATGCCCTGCGCGCCGCCATGGGCGACGCCGCCGTGCGCCTGGCCCTGGCCATCGGATACGACAGCGTGGGCACGGTCGAGTACGTCGTCGATGCCGACACGGGGGCGTGGTGGTTCCTCGAGATGAACACCCGTCTGCAGGTGGAGCACCCCGTCACCGAGGCCGTCACCGGCCTCGACCTGGTGCGGCTGCAGCTCGAGCTGGCCGCCGGCTCACCGCTGGCGCTCGCCCAGGACGACGTGCGGATCGATGGCCATGCCATCGAGGTGCGCCTGGTGGCCGAGGACCCGAGCCACGACTGGCTCCCGGCCACGGGCACCGTGCACCGCTGGCAGCCTGATCCGTCCGATGGCGTGCGTTGGGACTCGGCCGTCGAGGACGAGAGCGTGGTCACGGCCTCGTTCGACTCGCTCGTGGCCAAGGGCATCGCCCACGCACCGACGCGCACGGAAGCCGCTCGGATCCTGGCCGGTTCTTTGCGTCGGCTGCGATGCCACGGCCTCACCACCAACCGAGACCTGCTGGTCCGCACGCTCGACGACCCCGACTTCCTCGCCGGTGCCCTGCACACCGGCTTCTTCGACGAGCACCCCGACGTGGCCGCATCTCGCCACGACCACCTGACCTCCATGCACGCCGTCCCCGAGCCCGCGGGCCGTGGACCGCACGGTGGCGCCCTCGAAGACGAGGTGCTCCTCGAGGTCCACCCGGTGGCCGCCGTGCTCTGGCTGGCCCTGCACGAACGCCGACAGCAAGCTTGGCCGGACATCCTCCCCGGTTGGCGAGTCGCCCCCGCACCCGCCCCGCTCGAACGTGTCGTGCTGTCGTCCGACAGTGGTCCCCGGCCGTGGGCCATCCAGGACCCGACCCTCGCCCCGATCACCACCCACCTCATGGTCGACGGGGTGCACACCATGATCCACGTCGCCGTCATCGCCGATCCCTGGCCGACGCCGAACGCCCCCGTGCACGCCGCCGCCTGGACCGAACATGCCACGGCAGGGTGGGGCGGCAACGGCTGGCAGGTGCTGCACGCGGACGACGAGGGGTTGACCATCGACTGGGGCCAGGGACTGCGACTCCGCGTCCACCTGCACCGGGTCGGCGACCGACTGTGGGCCAGCTCCTCGTTCGGCGAGACCGAACTGGTGCTGGCGCCGCGGTTCGACGAGGGCACCCGCGTGGCCCTCGGCGGTGGCCCCACGGCGCCCGTTCCCGGCAAGGTCGTCGCCGTCACCGTGGCTGTCGGTGACCTGGTCACCGTCGGCCAGGTGCTGGTCGTGCTCGAGGCCATGAAGGTGGAGCACCGCATCACCGCCAACCTTGACGGCGTCGTGGCCGAGGTCTTGGTGACCCCGGGCGCGACGGTCGATGCCCACCAGCTCCTGGTGCGCGTCGACGAGCCCGACGCCGGAGCCGACGGCGGCGCGTGAACGACACCAGGTCTGGAAGGATCGAACCATGAGCCAACCCACCAACGGCCGGTCGGACGTCCTGCGCATCGCCAACTGCTCCGGCTTCTACGGCGACCGCAGGAGCGCTGCTCGCGAGATGGTCGTCGGTGGCCCCATCGACATCCTCACCGGCGACTGGTTGGCCGAGCTGACGATGCTCATCCTGGCCAAGGACCGCGCCAAGAACCCTGATGGCGGCTACGCCAAGACGTTCGTCACCCAGATGGAGGACGTCCTCGTCGAGTGCCTCCAGCGCGGCATCCGGATCGTGTCCAACGCTGGCGGGCTCAACCCGGCCGGCTGCGCCGCCGTCGTGCGCAGCATCGCCGCACGCGCCGGGCTGTCCGCCGTGGTGGCCCACGTCGAGGGCGACGACCTGCTCGGACGGCTCGACGAGCTCCGCGCCGCCGGCGTGGACCTGGCCAACCTCGACACGGGCGAGTCCCTGACCGACCTCGGCGTCGAACCCGTCACCGCCAACGCCTATCTGGGCGCCTGGGGCATCAAGGAGGCACTGGACGCGGGGGCCGACGTCGTCATCACCGGCCGGGTCACCGACGCCGCCGTCATCGTGGGGCCGGCCGCCTGGCACTTCGGCTGGGAGCGCACCGACTGGGACGCCCTGGCCGGCGCGGTCGTAGCCGGGCACATCATCGAGTGCGGCACGCAGTGCACCGGCGGCAACTACGCCTTCTTCGAGGAGGTGCCAGGGCTCGAGCGTCTCGGCTTCCCGATCGCCGAGGTCCGAGCCGACGGGTCCTGCGTGATCACCAAGCACGAGGGCACGGGCGGGCTCGTCTCCGTGGGCACCGTGACCGCCCAGCTCCTCTACGAGATCCAAGGCCTCGAGTACGCCAACCCTGATGCCAGCGTCCGCCTCAACTCGATCCACCTCGCCGACGACGGCCCCGACCGGGTGCTCGTGCACGACATCCGGGGACTGCCAGGACCCGAGACGGCGAAGGTGGCCGTCAACTACCTCGGGGGGTGGCGCAACACGATGACGTTCGTCATCACCGGACTCGACGTCGAGGCCAAGGCGGCCATCGCCGAGCGAACGCTGTGGTCGCTGATCCCAGGTGGACGTGCAGCGTTCGACGAGGTCGAGGTGCGCCTCGTCCGCAACGACCGCGACGACCCGGCCACCAACGACGAGGCCCAGGCGCTGCTCAAGATCACGGTCAAGGACAGCGACAAGGCCAAGGTGGGCCGGGCGTTCTCGAACACGGTCATCGAGATGGTGCTGGCGTCCTATCCCGGCTTCTTCACGACCACGCCGCCCACCGACGCCACGTCCTTCGGCGTGTACTGGCCATCGTTGGTACCGGCCTCCTTCCCCGCCCACACGGCCGTGGTCGGCGACCGACGCATCCCCGTCGATGCCCCGCCCACCGCCCTGCCCAGCCTCACCCAGCGCGCTTCGCGCGCGGCCGAGGCACCGGAGCGCACGTCACCCAAGCTGGCGCCGGCCTCGGCCTCGACCCATCCGGAGACCATCTCCACCCTGCTCGAAGACCTGACGAAGCTGCGCCTGCACGCCGACGAGACGGGCGGCGAGGCCTACTGGGACGACGAAGAGTCGGCCCAAGTCCCGCTCGGCCGCATGATGGGCGCCCGCTCGGGCGACAAGGGCGGAAACGCCAACATCGGCGTCTGGGTTCGCTCGGACGACGCCTACGACTGGCTTGCTTGGTACCTCACGGTGGATCGCCTCCGCGCCCTGTGCCCGGCCGAGACCGACGGCCTCGAGGTCGAGCGGTTCGAGCTGCCCAACCTGCTCGCCCTCAACTTCGTGGTGAAGGGGATCCTCGGCCGCGGCGTCGCCGCCACCAGCCGGAGCGACCCGCAGGCCAAGGGCCTGGGCGAGTATCTGCGGGCCAAGGTGGTCGACGTCCCCCTCCGCCTCCTCCCCAACCAGTAGCCCACACCTCGCCGCATCCTCCGTCGCCCCCAGCGTTCCGGTGCGGACCGATAGGTCCCCCACCTATCCGTCCGCACCAGAACCAGAGGGGGTCGACTCGGGTCGAGGGTACGGTTCGGCATGCCGCAGTTCACCGCCGAACACGACCTCTTCCGCTCCACCGTCCGTGACGTCGTCACCAAGCACATCGACCCACACGCCGACGAGTGGGAGGCCGCCGGGATCTTCCCGGCCCACGAGCTGTTCCCGAAGCTCGGAGCCCTCGGGATCCTCGGTCTCGAGTACGACCCGGCGTGGGGTGGACAGGGCGCCGATCACCTCTTCACCGCCATCTACGGCGAGGAGGTCGGACGCTGCGCCACCGGCGGCGTGGCCATGGCCATCAGCGTGCAGACCGACATGGCCACCCCAGCGCTGCACCGCTTCGGGTCCGACGAGCTGAGGCAGACGTATCTCGCGCCAGCCATCGCCGGCGAGATGGTGGCGGCCATCGCCGTGACCGAGCCCGACGCCGGAAGCGACGTGGCCGCGCTCCGCACGCGAGCGGTGCGTGACGGTGACGAGTGGGTGATCAACGGCACCAAGCTCTACATCACGAACGGAACGCAGGCCGACTGGCTGTGCTTGCTGGCCCGCACCTCCGGCGACAGCGGCGCCCGGGGCATGAGCCAGATCATCGTGCCCACCGACACCGCCGGCTTCTCGGTCAGCCGCAAGCTCGACAAGCTCGGGCAGCGTTCATCGGACACAGCCGAGCTCAGCTTCGTCGACGTCCGCGTGCCGGTGAGCAACACCATCGGCGAGATCGACCAAGGCTTCCAGCAGCAGATGGCGCAGTTCCAGAACGAGCGGCTCATCGCCGCCTACATGGCCGTCGGCGGCTGCCTGGCCGCCATCGAGCGCACCGTCGCCTGGCTCTTCGAGCGCAAGACGTTCGGCAAGCCGCTGATCGAGAACCAGCACGTGCAGTTCACCATGGCGGCGCTGGCCGCCGAGGTCGACCTGGCCCGCCAATACAACTTTGCCTGCGCCGACGCCATCGTGGCCGGCGCCGACGCCCTGACCGTCACCCGCATGGCATCGGTGGCCAAGCTCACCACCGGCCGGCTGCAGCGCAAGGTGTCCGACACCTGCCTGCAGTTCTACGGCGGACTCGGCTACATGGAGGAGACCTGGACGGCCCGCTTCTACCGAGACAGCCGCTTGCTGTCGATCGGTGGCGGTTCGGACGAGGTCATGCTCCGGATCCTCAGCCAGCTCGAGGGCTGGCCGAAGGTCTGAGCACCCCTGGGTCGGACGCGCCACCGCGTCGGCCAGGACGCCGCTTCATGGAACCGATGGCCCTGCATCACGGCTCGGCAGCGCCGGCGCGTCGGAGAAGGTTCGAAGCCGCTCAGCCCAGTGACGCGCACCGCCCGGCGCGCCGTCGAGCTCTGCGGTCCAGCACCGGGCGTCTCGTTCGGTGATGGCCGAGGCCAGGCACATCTGGCGGCCGCCGTCGCTCTCGGCCTGCTTCCACACCGACCAGTTCCGGTCGGGCGGATCCGGGATGGCAGCGGCGAACGCTTCGGGCTCGGCGTACTGCCAGAGCCACACGTCGCTCGGGTCGATCCCGAGGTGCCGCAAGGCGTGGTCGAGCTCGGGAGCGTCGAGGTGGATGGTCAGCTCGTCGGTGAGCTGGTGGAAGGCCAGCGAGGCCACCAATCCGCACGCCCACCGGAGGTCCCAGAAGAAAACCGGCTCGGAGTCGAACGGCGCCGTCTGCTCCGTCGGGCTCCCGAGCTTGACCAACAGGTCGAGCTCGGGCACGCGACAACGGCACAGCTCGTGGCCGATGAGTGCGTGGCGTGGGTAGCCGGTCAGTCGCTCCACCGACTCCATGGTGGCAGCCGGAACGTCGGCGCGCGCAGTCCCGGCTCTACTCGTCGAGCGCGGCCCGGACCTCGGCCACGAAGGCGGCGACACCGATCGGACCGGCGCCCTCCAGCATCCGACGCACCACCGAGGTGCCCATCACCACCCCGTCGGCCACCTCGCACGCCGCCACGGCCTGGGCCGCGTCGGATACGCCGACACCGATGAGCACGGGCTTGTCGGTGACCGCCTTCAACCGGCGGGCGATGACCAGGGCACTGTCGGCCAGCTCCTGACGCTCGCCGGTCACCCCGAGGAGCCCGACGGCGTAGACGAACCCCCGGGCCCGCTCGCACACCCGAGGCAGGCGCTCGTCAGGCGCGGTCGGCGCCGCCAGCATGATCGTCTCGACGCCGGCCTCGTCGGCGGCGACCGCCCACGGGCCGACCTCGTCGAGCGGGAGGTCGGGGAGGATGGCACCGGACACGCCGGCGCCCACGAGCTCGTGGGCGAAGCGCTCGTGACCCATGTGGAAGGCGATGTTGTAGTAGGTCATGACCACGAGCGGCACGCCGACGTCGGCACCACGCAGCTCCTCGAGGATCGACGACGGCGTGGCCCCCGCAGCCAGGGCCTGCTCGGACGCAGCTTGGATGACCGGCCCGTCCATGACCGGATCGGAGAACGGGATGCCGATCTCGATGGCATCGGCTCCGGCGGCCGCCACGGCCCGGACGGTCTCCACCCAGTCGTCGCCGAGCCCTCCGGTGACGTAGGGAACGAGGAGCTTTCGACCCCCGTCGCGACGGGCGCGCAGCTCGGCCTCGAGCGTGCCCACCCCGGTGACCGTCGTCATCCCAGGATGTCCATCATCTGGGCGACGTCCTTGTCGCCCCGACCCGAGAGGTTGAGCAGCACGGTTCGTCCAGCGAGCGCGGCCTTGTCCCGCACCACCCAGGCCAGCGCGTGGGCGGGCTCCAGGGCCGGGATGATGCCCTCCGTGCGGCTCAGGAGCTGGAAGGCATCGATCACCTCGGCGTCGGTCACGCTCTCGTAGCGGGCCCGGCCGATGCTGGCCAGGTGCGAGTGCTCAGGCCCAACCCCCGGGTAATCGAGGCCGGCCGAGATCGAGTGCGCTTCGGACACCTGGCCCCACTCGTCCTGCAACAGATACGACTTCGAGCCGTGGACCACCCCGGGGACGCCACGACCCACGGCGGCGCCACCGGCGGGCTCGACGCCCACCAGTTCGGCCGGCGTGTCGACGAAGCCGGAGAAGATCCCGATGGCATTCGAGCCACCGCCGACACAGGCGGTGACCACGTCGGGCGGGCCACCAAGCAATGCCTGGCACTGCGCCGAGGCCTCTTGACCGATCACGGTGTGGAACTCGCGCACCATCCACGGGTAGGGGTGCGGACCCATAGCCGAGCCGAGGCAGTAGTGCGTCGTCTCGACGGTGGCCACCCAGTCGCGCATGGCCTCGTTCACGGCGTCCTTCAAGGTTCGGCTGCCCGACGACGCCGGCAGCACCTCGGCACCGAGGAGCTTCATGCGAAAGACGTTGAGCGCTTGCCGCTCGATGTCGACCTCGCCCATGAACACCACGCATTCCATGCCCATCAGCGCGGCGGCGGTGGCGCTGGCCACACCGTGCTGCCCGGCACCCGTCTCGGCCACCAGCCGGGACTTGCCCATGCGCCGGGCCAGCAGGGCCTGCCCGAGCACGTTGTTGATCTTGTGGCTCCCGGTGTGGTTCAGGTCTTCCCGCTTGAGCAGCAGGCGCAACCCCAGATGGTCGCTCAACCGATGGCACTCGGTGAGGGGGCTCGGCCGACCGGCGTAGTCGCGCAACAGGTCGTCGAGCTCCGTGCGGAACGCCGGATCGACCCACGCCTCGCGGAACGCCGTCTCGAGCTCAGCACAGGCCGGCACGAGGGTCTCGGGGACGAAGCGGCCGCCGAACGTACCGAAGCGGCCTTCGGCGGAGGGCTCGGGGAGTGCCATGGCGGCACCCTAGGCGAGCGTCCCAAGAGCGGAGAACTCGGAAACGAGGTCCTGCGTCACGCCGGAGTGGCCGGGTCTTCCTGCCAGTCGAACACGTCCGGGTCGACATCGAGGTCGTCGAGATCGACGTGGCGGAGATCCGAGTGCACGAGCTCCTCGAGATCGTCGGACGGCTCCGCGTGGCGCTTGGCCGTGTTGATGAACCGACGGGTGCG
>Ga0105047_10008208_pt1 | contig 17432 bp, 10 predicted proteins | sample MAT04_FD_78384 | JGI IMG/M metagenome (GOLD analysis project Ga0105047, IMG submission 78384) | Freshwater microbial communities from Lake Fryxell liftoff mats and glacier meltwater in Antarctica - MAT-04 (megahit assembly) | ecosystem: Environmental > Aquatic > Freshwater > Ice > Liftoff...
CGACAGCACAAGGCGAGAGGCCCGGCAGGAAGCTGGCGCCGTTGACGATGGAGGTGATCGTCGGTCCGAGAGGAGTCACATTGAGGGTGAAGGCGGTGGTGAGTGTGCCGCTGGAGGCGGTGATGGTGAACAGGCCTACCGTTGAACCAGCGCTGGCAGTGACCCGCGCGCGTCCATTGGCGTCGGTGTTGACGACGGAGGCCGAGAGGGTGACACCGCCGTTGGAAGTGAACACCACCGGTACATTCGGTGCAACTACGCCGTTGGTGTCCTTGACTTCGACGACCAGGGCGGAGGGGAAGGCCGTAGCGACCGGAGCGGTCTGAGTGTCGCCTTCGACCCTGATGAGGGTGGATAGGGCCAGAGTATTGGTAACGGTGAAGTCGGCGAAGATGGTGGGTGAAACCGATACGCGGACACGGACATCGCCGGGCGAGTTGCCGAGGCGCAGGTTCGTGGAGACCAAGCCGGGGCTCGTGATAGCGTTGGCTGGGTTATTGGGGTCCGCGATGGGGCCGATGCCGGAGGTGGAGATGGTTTGGAAGAGAGTGGCGCTGCCGGACTGGATGGTCCAAGTGACGGGGATGCCGTTGAGGAAGGTGCCGACGCCGTCGTCGAGCCGGGCGACGAGGGCGCGAGTGAGGGCCTGACCGGCACTGCCAGACTGGTTATTACCGCTGATGACCGTCATGCTTCGGGGCGCGCCTTGGGTGACCACCAAGGGAAAGGTGTAGAACTGGAACGCACCTACGGATACCACTAGTTGGGCGCTGCCGAGTCTTCCGCCCAGGACGAGGTCGCAAGAGACGAGTCCATCGTCTCCGCTGACTGGGCTGTTGTCGCAGCGAGCGGTTTGGGCGGCGACGGTTTCGAGGGAACCTTCCTGGGGAATGGCGATAGCTTCGAGAGCCACGCCGGCGATACCGGAAGTTTGGAGGAATCCACTGGTGATGCGATAGCGGAAAGCGTCTTTGATGGTGGCGCCGGAGGCACCGCGAATTTCGGGCGTTCCCTGGGCCGGAGTCAGCTGAAAGATGTTGGGACGGGGAGCGGGGATGGGCTCCCGGCCAGGGCCGGAGACCCCATCGAGTACCCGCGGGATCACAATATGAGTAAAGGTGATGCTACCAAGGCTGGTGGAGGCGACGATGGAGACGCGGGAGAAGGCGGACTGGATGCCAAAGACCAGGGAGGCGGCGAAGGACTGATTACTGGAAATGCCATCGGCGTCGGTGAGCGTCTCGGTGGTAGCCAGCGTCCCATTGCCGGAGGTGATGGTCCACCGGACGGTAGCCGTGGGGACGGGGTTGCCGTTGGCGTCCACCACGCGGACCCGCATGGGGCGCGGGGTGGGGGATTGGGAGAAAACAATTTGGCCGTTGCCGTCGAAGATTAGGATTTTTCCCGATCCGCCAGCGCCACCGCCGCCACCGACATTGAAGCCGACGTTGGCAGTGAAGACTTGGGTATTCGTTCCCGCGACAGTGGCGATTAAATTGACACTGGTTTGAAAGGAGGGGACGGTGGCCGTGGTTTGGGCGTAACCGTCGGAGTTGGTAAAGATACTGGGATTGGCGAAGGTGACGCCATTGGCCGTTGTGGAATAGGTAACGGGAGCGCCCGCGACGGGGGCACCATTCGCGTCGACAGCGCGGATGACGAGCGGGGAAGTAGTGCCGCTAATCGCGACAAACTGTTGTTGATTGATGGCGAAGATATTCGCGACCGGGGCAGTTGAGGGCAGGGACTGAAAGACGGGAATTCCGGAGGCGTTGGTGAGGGTTTGAAAGCTCGTGACCAAGTTAGTGGCGACGTCGACTTTGTAGACGGTGTTGCCGCTGGAGACGAAGAAAAAGCGGTTTTGGGGGGCTTCGTTGGAGCCGCTGAAGCCACGGAAGGTGAGGGGGCTGGGTAGACCGGCGGTGGTGACAGGCGTAATGCTGAGCGGACTCAGGTTGATGTTGAAGAGGGCTTGGCCGGCCGAAGCAAAGCCGTAGGCGAGGGTATTGGAGACCACACGGAACGGATTGACAATCAGGCCGGGTAAAGCCGCGGTTTGGACGGTACGGGTAGTTAAGTCCGCCAGGATAACCGCTGAGTTGCCGGCGAGGGGAGTGAAGTTGTTCATCAGCGCCCGGCTGCCATCGGGCGTAAATTGGGGCCGGCCGGGGGATCCGGTCATGACGATGGTGGCGCCAGGGTTGAGTTGAAAGGTGCGTGGGTCAATTTCGAACAGGCGGTTGACAGCGCTGACATAGATGAAGCCGTTGGGGGCTACGCCCAACCCGCTCGCGAGGGGGGCGATTTCGCTGGGGACGGTGATGGTGCCGATCGCGGCGTTGGTGGTGAGGTCGACGGCGGTGATGACGGCGCCGTTAGGCGAGGCCGTGAAGGCGCGGCCGGATTCGAAGTTACTAACGACGCTATTGGCTGGGGCGGCAAGGGGCACGCGAAGGAGAACATTGTCGCCGGAGGTTTCGATGATGGTAAGGAAAGACTCGTTGAGGGAGACCACCAGGAGGCGGCGGCCGTCTGGAGTGAGGTAGGCGTCAGTGGAGCCGGCGGGAAGGTCGAGACTCTTGAGGACAGTAACGCCGCTGGGGGCGTTGTTCAAAACCGTGACCGTGTTGCTGGCACCACGGGCGATGACGTAGGATTTGGTGCCGTTCGGGAGGGTGAAAGCATTATACGCATCGTTGGCAACTGCGACGGTGCCGATGATGTTCAGGGTGTCGGAGTTAAGGATGGTGGCATTCCGGTTGACAAGGTCGCTGGGAGGGCCAGCCGGAAGGACGATAACTGTACGCGTCTGAGCGAGCGCCGGGAGGGCAAAGGCTACAAACAAAAAGGCTTGACGGAAAAAATTATTCATTTTGGGTCTGCTCACACTTAGAGATTTGTTTGGGGAGAGGCGCGCTAGACTCTCGGGTCTTTGGCGCAGGCAGGACGCGTAATCAAATACTAGCACAGCGGCCCAGTACCGCAGATGGGAAAAACGAAAAAGCGGAGAGGACCGAAGTCCTCTCCGCTTTTGTTTACAAGGCAGCCGAAGCTAACCCGTGGACTAGTTGCCCAAGGTTTCGCTGTTGTTGCCGGTGCGGGTGCCGATGGAGCCATCCAAGATCAAGGCTAAGTAGCCCTGAGCGAGCTGGGTGGCGCCCAGATCGGAGATGAAGGCGTAGCCATGGGCGTAGCGGAAGGCGCACTGGGCGATGATGTAGCCCTGGAAGCCAGGAGTCGCCGGGATCGTGCCGAACGGAGCGCCGCCGCCCGCGGACAAGGTCCAAACGATGGTCTGACCAGCCGGGATCGTGCCAGAGATGGCAGGAGCCGGAGGAGCGCCGCGGCCGGTGCCGGTGAAGCCGAAGTAGTTGACGGAGCAAGCGCCCTGCTGGGTAGCGGGAGCGGTGCTCGGGAAGAGCTCAGCCGTGCCCGGGTTGGACAGCGAAGTGTTGCTGATGGCCAAACCAGTGTCGAACGGAGCGATATTGGTGACGAACGGGAACAGGAGGTTCGTGACGCAGCTTGAGGTGCTGAACAACGCAGCAGGCGTCGAGGTGTCCTGGAAGCGCGGAATGGGAACCAGGAAGCCCGAAGCGGTGGCGGTGCTATTCACGGGAGCGAAGCTACCCTGAACAGTGCCGGTGCCGAGAGCCGGGTTCTGGGAGAAGCGGAAGGCCGCCACGACCAGGAACTGAGCGGACTCGGGATTTCTGGGATCAGCCGAGTAGACTTCCCAAGTGAACGAGCCAGCGCCAGCGCTGAGAATGACTTGAGCAAATCCTTGCGTCGAGGCAGTCGGCAAGAAGGAGGGGCCGAACGGGCGGATGGGAGCCGTCAAGCTGCCGGTGGAACCAGTAAGGATTCCAGAGCCAGCGGGGGTGATCGTGGTGCCAAAGGAGGCGCTCAAACCAGCGGCGGTCGCCGAAAAAGCAGTCGAGGTCGGGAAGACAGGGACCGTGATCGGGCTCTGATTGCCGCCAGTGGCGTCAGCCACAACGCCGTAGGCACCGATGGTGGCACCGGAAGGACTGTTAGCATTGGCCACGGTGATGAACAAGCGAATGTTCGCCGGTACCGAACCAAAAGCGGCGCGCAGGCGGGTGCCGTGATCGGCGATACCGGCGCGGTTCAAACCATTGGTGGAGATAAAGGTCTGATTGAAGAAGCCAGACTCAGAGTTATAGATCTGGGTGGGGTCATTCTGATCGAAGTCAGTCGAGCCGGGGACAAAGCCGCGAATCTTGAACGAGTTGGCATAACCTTCCGTGTAACGAAGGATCATGCCAGAGTTACTCGTACCACCCAAACTGCTGGAAGTAGCATCAGTCGCGAGGTTGCGGTTGGTGTCTTCGCATTGAGCGAAGGCGAGACCTGAGGAGCCGCCCGCATTCACTTCCGTGCGGCGATCGAAGATGAGACCCTGCTGAACGAAGCCGACCACGGCCGAGGCCGAGTTCAATTGAAGGTTCGAGGGCGGATTTTGGATCGAAAGGAAGGCAAATACCTGACCATTGGGAGCAGCCGCGCCGGGGATGGCGCCGCGAAGATTCTTAATGCGGAAGACCTTCGTGAAGGGGACGGTGATGACTTGGCCCGTGTAAACGGAATTAACGGGGTTCTGGTTCGGGCTCAGGCTGAGAACGAGCAGATTGAGAGCATTCACGATGTTGGGATTGTTCGACGAATCGAACTGGCTGATGGGGACCGCGAGGAAAACGACCGTGTTGGAGTTTTGCAACTGGCCCTGGAACACGTTGATCGGAGCGGAAGCCTCGGAGCTAGCGATACCGAGGTTGATACCAACCGCCGTCGGACGGCTATTGCCAACCGTGGGTGAAACGTTGTTAAGACCATCCAGCTGAGCCAAGCTCGAGCAAACACCATTAGCGTTCACATTAACAGCTGGGCAGGGGTTTTGGTTGAGCTGGGAGGGGCCAGGGGTCGAAAGCACAGCTTCCGCTCCGCTGGCATCGCCGAGGAACAAGAGGGCTTCGGTCATGTTGGTTCCACCGACGATGCGGCTCGTAACTGGCGTGGAAAGGGTAACCGAAAGGTTCACCAACTGGGGAAACGGTGCCGCAGTCGCCTCCGAAGGCGTAATGTTTCGGAAGTTGCGACTGTTGATCTGAAGGGAGCCGCTACAGTTGAGCTTCACGTCTCCTAAGAGCTCGGTGAAACCTTCCGTACGAACGGTCAATGGCACGGCCGAAACGCCACAGTTCATTTGCTGAACCGGAACATTGGGGGCCGTGGTGAAGGTGCTTTGGGAAAGCAATACCGGACCGACACCGGCGAGCTGAGCCAACGCCGCGGAAGCCGTAAGAACGGTACCGACAGCGACGGTCAAAGCAGTTTTACGAAAAGCTGACATTTCCATCTCCTTGAGAGAATTTAAATTTTTTTGAATTGATGAGAAGTTCTCCAACTACCTGAGCCTCTAAAAACTTACCTTGTTGTACTGTGCAACTTACTGAGCTCAAATCGTGTGACTTCTTCTTTTGATACTGACTATTCTGTGCTCACGGGATTCACGAACATAATGAATGCCGCTTTGGTCCTTGGACGCAGACCTAGTACTTTTACCACTGCTTGAACGGAAATGTCAAGCGCGAGTAACAAAGCATCCAGATCTGGGATGGCATCTGACGATACGATCCAGCCAAAACCCTAACCGTAGTTAAGCACAGGGGCGGAAGGCGGGTCAACTTTTGGAAGAATTTTATTGCACGGCTAGCGGTACGGGATTGCTGCCGGCGCCGGTTTGGCGGAGCACCAGACGATAGTCGAGCGCGGGCGGAATTCCATTTTGAATCAACAAGTTGGCCTGATAGAGGCCGATGAATCCAGGAGTGAGGCCGGCGAAATTGACCGTGAGCGGGAGATCGTTTAAGAACGCGGTGAGTGGGGCGGCGGCGATTTGCAATTGTCCCTGGGGCCGGGTGACGCCGAAGCCGGTGCCATAGACTACGATCACTTGGCCGCGCGAGACGGGCGCGACGGGCGAATTGATGCGGCCGTCAGGGTTGACGATGGCGCCGAGTCCGCTATCGAGGACGAAGACCGAGGGAGCGACGGGAACCACGGGTAAGGGCTGATCCATGGTACCGAAGGGCGATCGGATCCGCAATGTAGAGGTACCAGGGGCAGTGGCGGGGGGCACCTGGGCATTGATTTGGAAGGGCGAGGCGAAACTGACCGCGGCCGGGACGCCGTCCACTTCCACGGTGGGGAGGCCGCTCGCGCCCGCGAGTCCCGCGCCGAAAATCGAGATCAAGCCTCCCGGGGCGACCGAGCGGGAGAAGCTGGCCGAATTGACAACCTGTTCGGGCCGCGTGGTAAGCGTCTGGGCGGCGAGGAGCAACGGGCCGCCGTTGAGCCGGGAAATGCGATAAGAAGCCGGGCTCGAAGCGGAAAGGGCGACGCGCTGCGAGGGCTGGCCGAGTTCGGTGAAGATCGCGCGATAGGCGCCGGTACCGGTAAGATCGAGCTGGTAGGGGTCGGTGAACGCGGCAGGTGCCGCGCATGCCCGAAAGCGAATATTCGGTGACGGGGCGGCTAGGGGGGCACCTGAGGGAACCGCGACCACTTGTGGCAACACCAGCGTGGCACCGCAGGCCCCAGCGATGGAAGCGATGCCAATTTCGGCATTCGTTTGCACCAGGAACTGCCCGGCGGCAGGGGCGCGGGGCAGAAGGCGAAAGGCGCCTGTCAGGACCCCTCGCCAAACGCCGGCGGCGTTGGTAAAGCCGTTGAGATAATCAGCCAGATTGGCGCGGTTTAGGGCGGGGCTGGGATCGTGAATGAGAGCGGAGCCGCCGCCGTCGATGCCCATGGCGACCACGAAGTGCGCGCCGGCGGGTTGGCCATTCAGGGTGAGCGAGAGGGCCGCAATTGCGGGGGAACCGGCGGCGACCAGGTCGCGAATGGCTTCAGTGGTGGCGGGTTCCACCGAGACATCGACGCCGCCACCCGTAAACAGGCCAACGCGCCAGGGGTTCAGCAATTGCTCGGCCGGGGCGTCGAAGGCGGCAAGGAAGGCATCGCAGAGCCGGTTGCTGGCCGCGTCAAAGACGCAGGCATCACGCAGGAATTGGTTCAGCACCACGGTATCAGCGGGCCCGTTGGGTTGGGCGAGTTCGCCACGGCCCTGGTAATAACGCAGTACGGAGGCCGCGGCGGCAACGAGGGAGCCTTTCCTCGAAAGCGGTTCCTGGCCGTTGCCGACTTTGTCCTCACTGTTTTGCGTGAGCCGGGGGAAGTTATTGAGCGATTGGGCGGCGACACGGAAGCTGAAGGTGACGGCCTGCCGACCGGCCTCGGCCGTAGCCAGCGCCACACCTTCGCCGGCCGGCAGACGCAGGAAGGCTTCGGCCTCGCCCTGGCTATTGGTAATGACATCGGGCTGGGCGATCACGCCGCCGGGCGAGGGATTGAAGCGAACCGGCGCATTGACTACTGGCGAACCGAATTCGTCCGTGAGTGAAACGCGCAAGGCGACCGGCAGAACGGCACCCGGGGGGCCGGTTTGGGTGTCGCCACGGAGCTTGGTGAGGCGGAAGCGGATGTCAGTCAGGGCGCGGACCTGATAGGTGGTTTCGGCACTGGGCGGGTTGGGGCTGGGCGGGTTGGTGGTGGGCGGGTTGGTGCCACCGACCGCGACGGCGCGCACAGTGACGGCGCCGCTGCGGGCAGTCGTGGGCACGAAGGCTTCCCAGGCGTAGGAGCCGCTGGCGGTAGAAACGACGAAGTCCGGCTGGCCGGTGATAGAGATACGCAGTTGGGAGCCTTCGTTGAAGCCGCCGACGGAAATGCGCAGGCGGTTGCCGGCGACGACGGTAGAGGGAGTGGAAAGCACCGTGGGCCGGCGGGATTTCTCGCTCACCCGCACCAGGTTTTCGCCGGGCGTGTAATCGAGCGTGGCGCCTTCAAACTCCTGGCGGCGGCCAGCTCCGACCTGGAACTCGTCACTGACCGGCAACCCGGACGAGCCCATCGGCCCGCCGATTTCGGTGTACTTGGCAGCGACCACGCCGGTGACATAGTAAGGCCGATTGGCTTGCAGGCCAGTTTCGGCCAGCAGGATGGCGCCGTTGCGAAAATTCTGGGCGCGGCCAGCCGTGGCATTGAAGGTGAGAAAGCGGGAGACGGGGCTGGCGGGGTTGCCGAGGGCCCCAGATTCGTAGCCGAGTTGGGCCCAGCGGGTGAGGATGGCCCCAGCGACGATTTGCACGGGGTCGCCGCCGAGGGCGGTCTGGTTCTCGAAATTCTGGCGGCCGGTGGCGGTGGGGTCGCTGGCGGGATAGCCCAGAGAGCTCCCCGGGCCTCCGGCGCCTTCATAGGCCGCGAGCAGGCCGCCCGTCAGCAGATAGGCGAGCGAGCTCGAATCGGGCTTGGCCAGCACAAAGCGTACGCCGTTATCGACGGAGACAAACTCCTGCAGGTAGCCAGCGCCGAAACGCTGGACGGGTGAGGCGGCCGGCAGGCGCGGATTAAGGCGATTGCGGGCGATCGCATCGAGGAAAGATTGCTGCAGGGCCGCCGTGGGGGCGCCTTCACCCACCGCGCAGCACGGGGCGGCGACGAAGACGGTGAGCGGCGAAGAGGTTTTGCCCTCGCTGGTGGCGGTGACGAAGGCACTGCCGCCGCCCACGGCGCGCAGGGTGGCCGCGCCGGTTTGGTTCGGCGGCACCAGGATCTGGATGACGCGGGAGTTGGACGTAGTCCAGGAGACGTCCCGGTCACTGACACTTTCGCCCGTGTTGGTGACGATCTGGGTGCGGATGGAGAGGGAGTCGTTCAGGTTGAGGCGCACCGATCCTGTGGAGGTGAGGGCGACGGCTAAGACGGCATTGCGGAGGACGGGCATTTCGCCCACGGCGTACTCGATGCTGCCACCCTGGAAGGTCTGGCGGCGGCGGCCATTGGCGAGGACGAGCTCGTCATTCACCGGCAAACCGAGGCGCCCGGCGGGTCCGCCGTTGTCGCGATAGAGCCGGTTAATCGGCTCTCTCACGGCGACGATCCGGCCGGCGGAGGGGCCGGCGGTGGTGTTGAACAGATAGCCATTCTGAAAGTTCTGTTGGGTGGCAGTAACCGTGTCCTTGGTAACCGCGGTTTCGACACTGGTAACGGCGCCCAAGCCGGAAAGCTGCCCCTGCGCCCTCCAGCGGGAAAGGAATGGCTCTCTGAGGGCGAAGTTCGTGTTGGTAGAGGTGGAATCGGGCGGGCCACTCCACACGAAGAGGACATAGCTCTTTTGGAAAAACTGGTACTGGTACCTCAGTACGATGGCTCCCGCTGCATCCCTCACGTCGACAATGTCAGTATCGGAGATGGGAAAGCCAAGATTCGTAAAGCCCAGGCCGCCGCTGATGTAGTAAGCATAGGTGGAGGCCAGAACCTGGTAGGTATCGATAAAGAAGCCTTCGCTGTCGATGAGCGCGTTGCCCACGATCAGGGCGTGGCGAATCCCGGCATTTTTCGTCAGGTCAGGGAATTCCTGGATGTAGCCGGTGCCGCCAAAGGTGTTGACGGTGGTAAGCGCGGGCAAGGACGTGAGCGTGGGGAAGCGGCCGCGGTAATAATTCGTGAAGAACCGCTGCCGGATCGCATCGGTGGGCGCGCCCTGGCCAATGGCGATATTGGACTGAGCGTAAGCAGTGGCGGCGAAAGCGACAAGAAAAAGGCAGCGCAAAAGCATGAATCTCCAAAGTAACCCGCCAGAAGCCGCCGAAGTTGCTCTACTCCTTGATAATCCTATTGAGCCGCTTTAATCGCGAGCGGACCTCTTCGCTGGCGTCGGCAATATCGTTGGTGTCGTAAATCACGCGGGGGGTCATGAAGATGACCAGTTCGGTGCGGGCTTTGTTGCTCGAACGATTGCCGAACAGGGCGCCGATCACCGGCAACTTGTGCAAGCCGGGCAAGCCGGCCGAGCTTGACGCCTCAGCCTCCTGAATGATGCCGGCAATCGCCACCGTATCGCCATCCTGAACGGTGACGCGGGTGCTGACATTGCGGCGGCTGAAGGACGGCGACTGGATGCCGGCGCCGGGCGAAGGCGGAATCGGGGAACTGACGTCCTGGTTGATCTCGAGCGTCACAATGCCGCTGGGTAACACCTTGGGCTTAATAGTGAAATTGACGCCGGCGCTGCGGTTTTGAATCTGGTTGGTGAAGAGCGACGTGCCGGCTTGCTGGACGCCGGAAATGGCTTGCGAGGTGAGGGTCGGCACATCGGTGCCGACGGTGATGGAGGCCTGGCAATTATCGGTGGCGATGATGCTGGGGCTGGCGATGGTCTTCGACCGGCCTTGGGTCTCCTGGACATTGAGGAAAGCGAGGAGTTCCCGGCTACGGCCGACGAGCAAGCCGGCGGTGAGATTGACCCCGGTGCCGGTGGCGGTCGCCAAAAACTGGCGGCTGGCGCTGGTGGCGTCGCTCGGATTGCTGGAAGCCGCGCCGCGGCGCTGCAGGAAGGCCTGCACCCCGCTCGAGAAGGCGCCCGACAGCGTGACTTCGTAGATCCGGGCTTCGATCAACACCTGCCGCGGGGCGATGTCCAATTGGCGAAGCAGTTTGACGATCTGCTCATACTCCTGAGGCGTGCCCTGAATCAGGAGTGAATTGTCGAAGGGGTTGGGCACCACGCGCGGGGCGCGCGGCAGGGGCGGTCCGTTCTGGCTGGGGTTGAGGAAACCGCCCGTCTGATCGGCCGCGCCGGGGGTGCCGGGGGGCGACATCGGATTCCGCCCTTGGGCGACGCCGCCACCGTAGGCGCCGAACGCGGAGCCATAGGGAGAGCCGAAGCCGGCCCCCAAGCCACCCACGCCAGCGAGTAGGGGGTTAAATCCGCCAAAGCCGCCGCCAAAACCGCCACCGCCAAAGCCTCCGCCACCAAAACCACCGCCGCCAAAACCGCCGCCGCCGAAGCCCCCGCCGCCGAAGCCGCCACCAACACCGCCAACGAAACCACCCTGACCGCCCGGACCACCCTGACCGCCGCCGCTACAACCGCCGACGCCGTTCGAAGACATGCCCATCTGCGAAAGCATCATCATCGCGAAGGGGTCTCCGGAATAGAGCGCCGTCACGGCTTGCGAGAGAATTCCGGCATCGCCGTACTTCACCCGGTAAACCCAGTTATCGGTCGCGCCAACGGGCGCCTTCACCGGAATATCCAGCTTATTGAGCCACTTTTCGACGTCAGGAAAAATACCGGGATTGGGCGCGACGGCGATGATGGTGTTGATCCGGTCGAGCGGCATGAACCTGACGCCAGTGGATTTATCGCCCAGGGAGATACCCTTGAAGATCGATTCGAGCTCTTTGACGATATCCGTGGGCCGGCCATTGGCCGTCTCAAACAACCGCACCCGCTGGTTGGCGAAGGCGTCGTTGTCAAACAGGTTCAGCATTTCCATCGTGCGGCGCATGCTGCGGGCGTTGTCCAGAATGATAAGCAGATTCGCCGGATCGTAGGCGATCGACTTGGCGCCTTCGCCCATGAATTGGTCCAGCAGCTTTTGCACTTCGCTCACCGTGACGTATTTGAGGAATATGAGATTCATCACCATGCGATCGTCATCCGGCAGATCTTTGGCGTCGCGCGAAGGATTGATCGGCAGACGAATCACTTCGCTGGTGGGCACAATGCGGAAGATGTCGCCCACCTGCACCATCGCCGCGCCGTTGATTCGCAGAATGGTTTCGAGCAGACTGCGAACGTCGACGCCCTTAATCTCGCCGTAGGTCTGCATGGTGACCTCACCGTTGACGCGCTTGTCGATGATGTAGGTGATCTTCAGGCGCTTGGCCAAAAGATCGATTACTTCGCGCAAGGAGGCGTTGGGCAGGTTGAGCACCATGCTGCTCAGCGGCGGCTGCTGGGGAGCAGTTTGGGCCGGGGGTAGTAAGGCGATGGGCGGCGCGGAAGGCGTTCCCGGATTCGGGGCCGCCGGATTCGGGGCGACCGGATTCGCGGCCGCTTGATTCGGGGCAACGGGGGCTTGAGCTCATAACACCGCGACCACCAACAACAGGCTCAACGGCAAGGTCGGGACAAATCGCTTCATAACGCTCCGCTACTGCTTTGACTTGGCGGCACGGGACTTTTCAATCGCGGTACGCTCCACTTCGCTCACTTCGTCCAGCTTCTTGGTCCAGTGCGTCAGCCCGAATGGGCCCTGACGGCTGAACTGCACCTGGTCGCCCTGCTCAATGACGGTGATGCCTTCGTGCAAGCGCGATTCGTTGTGCGCCGCAGCCTGCTTCGGGGCGCGCGTCAGGCCGAACGGGCCCTGGCGGTAAATCCACTCTTTGCTCTGCGCATCGGTGTGCGTCCATTGGTTGGGACCCGACGAAACGGCGTTCGCGGGCAGGCTAAGCGGTGCGATCGCGCGCTTGGCGGCCACGACGGGTGCCTTCGGAGAGGCTTTCTTCGCCCCGTTCGCCCCCGGCGAAGCCTGGCTCAAGTTCGCCACCGTCATCATGAGCAACATTCCCATATAAAACATTTTCATTTTCTCCTGTTTTTTCTTCTTATCGGACCGGTTCCCAGCGGCAAGTAGAACCGAAAGGACTCGACGAGATCACCTTGCGCATCCCGCCCACCACCGTGCCATTGGCCGAAGTATCGCCGGCATTGCAACTGCGGATGCCACCGCCAATATCGACGCCACCCGGCGCCGCTTCGCCCTTAGCCACGATCGGCGGGGGCGGCGGGGCATTGTAGATCGGCGGCTGATTGTTCTGGGGCGTGGGCGCGCGGGCCGCCTCTTCGCCGCCGCCGCCGCGATCCAGCAAATCGGATAATTTCTTCTCGAAGGTCTTGCCCTGCCACTCGAGTACGACGCTATCGGGCCGGATGGCGGCGAGCTTGAACTCACCCACCTGATCGCCCGGCTGATAGAACTTCTGCCGGCCGCCGCGGGGCGCCATGGCGATTTGCGGCCCGTCGCCCAAGTCGAGTACGCCGTAAGAAAACGGGAACGGCGGCACCGGCGGAGGCGGGGGCGGAGGCGGTGGGGGCTCAACGACCACGTTCGGGTTACGATCTTTGGCGAACAGGGTCTTCATGGCCAGGTCAGCATAACCAGCCGCCGGTGCCATGACGGGCGCGGCCGCGGGCGGCGGCAGCGGCAGGGTGACCTTTGGCGGTGCGGTGGCCAACAACCGCCGCTCCAGCGCTTGGCCCGCGAGCCAATTTTGCCGGATTTCGTAGGCCAACCAGCCGGCGGCGCCGAGCAGCATCAGGTTCAGCAATAGAATGCGACGCTTCACAAACGGCCTGCCTTCTTGGCGTCCGGCACCAAGCCGAGGGTAACGACGCCGGAGACGGTCAACTGCGCCCGCAGGCTCTTCTTCTTTTCGCTGGTGTTGCCCACGCGCACATCGCTCGTGGCCAGGATTTCGGGTTGTCGCGTTAAGTCCGTCAAGAAATTCACCAACTGATCGATCTGTCCTTCAAAGGCCACGGTGACGGCCACTTCGCCGTAGTCGGTACCGAGCGGCTTCACCGAGCCCACGTCTACCGTCCGCACTTCGACGGGCGGCATCTGCAAGCGGCCCACGCGGCGCAACACCTGCGACAACTGGGCTTGCGCCTGTGCCGCTGTATCGCCGGGGATCAGCCCTTTTTCCCGGCCCTTCACTTCATCGGCTACCTTAGTCGCGATCTCGCGCTTGGTGGGCAAGGTAGACCCGATTTGCCGCAAGCGCAGCAGGCGCTTCTGAGCCAACTCAATCTCGTCCGCGGTCACTGGTGCCGCACTTACGCTTGTTGTTTCCTGCGGCCACCAATAGATGACGCCGGAGAGGAGCAAAAAGACGGAGAGCATGGCCACGGCGCGGCGATCACGCTGATTGAGGTTCACTTTTTCGCCTCGCCCTTCGCTACCGGTGCCGGAAGCAACGCGGTGGGGCTTTCCCGCACCGAGCGGATGCGGAACTGGTCCAACCCTTGCGAGCGCAACACCGGCATCAGGTGTTGCGAATCCTTGAGGCGCGGCGAGGCGTCCAGTGTTTGGAGCAGCGAATCCGCTTGGGGGGCCTCACCGGAGACGGCGACATTCTGCCGGGTCAGGTCGAGAGACATCAGCCAGCCGGGCGGTGCCAAAATGCGCGTCAGTTCCAGCAACGTATCGAGATCTTCTGGCGTGCGCTGGCGCATCGCGTCCAGCAGCGCGATGCGGGAACGCGAGGCCACGACATCGGCATCGAGCTTGGCCGAATCCGCCTGGAAGTGCTCGACGCGGGCAATCTCCTTCTGCAATCGCTCCAGCAGCTTCTGGTTCTGGTAGTCCTGCTGCATCAGATACACGGTGGTGAGCATGGCCAGCACGGCCAGCAGAAAAACGGTGGGCACCAGCCACAGGCGAGATGAGGAAGTGCGCTCCGATTCGGGCAGCAGGTTCAGCTTGAGGGCCCGCCGGGGCACGGCCGATAGGATGGCCGCGGTGAGGGCCAGGTCCGGTAGCGGTTGCGGTTCGGTGTTCGCGTCGAGGCGGAGTTCGGCCGTGGCGAGCGAGCGCAAGCGGGCGGCGTCTTCGAGGCGCACCTGGTCGAAGGCCACGGAGTAGCAAGGGCGGCTCTCGCTTTCGCCGTACACCTCCACCACCGGGCCATCCGCCGTTTCGCGCTCCGCCCAGAGCAACAACCCGCCCACCGGCGGATCGTTCAAGGCCCGCAAGCCCGCCCAAATTAGCGGCGCCGAAGGCGACACATTCGCGACGGCGACACCGGCTTCGGCAAACAAAGTGGTGTAGAAGGCCAGCGTCTCGCGTTTGGCGATCGCCGTCAGCACCCACGGCGACTCGCCCAGGCGCGCAAAGCCAAAGGCCGCTTCTTCGTCGCCGTACGGGTGCAGGCCATCGAGTTGATAGCTGACGGCGGAGGCGAGATCGCGGTCCAGCACCCCTTGCATGTGCAGCGCCCGCACGATCGACTCGTGCCGCGGCATCACCACGTAAGCCGCCGTATGGCTGAGCCCGTGCTGCTTCAGGAACCGCGCGTACTCCGCTCCCCAGTCGGCGGCCGGGCGTTCCAGATAGTTTTCGATCTGATGCGTGGCCACCGGCTCGGCGCCCGCCGGCCGCACCCGGACGATCGAAACACGCAGACGCGTGGCTTCGATTTCGAGGCCCACACCGTTACCGAAGTTAAACCAGCGTCGAAAATCCTGAGTCACCAGATCGGGTCCGCCAACACGTTGTCTTCCCAGCGCAGCAGGTGGTATGGCACCCCGGGCTTGGGGTCGAATTTGATCAAGGCCGCCACGCTGCGTCGCGTGTCCGATAGCGTCGCGCCTTGGCGCAGCCGGGCTGTCGCGCGCAGGGTGAACATGCTCTTGCCACCCAAGCCCAGACGCCCCGCGGCTGGGCCCAAGGACTCGCGCAACAGGACCCACGCCTCCAGCTCAAACCGCGGCGTCATCCGCCGCATTTCCATGATCCGCCGCACGCCTTCTTCGGAAACGCCGAGTGCCAACATCACCGCCGGGTTCGCCGACTGCGCGTCTACCTGGCCGTTCGAGCCGTAGACCGAAAGGCAATCCTTCAGCCCGCCCTGGGGCACCAGTTCGCCGACGGCGTTGCGCCGCAGACTGCCGAAATAGAGTTCACGCGTTATGCCGTGCACGAGCAACAATTCCTCTCCGTCTTGAATTGACGCGTGCCGGGGCAGAAAAGTCGGACCGCGCTCGAGATAAGCCGCGTCAAACGGGCTTGCCTGCCCCACATTCGGTGCCGTGCGCCAGTCAACTATGGCGGCGGTGAGGGTTTCGGCTTGATCGAGCCGTTGGCCTAAGGCTGCAAACAGCTTGGCCAGGTCCTCGGCAGGCAACGAATTTACGTTCAACTTACTCGCCTCGGGAACTAACTCCACCACCGCCTCGCCTTCCGGAAAAGAGTAACGATACCAGGGCCCCGCCGTGATCAAGCGTTTGCCGCTGCGTTGGTAGTCGAGAAAGAAACGCTCCACCGCGGCACGGGCCAGAAACTGGCAGCGAATTCCTTCGCTTAAGGTTGTCGCGCGGTCAATCTCGCCGCGCACCGTGGTCGACACGCTAAAGGCGATCGCCACCAGGACAGCCGTCAGCCAAAGGACGGAGATTAGCGCCGCGCCCTTACGGTTATTTGTCCTCATAACGTTCCCCAAAGTCGCGCACGAAGTGCAAGGGCACGGTGACGGGCGAATGGCGCAATCGGCCGCTTTCTCCGGCCAGCGGCTGCATCTCCACCCGTATGGCGCTTGGTAAGGGCCCGGGGCTCGGCACCCATTCGTCAAGCCACTCTTCGAACAGCGGCTGCGGCAGGGCGCGCCGGTAGAGAAAGCGGCAACTGGCCAAGCGATCGGCGAGCACGAACGAACGGCGCGAGGCTTCGACGGGTGCGTAGCCCATCCGGGAACCGCCGGTGCGCGGATCGGGCACCGGTCCTAGGCAGAATTGTCCGGCGCTGAGCGGTCCGGCGTAAACATGCTCATTAACGATTAGCCGCACGCCTTCGCCACGGTCGCCGGGGATCACTTGCATTTCGATGATATGCGGCAATCCGCGCCCCGCTTCTTCGAGCGAGTAAGTGCTGACGAAGCGCAGCGTTTCGGGCTCGGACTGAAAAAAGAATTGCCGCGACACAATCTTCTCTGGATTGCCGCCGTGGCAATCCGCGATAGCCGGCATCAGGTTAGCGAGCATTTGTTCGAGCACGCGGTGCGCGCCTAACATCTTGCGCTCCTCCGCCACGCGCGCGTTGGTCTTACTCATCGTGGTAAAACCTGCGCGCATGGCGTAGACAATGCCCACCGTCATCAGACTTACCAAGGTGACCGACATCAGCACCTCGAGTAAGGTAAAACCTTTTTCGCGTCTCATTCGCGGACCACTCCGGGGGCGATGAAGTCCGCTTCGATAAGGACGCCCGGCCGGTAGGCCACCAAGGTGTAGGCCCGGCGCGCGGCGCCGTCTAGCCACCAGGCTTCCAGCGCCAGGCGTTCGAGCACGGCGCCACCGGGTCCGGAGTTGGCGGGAACGTCGAAGGGAGTTACGCTCAGCAACCAGCCCTGTCGATCATTGGCATGCGGCCGATCCCAACGGCCGGAGAGTCGTTGGTAGTGCGGCAGACCGGGGTTGAGGAGGAATTCTTCCATTTTACGCTTGGCCAAGGTAACGGCACGGTCTTTTTGCGTAAGCCGGTCGAGATTACGCAGAGATCCGGTTAAGTTACTCACGAGAGCGGTAACGGCGATGGCCATAATCGTGGTGGCCACTAACACTTCGAGTAAAGTAAATCCGCGCCTCATTCGCGTAAAACCTCCGGCGCGCCCGTAATGGGGTCCACGCGCACGGTGCGCTTGGCGCCACGGTGATTCACTAACTGCACGCCCACGCGCGGCGCCGCGCCACCGGGGATTAGATAGAAAACCCGCGCCTC
>Ga0105047_10008209_pt1 | contig 17430 bp, 14 predicted proteins | sample MAT04_FD_78384 | JGI IMG/M metagenome (GOLD analysis project Ga0105047, IMG submission 78384) | Freshwater microbial communities from Lake Fryxell liftoff mats and glacier meltwater in Antarctica - MAT-04 (megahit assembly) | ecosystem: Environmental > Aquatic > Freshwater > Ice > Liftoff...
GCCCGGCCGGCGGTCACCGCGACTTCGGACTGATCCACTTGGACCAATTGAGATGCTTCGAGTCCGGGACCTCGGCCTTGAGCACGCTCTGCATCTCAGTGAGCGCGTCGCGCGTCAGCTTTTTGGTGTTCGCCGCCACGCAATCCACAGGAACGACGACCTCATAGCCGCGCAAGAATGCGTCATTGGCGGTGAACTGGATGCAGATATTGGTCGCGACGCCTGTGATGATTAGCGTGTGGGCGTCCAATTGCTTGAGTAGCAGCTCCAATGTTGTGGAATAAAACGCGGAGTGGGCCGGCTTGAGGACAAAGTAATCATCCTCGTCCGGTTTTAGTAACTCCACGAACTTATTGCCGCGGACGTCATCTTCCAGGCAGTGCCGCACCTGTCTGTGGAAGTCGGATCGCCAGCGGCCGAAATTGTCGTTCACATAGATTACGGCGCAGCCATGCTTCTTCGCCCGCGCTTTCAGCGACGCCAACCGCCGGCCCATGGGCAGGGCATGCCGCAGCAGGGCGTCGCCTCCTTCAAAGTCCATGTCGTTGATCACGTCAATCAGCAGTAGGACCACCGGACTCTTGTCCGGCACGTTGCCGTATAGCGATTCAGAAATTTTGGCCATGAGAACGCAGCCTTCGTAGAATCCAGCCGGCCGGCTGGAGATTTTCGCGCAAAGATGCTTGAGGTGACCGGGCCCATCCCCTGGACCCATGGTCCGAGGAGTGCACACCCCGCGCCAGGCGACCGCCGGCGCATAAAAAACCCGAAGCCCCTATGTAGTAAGGGACTTCGGGCAGTACACCCCAGAGGGCTCGAACCTCTAACCTTCGGTTCCGTAGACCGATGCTCTATCCAATTGAGCTAGGGGTGCAACGCATTGCAGGGATTATGCCGGAGGCTGGTTTGGCCCAAGGCAAGTTCCTTGCAGACCGGACATCATGGCAAAAAAGGGAGATCGACGCAAGCCGCGCTCCCTGGGCCAGGACGGCCCAGTAGCTTGGAGGGAACCGGCCCAGAGTCGGTTCGCTAGCGGATTGAATTCGACCCCAATCAGGCGCCTCGAACAGTGGTCAACCATGCGAATTTCCTGGGACAGAGCCCGCCGGATGTTTGATTAAACTGAGCGTCCGTCGGAGGTCTTGGAAAAACAGTTCGACTATCACGACGACCTGTGCCACTTGCCTTAACGCCAATTATCGAGCCGGAAGGCGTACTGGGACGCTCCGTGATCTCATATCAACTAGATAACCATTTTGATGATCAACGCGTCAGGGCCCATGGTCTTTCGCCTCTCGCAGAAACTGGCCCGGAAGCTCAAACTGGTCCTGACCAATACGGCCTCGCTCGATTCAACCTTGCTGCCAGGCAAAGACATCTCGCATCGAACACTATTTCGGATCGAGCAATGTATTCAATCCGTGAATTCATGGTCGCGGATGGGTTGGAGGCCGACTTCGATAAGTTTATTGCGCCGACCTCGAACACCATTTGCTTTGCATCCGCTAAACCACTCGGTTAATGGTTCGATGAACGATCTAGTCTCGCAGGCCCATTGGGGACAGGCCGAGTGCGGGTTCGCGCCATTCAACGTCAGATGCAAACGAAACGAGACTCCAATGTCGTACCTCGATCATAAGAGGCTACGAGAAGCCTTCGGAACTCTTACGTCGCCAGTAATGCCATTTCAGTCGGGTATTTTCAGTCCGGTCAACGAACTTTCCCGCTCTCGCCCTGCCAAGCCCAATTTTGTTTTCCTGCGAACAATTCCTCCGCAGGGTCCGTCTCCCCAGTATCCGCTGAGTCCAGCACTGGGCGTGGAATTCCTCGCGGTTTAGCCCCCCGGCGATTCCCCGCGCAGATCGCTGGCAAAGCCCTCCGCGTCATGGCATTATAGGGGGCTGTTTCCCACACGCTGGGCAGGTTCTGGCATGACCAAAATTCTCGGTATTGATCTCGGCACTACGAACTCGTTGGTCGCTCATCTCACAGATGACGGCCCGCGGGTGATTCCCAATGCGCTCGGGGAAGCACTCACCCCGTCAGTCGTCGGCATCGATCCGAAAGGGGACCTGCTGGTCGGTAAGGCTGCGCGCGAGCTGCAAGTCCTCTACCCGGAACGCTGCGCGGCGCTGTTCAAACGGCTGATGGGCTCCGACCAGACGACCCGGTTGGGGGACCGCGACTTCTCGCCCGAGCAACTTTCCAGCCTGGTGCTCCGCTCGCTCAAGCATGACGCCGAGCAATACCTGCACGAAGAAATCAACTCGGCCGTGATCACCGTGCCGGCGTATTTCAACGATCGCCAGCGCAAGGCCACGATCGCGGCCGGACAGATGGCCGGGTTTGTCGTCGACCGGATCGTCAACGAACCCACCGCCGCGGCGCTCGCCTACGGCTTCCATGAGGCCGAAGCCGAAAAGCTGCTACTGATCTTCGATCTAGGGGGCGGAACGTTCGACGTCTCGATCGTCGACATCTTTGAAGGCGCACTCGAAGTCCGCGCTTCGTCCGGCGAAAGTTTTCTGGGGGGCGAGGACTTCACTCGCACCATGGCCGCGCGCGTGCTCGAAACGGCCGGCATGGGCTTTGAGCGAACCGAGATGGAATCACCCCGCATGGTGGCCCGGCTGTTGCAGCAATGCGAGGTCGCCAAGCGCAAGCTCTCCGCCGAAGCGACAACCCACGTCCGGCTCTGTAGCCGCGATGGCGAATACCGCGACGACTCGCCGCAAGTCGCCGTCGAGCGAACCGTGTTCGAACAATGGACCCGACACCTACTTTCGAGAGTCGAGCTACCGCTCCGCCGCGTATTGGGAGACGCCCGTCTCACGCGGCACGACATTCAAGAAGTGATCCTGGTCGGCGGCGCCACGCGCATGCCGGCCGTGGTCGAACTGGTCACCCATCTGTTTGGTAAAGAACCACGCCATCGGCTCAATCCTGACGAAGTCGTCGCCCTCGGCGCCGCCGTCCAGGCCGGCCTGATTGAGCAGCACGCCGGCGTGCAAGACATGGTGGTCACGGACGTCTGTCCCTTCACGCTGGGGGTGGAGATGACCAAGATGTTCGGTCGCGATCGGCGGGACGGCTACTTTCTGCCGATTATCCATCGCAACACAACGATTCCGGTCAGCCGCGTCGATCGCGTCAGTACGGTCAACGCCAACCAGACCGAGGTGGTGATCAATATCTTCCAGGGCGAAAGCCGCCGCGTCGAAGGAAACCTGCCCCTCGGCCGGTTCGAAGTCAAAGGAATCCCGCGTGGCCCGGCCGGCAAAGAGTCGGTCGATATCCGCTTCACCTACGACCTGAACGGCGTGCTGGAGGTCGAGGCGATGATCGTCTCGACCAAGAAAAAGTTTACGCACCTGGTTACCAAGCACGCGCATGGCATGTCGCCCAAGGAAGTCGAAGCGGCGATCCGACAGATGCAGGATCTCAAATCGGCCCCCAGGGAAGAAGCGCCAAACCGGTTCCTGCTGCGCCGCGCGGAGCGCGTCTACCAGGAACTCTCGCTCGACGTGCGCGATCTGTTATCGGAACTGATCGACGGCTTTGAAGGCGCGCTCGAACTCAACGACCGCGGCGCGATCGAACGCAATCGCGAGGCGCTTGAGAGCTTCCTCGATATGCACGACACGCAATCCGAGGACGCGGACGAGTCCGACGAAGAGGGCGAGGCGGATGAATAGGCCGCCCGTGCCGCAGGAACTGGCCGAGCCAGTCACGCACGGCTGGGCCTGCGCAGAACTGGGAGTTGGCGAAGACGCCTCGACGGACGCGGTCCGCGCGGCGTTTCTCAAACAGGTCAGTGACTCCGATTTTTTCCCGTCGGAAGATAGCGTAGTCGCCTGGCAGATCCTGAAGGACCCTGCCACCGTCAGCCACAGGGTTGCGGAAGCCGCGCGCCACCATGCGAATGTCGCGCTGCGAACACGGGTCGAGCAATTTGCTGCGCAGTTTTTCTCGATCGAAGTCGGCGAGCGAGTGCGACAGTGGTTCGATTTGCGGAGCCGCTGCCAGGATTCCGCCCCATTGCGCGAACGATTGGAGGCGTTGTCTTCCGGGCTGAACGTCGATCCGCAATTAATGTTGCCTGAACCTACCGGACCTGGCGCGCAGCCTTCCGAGGAGCGGATGGTCGCGGAGCGGATTTTTGAGATGTTCGTGCTGCGGCCGATCGATCGCGCCGAGCGGCAGCAAGAGATCATGCTCTCTTGGCAAGCCGAACTCAAAGCCTGGCAAGTTGCCACGCGGCAGTTGAAGAAGTCCCGGCCAAAAATCGCGGAATTAGATCCGGAATTCGTCGATCTGGTGCTGCAATCGCCGCAACTGGCAAAGCAGCAGGCCCGCCAAACACTCGACAAGTTTCGACAAGCGCAGCGGCCGCTCGAACCATTCATGAAAGTTGCAGCGCCAGCCGAGGTGGCCAAATCCAAGTTTGGAGCCTGGGGCGGATCGCTCGCCACGTTCCTGATCCTCATCTTCCTGTCAGGCGTTAGCCGCTGCGCTCGAGAGAACTCCAGTAACAGTTATTCCCCCAATTACAGATCGCCAAATCTGAACGTTCCAGCACAGCAGCCGGCGAATCCATTCCAGTTGCCACCGGGCGCCAAGAACGTAAAAGTAGGCGAGGCATTCCAAAAGTTGTATGGACTGCCACCAGTTCTGAATCCCGACGAAAGTGAGAATTCTTCAGAACAGTCGCCCGCGCCCGAAGGCATGCCCGCTGAAGAAGAGCGATCTCCGTTTGATCCGCCCGCGGACGAGTCGGCAAATCCAGGTACGACTGACGGCGCGTTCGCTAAAAACCAGAATATTGAAGTCGCCATGTTCCTGCTGTCTTCATGCATTCAAGATTACGCGTAAGCTGAGTAACCGCCGTGTCGTCCGCAGAGCTATCAGAGAACCTGGACGAATGGCCGGACGATCCCTTTCAATTGTTGGGCGTCGAGCGGGGCGTAACCGAGCGCGACCTAAAGCGCGCCTACACGCGGCGGATCAAGCTCTTCAAGCCGGAGCAATTTCCGCTTCATTTTCGCCGCCTCCGCGACGCCTACGAGTGGATCAAGACGCACATCCTGCCGGACCCCACGCGGTCCGCGCCGGACCAGATCGTGCTCGATACGGCCTCCACGCTGTGGGAACCGCCGTTCCGCGATCCAACGGCCCCAGGCGCCACAAACACAAACGAGCCTCCTTCGCCCCCGTCGGAAGAGTCGGTCGCGCCGCGAAACCGTTGGCAGCAGATGACCTCCGCGTGGCGGCAGGCCGTGGCGGGCGACGCAGCCGCGGCCTATGCGCGGCTCTTGACGCTCCTTCAGCAATCCTCTGATCCAGAGCTCTACGTCCGGCTCTACTGGCTGTTGCGCGCCGCTCCCGAGGTTGACGCCAACCGCGCGGCCCTCGACTGGCTGGCCGAAGGCATCACTCGCTACGGTTTCACCGGACAATTGTCTGCCCTCTACACGCAAGTCTTGAAGTTTCAGCCTCTGGAAGCCGCCAGCGATCGTTGCAATCGACTACTAACCGTGCAACAGCAGCCCGGCTATATCATCGATCTGCTCCAAGCTCGCTGGCTGGCGTACGACGTTCTCAGTCGGCAGTCGCCAGGCCAAGAGACCTGCGCCGACGCAATTTTCTCAGACGTTGAGCAAATCCGGCCTCGCTTCCGGCGCTTCGACGAACAGGCGCAATCGCGACTCTTGATCTTGGCGATCGAACACCTCTCCTGGCGGCCAACGCTGCGCGGCGCAGATCTTGCCAAACTACTGATCGACGAGTTGGAAAAGGGGGCTGCCGGCGCACAGGGGCTCGATTATTTCTTGGATCACATGGAAGGGGTCGTCCTCAACTCCGGCAACTGGCGCAAAGCGCTTCGCGCTGCTCCCCCCAAAGAGTCGGTGATGGTCGCGACGATTCTCGATGTGATTCGCATCGGCGCCATTCAACCGCCAGAAGAAGCGCAGGCGTCGCTCAACGCGTGCATAGAGCAGATCGCCGCCGCGCCGGGCGAGGCCTTAGCGGCGCTCGATTTCATCGAAGCCAAGGGGCCCGGCGTAACGATACTGTGGGCGAACATGGTGAACATGCTGGGCTACGAAAACCCGCACGAACGGATGCTGGTCCCCAACGCGTGGCGCATCCAGCGAGTCTACGACTTCGTCTCTGCTAACAAATGGTTCGACTACTCTAATTTCCGCGTAACGCTTTTGCAGTTCTCGCTAAACCATTGCGTTTCGCCCCGGACCGTGCGCGAACTGATCGCAGACCAGCCGACGTTGCGACGCGCGGACGGCATTCATCTGGGAGATCTCATCGGTTCCGACGTCGCGCTCGATTGCGTCTTTGAAGCCAGCCGTCTCTTTTGGGCGTAAGAGATCAGGGACGGCGCGCATCGAATCTCAGGCAAGACGATCCGCGCCCCGATTGCTATCATGTCGGACGTCATCCTGAAACGCGAACTTGCCTCACGGGACAACACGCATGCCGCAGCTCGGACCACTCCGTTTTCAACCCACGTTCCGCCGCTACGTCTGGGGTGGCCGCAAGCTCGGCACGTTGTTGGGCAAGCCGATCGGCGAAGGCGAAGACTACGCCGAGAGCTGGGAAATCGTCGACCATGGCGAGGATCAAAGCGTCGTCGCCGCCGGGCCTGCCGCCGGCGCCGCCCTGGGCGCCCTGGTGCGCGAGCGCGGTCCGGAACTGCTTGGTCGCCACGCGCCGCTACCGCAGTTTCCGCTGCTGTTTAAATATCTGGACGCGCAGCGCGATCTTTCCGTGCAGGTCCATCCAGACGACGCCCGCGCGGCCCGTCTCACGCCGCCAGATCGTGGCAAGACCGAGGCCTGGGTTGTCATGGCCGCCGAACCGGATAGCTGGATCTACGCGGGACTGAAACACGGCTTCGACCGACAGGCGCTCGCCCGCGAAGTTTCGTGCGGAACCAGCGAGCTTTGTCTGCATCGCTTTCATCCGCAGGTGGGCGATTGTGTCTTTGTCCCCGCCGGCGCGGTGCACGCGATTGGCGCCGGTCTGGTGGTGGCCGAAATTCAGCAATCGAGCGACACCACCTGGCGGCTACACGATTGGAATCGGCTGGACGCGGCCGGTCGTCCGCGACCACTCCACGTGGACGCTGCTTTGGAGGCCATCGATTATTCGCTAGGTCCGCTCGCTCCGGTCACGCCAATGGATACGGATCGGCCGCATATTGCGCGGCTGGTGGAGTGCGATATGTTCGTCCTCGACCGTTGGACCTTTGACTCGCCCGAATGGATCGCGGACGACAACCGCTTTCATATCCTGAGCGTGCTCCAGGGCGAAATTGTCATCAGCGATGATCCAATGGCCCGGCCGCTTGCCGTTGGCCAGACGGCGCTCCTTCCGGCTCAGCGTCCTGCGACTTCGCTGATTCCACGGCCAGGCACGATTATGCTGGACGCTTATTTGCCGTAAGCGCCGTGTGCCCCGGCTGTATGGGTAATTCACGGCGCCCGCGGTTCAAGCGCTTTGGATCGTGCTGTCGATGTCTTGCATAGACGCGTGTGTGGTTGTTGTCGCCACCGGCGTAATTCATCAAGGCAGGAGTCGGCCCATGCGTCGCATGCAGAAGCTAGTGGCAGGTCTGCTGGTCGCATCCTCAGCGTCGCCCGCAATGGCGAAAATGCGAGACTGGAAAATCTTCCAGATGCCTCCTATGGATGTGCAACAGCGGCAAGCGGAAATCTTCGATCCGTATCCGATGCGAGGCGTGGCGCCAATCGACGACACTGTGCGTCCGCGCGAATACCAGCACGGGCCACCCGAAGCCACGCGTGGTCGCTGGCCCGCCCCAGGGACTTTTCCGCGCGTTCGCCTGCCGGCCGACACGCATCCCAAGGTGTATCCACAGGGACATCCACCGCTGCCACCGGAATTCGCTCCACCCATCGACGCAGAAGTCGTCCCACCGCCCAAAGCCGCGCGCGGAACCAATAATCGCCCGGCGCTGATTCAGCCAGAATCCGTGGCAAAGCCCCAGGCCAAATATCAGGCGCAAAGCCGACGACGCGTTCAGCCTGAATAAACCGCCAGACGTAACTACTGGTAGTTTCCAACCTTCTCCGAATCCCCCAAGCGGTGCTAGCTGCCGCGCGCTTTCGCCTATCCACCCACAGGCAAGATCGCGTAGAATCCGCCGCCATTTTGGCTTTTGGATTCTGGGATATCGCCGATAGTTGCGGCGAGAGAAGGGCGTTGGATGGGTAAGGCCGCAGCCGCAAAAACCACCGCGGATAAGACAGCCCTCGGGAAGTCATCCGTCGGCAGAATGCCCATCGCGCTCTTAACGATGGCGCTCTCGGCGATCTCGCTGAGCGGTTGCCGCGACATCGCCGGCCCCGATTGGTTTGCGCCCGGCACGTCGGCGGAACAGCAGCGCCGCGCGCAGTGGTTTGATCCCTACCCTAGTCCAATCACCGGACCGATCGACGACACGGTCCGTCCGCGCGGATTTCAAGCCCCGCCCCCCGAAGCCGACGGCCGCGTCCGTTCGACCCGCGCACAGCCAGGGCGCTGGTAAGGCGTCGCAATTGGCAATGATCGCTAATTCAAGGCCCTTTATCGAGTCTTTGTGGGCGTTCGTGGCTGATTCTGCCCCTGCCGCCGGCGCTGGCCTTGAGCTATGCTAGTTGTGCTTTGCTGGCCGGCTTCTCGGCCGGGCCTTTCTCCAGAGTTTTCCCGTCATGACGCGCCTCAAACGACAACGCGCCGCCTCGCAAGAAGCACCCGCCAGCACCAATCCGGATGACCAGGAGGACTACGGTTCTTCGCCGAAAGACGCGAACCGTCTTCAGAAGGTCATGGCCGCCGCTGGCGTCGGCAGTCGCCGTCACTGCGAGGAGCTGATCACTTCCGGTCGCGTCGACGTCGATGGCAAAACTGTCACCGCGCTCGGCACCAAGGTCTCGTCCGACCAGCAAGTGCGCGTCGACGGCGTGCCGCTCGCCAAGGCCCAGCACGTCTACTATCTGGTCTACAAGCCAACCGGCGTGGTCTCCACAAATTCCGATCCGGGTGGGCGCACCCGCGTTCTCGATCTGCTGCCACCGATGGAAGAGCGTTTGTTCACCGTCGGCCGACTCGATATGTCGAGCGAAGGCCTGGTCCTGATGACCAACGATGGCGAGCTGGCCAATCAGCTTGCGCATCCGCGATACGAAATCGAAAAAACATATCTGGCCGTTGTCGCAGGCGCGCTCGAGCCGGACGCGCTCGAGACCCTCCGCCGCGGCGTACACCTGGCAGAAGGTTTCGCCCGCGTCGATGGAGTTCGCGTCCGCAAGGTCCAGAAGAATGGGACGCTGCTGGAGATCGTCCTCAGCGAAGGCAAGAATCGCGAGATCCGCCGCGTGTTGGCGAAAGTCGGCCACAAAGTATTGCAACTCAAGCGAGTCGCGATCGCCGGTCTAAAATTGGCCGACATGCTGCCGGGCGAGTTCCGCAAACTGGGGCCGGCCGAGATTCGCGCACTGCGCAAGTATCGCCCCGGGCAATTGCTGGAGAAGTTCAAATCCGCCGCGGCCGCTGGCCCGAAAGGTCCAGAAGGCAAGCGGACGCCCAAACACGAGGGCCGGCCCGAACGAGCACCAGCGCGCCGCGGCAAGCCTGGCTCAGCCGAAACGAGCAGCGGCCGGAACGATCGCAATCGCGTCGGTCGCGACAATCGCGAAGGATCGGCCCCACCGCCACGCGAAGGCGCCCGCGGCACAACCCGTAGCGAGCGCGGCCCGCGTCCTGGCGGCGCACGTCCCGCAGGCGCAGGCCCCAAAAAGTCCGGCTACGGAAAAACTGCCGGCGCACGACCGGCAGGCGCCCCTCGCGGCAAACCGACTTTTAGCGCATCGACAACTTCTCGGCCACCCAGACCGCGTCCTCCGCGCGACGACGCGCCGCGGCACGGCACCGTGATTGGCGAAGTCGCCGGTCCGGCGCCCGCTACGCCGGAGCCAGTCGTTCGCGAGGCCCGTCCTCCGCGTGGTCCTGGTGGCCGCCCGCCACGCCAAGGCCGTGGTGGCTACGCCGGCCCAGGCGCCAACGCCTACGACGCCGCGAATTCAGAAAGCGGCGCACGCCCCAGCGGCGCCGGACGAGTCACAGGCCGTCGCCCTGGCATCGGTCGACCCGGCGGCGGCAAACCTACAGGTGGCAAGCCCTCAGGTGGCAGGCCCGCCGGAGGAAGACCCAGCGGCGGCAAACCCAGTGGTCGGCCTGGCGGCGGCGGAGCCTACGGAGCCAAAGGAGGCGGCCGGCCTCCGCGTGAAGGAAAACCGGGCAAAGGAAAACGCCGCTGATGAGCGATCCGCACACGGCCTGTTTCGCCGATCGCGCAGTCTATCGCACGGTCGAGATTGTCGAGAACGTCCAACTGGCGCGCGACACTTACCGGGTGCGCTTCGATGCGCCGGAGATCGCCCGCAGTATCACTCCGGGCCAGTTTTTAATGCTCCGCGCCAGCGGATGTAATGATCCACTTCTGGGCCGTCCACTGGCCCTCTACGACACCGTGCTCAATCACGCCGGTCAGCCGACTTCGATCGATGTGGTCTACCTGGTCAGCGGAAAGTTCACCACGCTGTTGTCGCAATCTCGCCCCGGCCGCAAGCTCGATGTATGGGGACCGCTGGGGAATGGCTTTGCCGCGACGCCTGCTGAGCATCTGGTGATGGTCGCCGGCGGCATTGGACAAACCCCTTTTGTGGCGCTCGCGCGCGAGTATCTCGGACACGGCGCCTACGGCGAGCCCGCGCGCACCCCTCCGAAAGCCAAACAAGTCACGCTCTGCTACGGCGCCCGCAATCGCGAATTCCTGGCCGGGCTGTCCGATTTCGAAGCGGCCGGCGTCCAGGTATTGCTGAGCACAGACGATGGCTCGATCGGCCGTCACGGTCGCGTCACCGAGTTGGTCAGCGAGCTATTGCCGCGGCTAACCTCGCGAGACCGCATTGTCTGTTGCGGGCCAGAGCCCATGCTCCGCGCGGCGGCGCAGTTGATAACGCCCACGCCCGTTCCGTGCCAGGTATCGCTCGAAACGCCCATGGCCTGCGGCATCGGCATTTGCTTTAGCTGCGTCGCCAAGGTTCGCGACGAGAGTGGCGGCTGGGACTATCGTCGCACGTGCGTCGAAGGCCCCGTCTTTGAGGCCGCGGCGATCGAGTTCGCCTGATTACTCCGGCGACTCTGCAACATTAGTCCGCGGAATTTCGCGCGGCGCCAGTTGCTCAATGATCTGCGCCAGATACTTCGCCAGCCGTTCGGAAGACGCCATCGCCTGTTCTTTCAGGCTCCACATATCCTTGATGCTGGAAGGCCTGCGCATCAGAATTCCGGCGGCGGCGCCCAGCCGGCCGGCCGTCGATCGCTGCGTAACCAGGTGATCCAACTCGGCGGGGAGTTCGTGATCGATCGCGTCGCTGATGACGCGGATCGCCAGAAAGCGGACTTTATCCTGCCGGCAGACCTCGCCCACGGCCCACGACTCCATGTCCACCGCCAAGGCATTGTGCTTCTCGCCTAGCGCTTGTTTCTCGCTCGTCAATCGCACCAGATTATCGACCGTGACCAGCCGGCCGACGTGGACGCGAGCGCGAGGGTCGTGCTGAGCCCGCAGGTCGATCGAAAGCCGTCGACCGGAGATGTCATCGATTTCGTCGGCTAGCACAATGTCGTTTCGCTCGACGCCAGCGCGCAGCCCACCAGCGAATCCGGCCGAGATCACCCACGCTGGCCGATGGCCGCCAATCAGCGCTTGCGCCCCGCGCGCCGCGGCCAGGCGCCCCGCGCCCGCTTCGACGACCACAATCTTCCTGCCGGCCAGACCACCAACGCGCGCGATGAATCCTTTTCCCTTGGTGCTGACCACTCCGCTGAGCAAATCGACGAATGCTCCAGATTCCTGCGGCAGCGCAAAGACCAGTCCCACGTCACAGTAACCTGGCCCTAAGGTTTCGACATGTTCGCCTGGCGCCTGATCCGAATTCGGATCCACGGAACTTGTCTGCGTGGAATCAGCTGGCCCTGAGCCGGAGGACGCGGAAGTGGATGGGCCGGATTGGGTCGCTTGCCGAACGGCGCTTCGCAAGCCTTCGCGGGCTTGTTGTTGCATCCATTGGCGAAGGAGCCAGGCCAGGTTCATCGTCGGGCTCTCCATGCTTCGATCGGCGAGATTCGCCAGCTTCCGGCGCCAGGCGCGCGAGTTTGCTCGCAAGGCAATCCGGCGCGCGCTTGCGCGGGATCGATATCTTAACATGGACCAGCGCGCGATGCGCGCCGGCGGCGACGCTCGTGCCGATCGATCGTTATGAGCCGAAGCCCACACCTTCGAGGCTGGTGCGGATACTGGCCCACATTCCGCCGGATTGCCCGCCCAGAGCCGTGACAGAAACGATCACGGCGCCCAGGAGCATTGCGAGCATAACGGCGTACTCGACCGAAGTCGGCCCGTCCTCGTCAGTCAGGAATTGACTTATACGCCGCATGAGAGATCGTACGCGCTGACCTTCCGGCCCTCGCGCCGCTGGAGTTCTCTGGCGAACAAACCGCGAACGCGGTTTTTGATTCACCGCTGGCGCCTTGCCTTCTATAAAGAAGGGTATGCCAGGTTCAGGATTCGTCAAACGAATCGGGCGATCGGGTGGAGATTCCTAATGGCCAGGCGGCGCTCCATCCGGCTTATTGCACGGCGCGGCGGACGGGCCGCTGCGCCATGTCTCCAATTCCCGGTGGATCAGGCGAGCGCAAGGGGACTTGCCACCGGACCAGTCGCGAGGCGTCGCGGCCGGCGGGGGCCTCGCCTGCAAATCCAAGCTCGCTGCGGACCAGGCCTTCGATCGCCAACTGACGATCCGCCACCGGCTGACGACCCGCTTGACCCTGCCAGGCCACAGGATGCGCCCCAGGCGTTACGACCGAACCCTGGCCCGTCCAGACAACCTGTCGCAGGGCCTCGGCCGGCCCGGCGCCGCCACGGACCAGAATCAGGGCCCCGTTCGACAGCGGAGCAAACACGCATTCGATGGCCTCGACGCGCACCTTCGGCAGCGCGGCTGTGACTGTTGGCGCGCAAAGTTCCAACAGCGCATCGCCGCCGCGAGCCGTGCAATGCGATATTCGCAAACTCAACTCCGCTTGCGCGCCTGGCGCACGCCGCGCGGGCGCGTGCTCGACGCAGACCAGCGGACCCGATCCCAGGTGAAGTGTGTTGTCGCAAATCACTCGCGCATCGTCCGCTACGGTGCAACAGATCGCCGCCTCATCACACGTTAACTCGCCTCCGATAATTTGCAGTTCGGCCGCCGGCGCCGGCGAGCCGTGCGCGGCGTCTGGCGTCCAGACAAGCGAAACTCCAGCGCCGGACCCCAACTGAGCGCCGCCAAAAGTGCAGCCATCGAAGATTGCGTTTCTTGCCGTCACGCGCAGCGCCGAGGCGCGTTGCGCTGGCGCTGCGACAAAGTCGACGTTTTCAAATCGCACCCCTTCGGCCGCAAGAGGCGCGCCGGTGGCGGTAACGACAATCGTCGGCCGCTCGCCCGGTCGCCCTTTGACGGTCTGACCGGCCAGGGGCTGCACGCTGCTCCATGCGATCGGCCGGTTCGACGAAAGCAAAAACTCCGGCGCTACATACCGCGGCGGGGCAGTCGGAACGATCGGAAGCGAGGCCGAAGCCTGCGCGACGCGCTCAGCCGGATCTCCCTGCCGCAAGATGGGCTTCGTCGGCGCCACGCTCTGCGTTTGCAACGCGGTTGGTTTCAATCCATCGGCCCGCGACGTAACCATCGAAGTAGGCGTCGATATCGACGGCATCTGCGGCGACGGCTGACTTGGAAATTCTCCCAGCGCCACATCGGCCAGCAATCTTGGCTCAGCCAGTGGCGGGGCGCCCTGCGGAATCGGCGGCGTCCCCATCGGCGCCGTTGGCATCACCACGCTGGCGATTTGGATCTGCTGCAAAGTTAGCGGCGGCGTGGTTTGTAGTAACCGACTCCACCAGGGGGAAGTTCCCGCGGCGAGCGCCAGGATTGCGCCCACCGCCACCGCGCTCCACGTCGGCAATTGCCGCGAGCGGCGAATCGTTCGCATCCGCCGCGCAAAACGCTCAGGTGGAGTGGCGCCGTGCGATAGATAATGCGCCAGCAGCGCCTGTCCGCGATCGGTCGATGGACCCAACACCTCAACCAGCGCGGCCGCGCTCTTGGGGCGTAGGCTGGGATCGCGCGACGTGCAGGCTTCAATCGCCGCGACCAGCGACGCAGGGGTCTGCGGCGCCAGGCGCTCAATTGCTTCGAGCGAACCGGACTGTGCTGCGCACAATTTGGCAGCGCTGCGAGCCGGCGCAAACGGGGGCCTTCCCGAAAGTAAATGCCGCCAGACGATTCCGCACGAATACAAATCCGTTGCGACGGTCGCCGGTTCTCCACGCATCCGTTCCGGCGCCACTGCGTCATAAGCTTCGGCCGGCCAATTCGCGGCGTCCGCCGTTTCGATCGGACGGACCGCGCACCGCAGGCCAGGCCAGACTAGCTGCGCCACGCCGATCGGATCGAGCACAACGTTCTGTATCGAGACATCGCCGTGCGGCTGGCCAGCGCGTTCCAGCGCTAGCATGCCAATCGCCATCTGCCGCGCAATCTCGTGAACGACCTCCGGCTGCATCCGGCCGCAATGCACCAGCCACTCGTTAGCGGTCCTGCCAGCGACCGGCGCCGCCGTGGCCCAAAGTCTGGTCCCCTCAACGCCGCATTCCGTCATCGGCGCTACTTGCGGAACCGCGCAAGCCGCCAGCCGGCGCATGGACTCATGAATTATTGCAATTGCAGCGTCGGGTTTGCTAACGCCGTCGACCGTGACCAATCGCGCCTCTCGCGGTGTTCCGGGCGCCGTTGTCCTGGCGTGGTATCCGCGCGTCCAAGCGGGCGAAGAGACGCTCGAGCGCAGCGCGAATGGCCCGACGCGCAACGCGTCGCCTCGTCCGGCGTTCAACTCCGCTGCCTGAAACGGCGACAGCCGCTCGGCTTGCGCCAAGGCATCGACCCAGACGGAATCAAATTGAGTTAGATCGCCGGCCAACCAACGCGCGCGTCGATAGACTCGCCGCACGTCGGCCGGGCTTGCCAGTTCGAGCCGGTTGAGTTGCTCGATTAGTTGTTCCGAAGGCGCCGCCCGCATGGTGTCCTTTGCTGGCGCGCTACGAGTGGAACCACGGCCTGCGACGCAGGCGTCCGTGGCGCAATGATCGATAAATCGCGCGTCCGGCCGGGAGTGCTATCAAAATCGCGTCGGCGGAACAATATCAGCCGGCGCCAGCACGCTCTTGCTACCGCGGTTTAGGCCGGTGGAACCCGCAAATTCTGTTCGCACTCGATCATCGCACGCGTCGAATGCTAGCGCGCTGCGTCGCGCGGCCGGCCCGGGTTGCGATACAGCCGGTCGATATCGGCAGGCGAGCCCGGCAGGTCGGCCGGACGTTCGTAATGCCATTCGCGGTGCGTTGGCGTCAGACGAGGATCGTGCGGCCAGGGATCGAATGGGTCGTATCCGAGCGCCGCCGTCAGCTTGCTGGTGTTCATCGACACATTGCCAGCGCGCGGCGGGATTGGGCCTGCCTCGACGCGCATGCAGCCCATCAAGTACTCCGGCGGATACCCGCCCACGCGATTGATAACCTGCGCAACTTCGAACAAAGTCATCGGCCGCGGCCCGCCGGCGTGATAGACGCCTGCCAGGCGATTGGCCAACATCGTCTCGCACAGTTCGTTCAAGCAATCCGTGTAGTGCGGCGTGCGGATCTCGTCGTAATACAACGTGGCCGGACGTTGCTTCTTGAAACGCGACGAAATCCAATCGATCGCCCCGGCGTGCCCATTGAAGCTGACCCCCATGGGCAGCGAGATCCGCAAGGCGCACGCCTCGGGCATCGTCTCCTGCAGCAGTTCCTCGGCGGCGACCATCGTCTTGCCGTAAACCGTCACCGGATCCGTGGGATCATCTTCGACGTGCCCACCATCGCCGCTGCCGGAGAAGACCAGATCGACCGAGAGATGGACCAATCGAAGTTTGCGCGGCGCGACGCAAGACAGCAGATTCCGCACGCCATCCACGTTGATCCGCCACGCCAGATCCGGATCGAGCTCGCACGCCCGCAGCGCGCAATTGCCGGCGCAGTTCAGCACGCTCTGAAAGTTATGCTCGTCGAAGAGCCGGGCAAGCCCATCGGCGTCCTCGGCATTGCAGGCAACAATGCCCGGCCCGGCGAATCGCCAGTTGTCCTTCTGACGAATCCCAATCACCTGCCCCGGATAGCGCCGCTGAAAATGTGCCAGCGCGTTGTAGCCAGCCACCCCCGCAATGCCAGTGATCAACAGCGGCAGCGGCGGCGTAGCCGCTTCGACTTGTGTGGCAGGCAAATACATGGACTAGTTGCGACTACTTGGACTACGTGGAAGTAAAAAAAAACGCGGAATTGCAAAGGCCTGACGGCGCGTGATACCGTCGCCATTCTAGACCGCCCCGACCGCTTGGCGGGCGGCGATTGGGCGCTGGTCCCACAGGCCCCAACCGAAAGACCTGATGCGACCATATTAGCAGCCGGTTGATTGTCTCAACAGGTTGCGACCTAGCCTGAAAACGCGGGCCAGAAAGCGATATAGTCGCAATTCAGTGACTCGTGATGATCTTTGCTCTCCGTCCTGCAAAGTTGCATCCAAGGCACGAGTCGTTTTCGACAGCCAGTTGGCCCGTCGCGACACGTCCCTGAGACCACCATTGCCGAACCGATCCGGCGAATGGGTCATCCCTCGCATCATCCTCACACTTCGAAGTGGCCACGAGGAGCATCCCGGGAAGCAATACCGAACGCCAGAGTCGCGCGACAGTCGCCACAGCGAGGGGCCAGTCTCCCAAGCCGCGGGCCTGCTTCGCAAGCAACCGCCGCCGAGTTAGTCGCTGAAAACCCCAGCGGCGCAAGGCCTTTTGACAAGACGCCCACACGGACCTAAAATTGGCCGTTTCCCCAGTATGGGGCGGTAGCTCAGTTGGGAGAGCGCTGCGTTCGCAATGCAGAGGTCGAGGGTTCGACTCCCTTCCGCTCCACTGCAAGAGCTTCGTCATAAGTTGTTATGACGAAGCTTTTTGCATTTATTGGCCACGGTTTTGGCCTTTCTCCAGGGTGCTCGCGCAAGCCGCCCATCTTCGCAGGAGTTAGCCCCAGTTCGCAGCAATGCGCAGGAGTTGGTGCAACACTTTTGCCACCCGTAGCCAAGGCATCTACTTAGCAGCCTGTTGATTTTCTCGACAGGCTGCGACCTCACATGGATGTGAGGACAAAATAGCGACGTAAGTCGTTATTTTGCGAGCCTCGCGAAGCTTTGCTTTGCGCCGGGCGAGGTTGAA
>Ga0105047_10008210_pt1 | contig 17430 bp, 10 predicted proteins | sample MAT04_FD_78384 | JGI IMG/M metagenome (GOLD analysis project Ga0105047, IMG submission 78384) | Freshwater microbial communities from Lake Fryxell liftoff mats and glacier meltwater in Antarctica - MAT-04 (megahit assembly) | ecosystem: Environmental > Aquatic > Freshwater > Ice > Liftoff...
GGACCTCTCATCTGTCGAGGCTCAGAGACGGCTCAAGGAACTCCGAGCGGCGGAAGATCGGACGTTGTTGTTGCTTCGATCACTCCGCAGCTTTTATGTCGCACTGGGTTCTTTTGCATTGGCGGCATTCGTGTCGTTGCTGGGAGCAGTTACAGCCTCCATCGAGTTTCCCGTGATCGTGTTGCCATTGGAATTCGGAGGTGTCGCGGCCGGGCTGATTGCCGTCGCTGCGCTGGTGTACGGATCGATGCTGTTGTTCCGCGAAACTCAAATCGCGGTTCGGGTCGTCAGCGAACGGGCAGCGAATGTGCGCGAACGATTTGGTTCTTCGCAGAACTTCAAGAACCTTTGACCGGCATGCAACATTTGAACACCTGCCGCAGCCAACAAAAAAGGCTGCCCAGTGTTACCACTGGACAGCCCGGGAGGATTGATCGAGAGATTGCTCCCAACGATCAGCAGTGACTCCCAATCCAGCCATCCGTCCACGAAGCGGACGAACCGTTGCGATTCGGGACGACTGGCTTCGTTCAGATTTTTACAGCTTTTACCGTCCGTATGATTTCCGCCGCAACCTTGTACGGGTCCGCATTGGAGGCTGGACGACGATCTTCCAGCCAGCCCTTCCAGCCATTCTGCACTGTGGCGACCGGAATTCGAATCGACGCACCGCGATCCGATACGCCGAAGCTGAATTTGTCGATCGTTTGCGTTTCGTGTTTGCCGGTCAGACGCAAATGATTATCAGCGCCATACACGGCAATATGTTCTTTAACACGAGGCGCGAATCCCTGGCAGATTTTTTCGTACGTTGCTTTGCTGCCGCAGGTTCGCAGCACCGTATTCGAAAAATTGGCGTGCATCCCTGAGCCGTTCCAGTCGGTATCACCCAGCGGTTTGCAGTGCCAGTTGATCGACAGGTTGTACTTTTCAGCAGTACGTTCCAGCAGATACCGAGCAACCCAGACTTCGTCTCCGGCGCGCTGAGCGCCTTTCGCGAAGACCTGAAACTCCCACTGGCCTGTTGCAACTTCGGCATTGATACCTTCGATATTGATGCCCGCCTGAATGCACATGTCGAGATGCTCTTCGATCAATTCACGACCGAAGGAATTCTTCGCACCAACCGAGCAGTAATAGGGGCCTTGCGGCGCAGGATAACCGCCGATTGGGAAACCGAGCGGCAAATTGGTTTCGCGGTCCCACAGGAAATACTCCTGTTCGAACCCAAACCAGAAATCGTCGTCGTCATCTTCGATCGTCGCACGACCATTGGATTCATGGACAGAGTTGTCCGGATTAAGAACTTCCGTCATGACAAGGTAAGCATCCATTCGACCCGGATCGGGGAAGATCGCTACCGGCTTGAGCAGGCAGTCCGATGAACCGCCCGGAGCTTGGTTCGTCGAGCTTCCGTCGAAGCACCACACCGGACACTCTTCAAGGGTTCCACCAAAATCCTTCACAACTTTTGTTTTGGCCCGCAGCCCTTGTGTGGGTTTGCTGCCGTCCAGCCAAATATATTCCAACTTTGCTTTCGACATGCTCTAACTATCCTCCCCCTAAAAACCTTTAGAATCGCGGAACATTGGACATTCACTGCAGTCTCATCCCGCATTTGCGAGCTGAGATTTGCTGCCCAACCTGCTCTGCTTCCCGCGATGGAAGCCGCATCCTTGCAGGAACTCACCGGGCGTCGCCTAACATTGACGACAAAAATTGACTTTGCCCGTTTCGCCCCACCAGCCGAAAGATCAGGAATCGGCTGCTGTTCTAGTGAGCAGAATTGCCCAACGAATGGGCATGTGGTGATGACTTTTCGTGATAATCACCACCGGGACACTATTACGCATTCTTTGTGCCAATTGCACGCTCATGGTGGTGGCATATTGAAAAAGGGATCTGAAAAATCCCGGCGATTGGTATCTCGAACGGCCACTGTTTAGACTCCGCAGTAGTTCTGAGTTTTCCACACAAGGCACAACTGGAAATGGTGATTCTTTATTTGTTCCTGGCGATGCTTCTGATTCTGATCAATGGATTCTTTGTCCTTGCGGAATTCGCTGCCGTCAAGATGCGACCATCCAGAATTCGTGAACTGATGGAGAACGGGGTTCGCGGTGCCGCAGCCGCGAAACATGTTCAGGACAAGCTCGACGAGTATCTGTCCGTTTGTCAGGTCGGCATCACATTCACATCGATCGGACTGGGGTTTGTCGCGGAACCGGCGCTTGTCAAGTTGATTGAGCCCATACTGATCCGCACTGGGATCTTTCCCGAAATGAGCGACGTCACATTTCTGACGACGCACGGCATCGCGACAGCACTCGGTCTGCTGCTCGCCAGTTATCTGCACACCCTTATCGGAGAACTGATTCCCAAGTCGATGGCGATTCGGCGCACAGATCGGTCATCGCTCTTGACGGCTGCACCGCTTCGGGTCGTGCGGACGCTTTTTGTCATCCCGCTTTTAGTTTTGAATGGTTCGGCAAATGTTCTGCTCAGATTGATGGGATTGGGTGGTTCAAAGCATCATGAGACGCACAGCGAGGACGAACTTCGCATTCTTCTGAATCAGTCTCAGTCCACTGGCCTGATGACGTTCCGGCGTCTGCTTTTTCTGGAAAACGTCTTCGACCTGGGAGAGCTGGTTGTGCGCGATGCGATGCGGCCACGATCGCAGGTGCGCTGCATGTCGGTTCAGAATACGTGGGAAGAAAATCTTCAGATCGCGCGTCGGTACAGATTCAGTCGCTATCCGCTGATGGATGCCGAAGGTGCAATTCCGATTGGCAGCGTCCATTTGAAAGACGTGCTGTTTTCAGGCGAACACGGAAATGATCTGAAACCCATCCTGCGACCGTTGCTGACCGTTACAGAAACAGCCTTGCTGGAATCTGTCCTCGCCGAAATGCAGAAGAAGCGTATTCACGCAGCCATCGTAAAAGATTCGAAAGGCGTCTGGACCGGTTACCTGACACTGGAAGATGTGATCGAAGAAATCGTCGGCACGATTCGTGACGAATTTGAGGATGAAGAACCGATCCATCTGTCAGACTCGCTGCTGGAAGATCGCGTCCATCTGCAGATTGAAGCCGACAGCACGATTGAAGCCGTACGCATTGCCTTGTCACGCATGAAACGCGAATCGTTGCCGGTTCCAGCCGATCAGATCATTCGCGCGGTCGAAGAGCGTGAGCGACTGATCGAAACCTATCTGGGGCGACATTTGGGAATGCCTCACGCACGTTTACCAGGACTTCAGAAAGCGATTGTGCTGGTGATTCGTTCTGAGCAGGGTATCCCGTATCGCGGAACCATCGAACGTGCTCATCTGTTGTTCGTACTGCTGACGCCGACCGGGCAACCTCGAGTGCATCAGCGACTTCAGGCCATCATCGCAACGCTGCTGGATGAAAGTGAGTTCATTCCTGAGCGCTTGCGCACTGCTCGCACACCTGCTGAAGTTGTGGATATTCTTCGCACAGGCGAACAGGCCACACTGGACTGAATTGCTTGACCCAGTGCTGGCAGCAACACTTTCGGCAAAATCTGCCGCGCGAAGTTATTCCAACTGTAGGGTCCAAAGTCGTTGAAAGTCATCAGATTTTCCTGACCATCCTCACGCTGGAGTGCCAGAGCGACGATCGAACACAACGAGGAATACTTATGCGGTCATTGATTCATCATCAGTGGTCGGATTACGGATGACTTTTAGTGCGGACGGCGAGGATGGCCGTGGAAAATACAATCAAATTTTTGCCTCGCGATGCTGTTGCGTTTCTGCGTGTAGCGGACAGCGACTCGCGATTTCCGATTCGTCCGATTTCTGAGGGCTCGTTCCTCATCGGTCACGGAACAGCCTGCAATCTCAGGCTCGGCGACCAGGAGGTTCCAGCGCTGCATTCGATTCTGCGCGTGACAAGGACATCCGCATCGATCACTCTGATGGCTGATAGTCCCGAACTCATCGTCAACGGTGAATCCGTGCCTCGTGCCGTGCTGCATGATGGCGACATGATGGAAATCGGCGACGTGCGGCTTGTATTTCGCTTCGTCACGGAACATGCAATCTCCGAAACAGCGGGTGCGTCGGAAACGGCACGCGATATTGATGAAACCCTGTTGGAATTGGAATCGCTGACAGAACTTTCGGCCACGGATCTGGTGACAGGTCTGGAAGTGGAATTTCAGTTGCTCAACGATCTCCAAACGACAAGCGCGGACACGATTGATCGGCTGCTCCATGCTGCTCGCCGCTCTGTTGACGGGGCGTTCCTGAAACTGGCCGCTCCACCACTGCGGGTCGTTGGAGTGGAAGAGCGATTTGTCGCGGCTGACCGCGAACAACTTCAGGAAATCGCCGCAAAAGTGAAACAGCAGGAATCCAGACTGAGCGATGTTTGCCACGTTTTGGAACAAATTGTTTCGCAGCAACAGATCATGACATCGGCACTTCAGAGCGTAGCCGATCGGCTGACGGAACTTCGCAGTGGGATTCATAGCGAAGCAACAACAGTGCGTCGAGCCAGTGCCTGAGGAATTGTTCAGCGAGCGATGTTCAGGCAACGTGCGACCCTGGTCCGGCCTGCGAAGTGAATTCGGGACAACTGCTGATTGACCTGAGGCGACTGGAAAAACGCCGCCCGGGGACAGTCTACTTCCTGGCGACTGCAAGTTCGCGTTCAATGGCGCTGCAGAGCGTATTGGTCGAATTGACTTCACCCTGCATCGTCGTTGTGGGGAAGATCAGTTTTGGCACTTGTCCTGAGCCCACTTTCTGATACAGGCTGACGTGACGACTGATATACTGACCGGGAATCCCGGAAGCGAGTTCAGTGGCCAGTAGTTCTTTTCCCACGAGGGTTTCCGCAAACTGTTTTGCCGCCGGAGCAGTTCGATGTCCCTCGAACATCCAGTTGTGGAACGTCTGGAATTTTGCAGGGTTCAGCCGCCACACGGCAATGGCGATCTTTGCCATTTCGCAGGCTCCCGGGTGCCCGCCGCTTGACGCTGAAGGATTGCAGGCACCTTCCAGCGGAACTGGCAACGCAAAAATCGCCAAATCATTGCCGTACTGCTTTTGAGCTCCGAGGACAGCCTGATGCGTATTGCGACAGTGCGGGCACGTGTAGTCAAACATCTCGCAGAACACGTATTTTGCATCCGTTTTGCCCAGCAATGGCCATTGCTTAACATCAAGGGTAAACCGATTTCCGGCGAATGTCAGCAATCGTCGTCCGACGCCTTTTGACGCTTCCGCAACAGGAGCCTCTTTTGACTCAGTTACCGTGGCTTCAGACGCGGTCTCGTCAACTGCGGATTTTCCTTTCGGATGCTCTTCAGCAGCCTCGGATGCGTCTGTGGCCAGTGTGGATTCGGTTGTGGCCTTCGTCGAGGTTTCTGCAACTTCTTCGTCCGCTTCTGAAAACGTTACCAGCAGATTGCCGAACTGGAAAAGTTGCGGTGGCGCAATTAGCAGCAGTGTCGAAACGACTGATGGCTGTTCATCATTCGCTTTAGCGTCCCGGGATTCCCCGGAGTCACGTGCAGCCGAATTCTCAGAAGCCGCAGGCTTCAAGTCCAAAGCCGAATCGCGCAGAACGGGCGGTTCAAGAACCTCGCCGGGCGGTGCGAATGCTTCTCCGGGCGCTTCGAACACATCGACGTCGTTTCCGCCACGGACATCAGCGGCATACTCAGCAGCAGGCGGAACGTCATCGTAATGGACCGTTTCAAATTGATCAGCTTTTGGCGTCAGACCCTGGATTCCCACCAATGCCGTCACGCCCAGTACACTGATTCCCGCAGACTTCAGCTTTAACTTCGCGGGACAAAGGGGAGACGTCAGCATCGTGCAGGCCAGGACAATCCCGCAGGTGTGGACGACCAGACAATACGGGCAGTAGTGTTTCAATACAAAAATCTGCAGTCCGATGAACCACAGTGCCGCCAACCCGGCCATGACACTGCCCAGAGTCATGCCGCTCCACACCAGATTCTGGAATGTCTTTGGGCCACTGCGGCGTGCGAAAACGAGCAGTGCGATCAGACTTGCGTACAATCCGGCTGCCGGAACGCTGACGGGAATGCCCAGAATTTTCGACCAGTGGCTTGTCAAGACATGTCCGCAATCAATGACATCACCGCCGCTGCAGCCGAAAACCTGATTCATGCTGAACGCAGTCCAGGCGAGATACACGGAAATTCCCAGCCCAGCGATGCAGATCACGCGCAGGCTCCATACAAATCGACCTGAAGGCAATTCAGCAGAGACGCAATCAAGAGCCTTGGACGTCCCCACGTCTTTAGTGCCGAAAGCGGGTTGCATTTGACTATTCCCAACGAATTGAAACCAGAACCCATGACCCAAAGTCCATCGAACGCAGACACGATGAAACAATATCCTAAGGTTCGAAGGACAACAGCTCGGCGCGACTCCCCAGTGCGGCGATACCATCAACATACCCCAGTGCTGCCTCGCAGATCACACTAAAATCCTAGCACTAACAGACTTGAAGCCAAATACCTTTTTCGATCACGACACGTTTTCCCAAAATCCCCCGATCCGCATAGAGTGCTTTTCAAGTCTCATCGTTCGAACCCGATTCTACCCGAGAATCGATTATTCTGTATGCGACTGGCACGCAGCAGAGTCACGTTCATTCCCCGGCATTTAAAGATTCTTCGTTCAAAACAGTTATCGATTCCTCGGCGAAACCGACAAATACCGAAGTTTTTCAGCAAAAGTTCGTAAAAATGACCTTTTTGGCCTCGTGACGTTTTCGGCGATCGGCAGCAAAAGTATTCGCGTTAGGCGAATCTCTGAGGACAGCCGCCCCGTTCCACTGTCCACGCAGAAGGAAGCAGATCGGCCTACGGAATCCCTCGAACGATTTCCGGGCCGATAAGTTTCGTCAGCCAGACGGGGAATTTTTGCCAAACGGCAATGACTTTGTCGAATTTTCCGCTGTTGGGACGCACGTCGCTCAGGTTGCCTTTACGAAGACAGTATTGCCAGACGGCGGGATACTCGACGGCTCCCCATTGTTGTTTGAACTTGAACGTGCCGCTGTCGTGGGAGCTACGGCCAAAGTCGAAGGCTTTCTGACCGCGCTCTACGCTGCGTTTCAGACAGTGCCAATACATCAGCATATTGCAGGCGGTATGGTTGAATTCTCGCAACGCACTTGCGCTGGGGATCAGCGTCACTTCGGGTCCGTGAAGCAGGAATCCGGATGCGATCGGCTGGCCACTTTGAATGACCGAACAGATTTCCGCCGCATCATCAAACTGCGTCAGCATTTCGCGGAAAAGCGCCTTAGAAAACGGCGGCGTGCCAAGATCCCGCATGTTGCGACAGAACACATTATAAAAAGCATCAAGCTGATCGAAATGCCCAAAGGTCACGTTTAGTGTGGTATCGGAGAGCGGTTTCCTGACCTGGCTGCGGAGCTTTGATTTCAATCCGGTCCACAGTTCATCCACAGTCGCGGGCAGTTCCAGTCGCATGTGGACTTTTTCTGTATTTGTCGAGTTCAACCGATCATGTTCCATGCGGCACTCGTGGCGAAATTCGAGATGTTTCACATTCAGTGAGTCTGCCAGTTCGATCGCGCGGGCGATCAACGGTGTGGCGATGTTCGGAGTATCGGCAAGGACTCCGCCGGTATTCAAATACGGCTGACTGACCAGAAAGCTTCCGAAGATCGGTCCGGAAATGTGCATCAGCGGCAAGACACCGACGATGTGCCCATCCTGTTCGATCCACAAAAAATACGGACGATGCCGAAGTGCATTCGCAAACACAGTCGCCCATTCATCACGCAAATGGAAACCGTCATAGCCCCAGCGCAACAGGTAGTCGTTCCAGCCAGACGGCGGAGTGGTTTCGCAGTGAAGACTGGTACTGACTGATGATTTTGTAAGTGATACTGACATTGGATGTTTCGTTTGAGGGTCACAGATTCGTCAGAATTTTCCGGCGAATTTATTTGATCTTTGCAGCAAGTTCCGGCGAGAGTCCACGATACACATCGACGACCTTCTTCATGCGATGATCAAAGCCTAAGCGTTGTTCAATTGTTTGACGACCGCTGAACGCCAGATCCGTTCGAAGTGACTTCGAACAAACAAGCCGCAGGATCGCGTCGTGCAGCGAGGATTCGCTGTCGATTGGAACGATCAGGCCATTTGCGTTGTTTTGAATCAGATTCGGAATGCCATTGCAGTTGGTCGCAACAACCGGACGTTGCGACGCCATCGCTTCCAGAACCACGTTGGGTAATCCTTCGCGCAGGCTGCTGAGTACGAACAGATCGATGGCACGATACAGTTCACGCGGGTCGGCAAGAAAGCCGCTCAGTCGCACGTGTTCCTGAAGCTTCAGTTCATGGATTTGCCGCTGCAGTTGATCACGCAAATCTCCTTCGCCGGCGATCACAAGTCCGATGGAATGCCCCGCTCGAATCAGTCGCGACACCGCATTGATCAGATGATGAAATCCTTTTTCTTCCGACAGACGTCCGGCGGCCCCAATCAGAAATCGCGGAGAATCGAATCCAAAGCGGGATCCATCGGACAGCGTCGGAGGAGCCGTACTGTAGTCTTCCAGCACGATTGCGTTGTCGATCTGGTGCAGACGGTCTGCGGGCACGGAGTTTTCGATGCACCGATCATACAGATCCTGTGAGACACAGATGATGGCTTCGTACCGCTTCATGCAGAAACGATCGATTTTGTAGTACAGCGGCGTCTTTGCCGTGAATCGCACCCAGCCGTGAGCCGTCGTCACCAGATGCATCCGATGAAATCGTCGCACCAAAAGTCCCAGAGCGTTACTCTTGTAGTCGTGTGCGTGCCAGACATTGACGTGCCGCTGGCGACAGATGCGGATGCAGTCCCGCACAACGCGCCAGTCAAGCGGACCGCGATCGTCGATGCCGATAATTTCCGCATCTGTGACGCAGGCTTTTCGTTCGAGCGTCGCGAATCCGGGATCTCCTGGAGGTCGCATGAACAGACATGCGCAGTCGATGCCGTATTTTTCCAAATAGCGCGGCGAATTCAGAATGGTTTTCTCTGGTCCGCCGCCAGTGCCGGTCACAACGCGGGTATGCAGCACAAACGGACGACCCGCAGCGATGCCAATTAATGAATCGGGATTTCGATCGGCAATCATGTCAAGTCTCCCTTCAGAATGAATTCCAGTGCATCGGCCTTGCTCGTCCAGCTTTCCTGTCGCAGGCGACTTCGCGCGGAAATCTGCGAGGAAGGCAAACCGGACGTCATTCGATCACGGACGAGTTGACTGAACTGCTCCGGCGTGTGTGCCACATCCAGGCAATCGTCCCATGCATCTGTTGACGGCAGTCGATTGACAACAACTGGTCTTCCTGTTGCCAGATACTCCTTCAGCTTAAGCGGCCGCATGGCGCGCGTGACGGGAAGATCGGCATAGGGCATGATCAGTACGTCGGCGTCATAAGCGATCCCAGGCAGCGCGGCGAGCGGCTGAGCGGGAAGTGTCTTTATGTTTGGCAGCGACAGAATCGCCGGATCGGGATCCTGCTGTGGGCCAACGAGGACAATTTTGGCATCCGGAAAATCCCGCGACAATCGCAGCAGCGTCGGGGAATCCATACGACGATCGATCACGCCCCAGAAGACGATGCGCCTTTCGACATCTGTGATATCCGGCGCAACGGGTTGCACGCGAATCTCGGCGGAACTCCAGAACTCAACATCCACACCGTGCGTCAACAGGGTTGCAGAACGCCCTTCGTTCGCGATCATCGTTTGCAGAGTTTCGCTGACAGCGACCAGTGAGTCGGCTCGGCGAATCATCGCCACATCCATCCTTCGCAGTGTTTGGCCATCAAGACCCGGCCATTGCGAAAAATCATCGACGCAGTAGTAAATCCAGCGATGCACGGCCAATGCATCAGGAAGATCGGCGGTGATCGGCAGCGTGGTCAATCCGACGACTGGCTGCGGCAGCTTTGCAATCAACGGTGCCAGTTTTCGCGACAACAGCCAGCGATTCAGGCGGCGGTCGCGGCTGCTGCCAAACCAGGGCCACATTTTCGGATTGATCACACTGAGATTCGGATGTCGCACGTTGACGGACGAATCCAGCGTTTCAGAAACCTTCGACTTCCTGCTTCCCCACTGCCACATTTTTTCTGTCACTCGACGGAATGTCTGCATATCCAGACGCGGCGCGCGAGTGCCGATAGTGTTGACCCACAGGACCGGATATCGATCCAGCAAGTTGCGAACCAGATGCTGACACGACGAAGGATGACGGCCCCAGTCATCAGAGAAGACCAGCAGCGAACCAACCGACCGTGCCGGACCTTCCGGGCCAGTGTCCGATAGTCTTTTGGATGGAGTTTGAGGACACTCAGCAATCATGAGCGGCCTCCGTTCTCTGCTGCGTTTGAAGAAACGTCCCGTCTTCCCAGACCGAACGAGAATCCGCGGTGTTTCGGCTGCAGCACTTCGCGGTAGACGTTTCGATAGCCGTTTAACATGCCGTCGAGAGAGAATTTTCCGTCAGCGCGCTTCGCGGCAACGTTCGCCATTCGTTCACGAAGTTCGGGGCGGCGATACAGTTCAATCAATGATGCGGCGAGTTGTGCATCGTCGCGCGCTGGAGCCAGAAAACCGGTGACTCCATGTTCGACAAGTTCCGGCAGTCCTCCCACTGCGGTTGCCACCACTGGGCGACGTGCAGCCATCGCTTCGATGATCGTCAGCGGAATTCCTTCGCTGATACTGGTCATCATAAATACGTCTGACGCTGCCAGCAGGTCGGCCACATCTTTGCGTGTCCCGGCCAGTGTCACACAGTCTTCGAGACCACGTGTACGAAGCGTTTGTTCAATTGCGGGCCGTTCATTGCCGTCGCCCACAAGCAACAGTCGCAGTCCAGGAATTGCTTTTCGAGCTGCATCAACAGCACGCAGCGCGGTTTGATGATCTTTTAACTCGTGCAGACGTGCGACAAGGACCGCGACGAAATCTGTCTCCGCGAAGTGGAATTCACGGCGAATGTGTTCACGCGCTCCGGTTGTTGGTTTGCTCAACGATGCCAGATCGACACCGTTGTAGATCACTTCGATGCGTTCCTGGGGCAGTCCTTCGTTGTCGATCAGGGCCTGACGAACGGCTCCTCCGCATCCAAACAGTCGATCGCAGTTTCGCAGCAGCAGCCGATTGACGATCGCTCGTTTGCGACTGGGATGATCCGGAAAATGACGCCCATGTTCTGTGAACATGACCGGACGGCGTCCGAAAAATCCGCGACTGAGCATCGACTGAAAGAACGGTGTGTACTGATGCGCGTGCAGGATTTCGGCACCTTCCTGATCCGCAAACTCACGCAGCCGTTTCGCGCAGCCGCGATCAATTCCCCGCTGGCGATTCAGAAACCTCACGGTGAATCCATCACGCTGCAGCCGCTCGCCAATTTCACCGATTTCGTCCAGCACGGCCACGACGCAGCGAAACTCATCGCTTAGCAAGCGCAGCATCTGATCGACCAACACTTCCGCCCCGCCCACGCCCAGCGCATGAATGACGTGACAGATCGTCGGACGATGATCGACCGGTGCGATGCGAAGTCGTGTTGTGGTGGCCTGGATCATAATTGTCTTCGCAGTGCCTTTAATGTTCCGATGACGCGACCGGGATTCAGAACACCGATTGCCGCTTTGAACAAACCTTTCGGAGACTTCAACATTCTTTTGATTCGTTGTTTCTGAGGCACAAACATCGTCCAGGCTCCGAAATCGTATGCCGGCCGACAGGCTGGGATGCGCGTCGGTTCGGCGGTGCGATGAAACAAATCACGCGGACCTTCTGTCATCAGAATCGACAGGCATCGTGCCGTGAGCCGCGCGTCACCGAATTCGGCCATATCTTTCCATGCAGCGTCGCTGATCGCGTTGGCTTTATGGAGCATGTCAGCGGCGTGCGTGGCATCATCTTCACACGATGCTGCGATTCGCAGGACATTGGCTTTGCGAAAATCCTGAGCGGCCCATGCCGCGGTCGGGTACTGCAATTCTTCAGGCCGATCCAGGGTGCGTCGTTCGTTCGCAGCCATCCAGCGACCATAGGTTTGCATGACGTCGCCAGAATAGGCATACATGCCGTCGAGCTGTTCCGCGTCGCATTTCGCCAGCAGATAGCGTCCGAGAGCATTCAGAAACACCGTATAGGACCAGTGCCCTTCGGCATCGAGCAAATGCAGTTCGTCAGGATTCTGCAACGGATGGACGCAGCGGCGGATGAGTTCTTCGAGCTTTGCCAGATAGTGTTTCTCACCGGTCAGCAGCCATGCGTCGAGAAGCGCGTTGATCGAATTCCCCGCACCGCGTCCTGGGCCGTGGAAATCTGCAAACACTGTCGCCGATGCCGCACCGGTCGAACCGGTGTCGAGCAGACCGAACACTGTGTTGCGTCCGTCGTCCATCGCGATCACCCAGTCGGCCAGCGACAACACAGATTCGCGAGCTTCAGGATTTCCAGTCAGGAAGTAATAGTGAAGCAGGCCGGTCGTGTAATTGTGCTCGCAGCCTGGCCCACCACCATAAGGATGCCCGGGATTTTGATTGTGCCGCGAATATGTGCGATGAGTGCTTGTACTCGCATCAACATAGTGATCGGTGTGCCAGAACAGGCCACCATTAAACGCTGCTCGATCTTCGCGGGTGTGATAGATGTCAATATCCATGACGTGTCGTGCCAGCGGTTCGAACAGATCAAACCATTTCGTGTCGCCAGTCGAAGCCCACTGCAGAATTGCTCCATCGATCATGTCGAACTGATTGTTGTAGTGCGACACGATCGTATTCGAACCTGCGTAGTGCGTCTGTTCGTGATCCGCCGGCACGTCGCCGAAATTTCTCCAGCCGTATTCGTCAATCGATTCGCGTCGAGCTTCCAGACTGAAAGATCCAGTCGTGGCATCGTGCAGATACTTCGCGAATCGCTCTGCAGCAAGATTCGTCCCTGTATCCAGTTCTGTCCCGGATCGGGATCCGTCATCACAGACAGGACGAACACTTCTCGATTTCTCTATGTCTGTGGTCAGATCTGCGGCACATGACGCTGGCGCATTTCGGTTGATGGTTCCCCATCTGAGACGGGTCGGGCTACAGGCTGCGCGACTCTGAAACCACGGCAGCACGTTGGATTCGGCGATGGATTCGGGCGATTGCTGCAAACGCGGCGGAGAATAGATCCATGCGAGTTCATCAGGATGCGATTTTTTGGAACTTGTCGAGATCCAGAACGATTTGGTCTTTTGTTCGCCACCCTGAAGTTCGTAGTTCACGGGCGGCAGTGCCGGAAACAATCCGACTTCCAGAGTTCCCATCGCCGCTGCAACGCTTCCCGGAAACTGCTGCCAGAACTCAGGCACAGCAACAGCCAAACATGAACAATCACCGTGAACCAGAAACACGGGTTCCGCGCGATTGCCGCTAAATGCGAGGTCACCCGATTGCACTTCGTATCCGCGCGCCGTGACGCTGGATGCGCCGGACGCAGTGACATGATTCGAACAATTCCAGTCCGAACCGCCGCTGCCGAATTGTTTTAAGAAGACTTCCAAAAAGCATGTTTGAAACGCCTGACTACGTTCTACTTTCCATTTTGTTACGGCGCTGGCAGGCACATCGTCGCTGCCGATCGCAATTTCCAGACTGCCGAAATGAAATGAGCCTGGGTCGCCGAGATCCCACAATCCGCCTGCATGTCTTGCCCGGCGCGTGTTCCGCAGTCGAGTTTCCACTTGCAGCAGTCCGACGGCAATCCAATGTGTCAGACGAAATTGCAGTGTAATGAACGGTTTCGACTGAATGTGAGCCGTGACGACACAAACCTGTCGAACTGGGCCGACGATTTCTTCGCGGATGTCATCGATTTCAAGAGGCAGTTCTTTTTCATCCAGATCACACAAACAAGGCATCAGTCGCACGATTTTCTCAGTGGGAACCTCGCAGGTCAGATCCCGCGTGACAATGCAGATGTCGCCACAGATCCCTTTTGTGACTGTCGCAATTCGGGTTGTTGATGAGTTGTTCGGCAGAGCATCAGTCGTGGCGAGGACTGTGAGTTCACGGTCTTTTTCATCAGCATTTGGTGCGACAAAACTCGCGAGCATCCATTTGACGCTGCCGTCGTTCCAGCGATTCCGGACTTCAAACTGCGCCACAACGGGCAAGTCAAATCCTTCGATATAACCGCTGACGGCATCGACAAGGCGACCTTTCGGCAAACACACGCCGGCCACAATCGGAACATTGCGCGCAGCAACAGATCGTGACTTCAGCATAGTCGGAATGAGGACTGACTGCCGGTCGTTGCGGAGTACTTGTGTTGTGGGACGGAGTGGCATAGAGATTTTCGGGTGTAGAATTTTCACATTTCCGGTGCGTTTCAGGAACTGGATTTCAGCGGCGCGGAATTTTCCAGAAGTCCGTCGTGCCGGGAGTTCGTCGGTGAATTCTGGCGAATTCCAATACGGCTGGCTCCGTAGTTCGCGGCGGCCCCGCGATTCGGTTTGCCCCAGGCATCCAGCCATCGAGCCAGAATCAGCAGACTCCAGATCAACTGTCCATGACGGCCACGGCCATTGCAGTGTGATTTGAAAAGCTGCCGAGCGTACGAGACGTTGATATAATTCGCAATCGCACCATTTGGATTCAGGACGTGCGTTCGAACCTGGTCACTGAGCGGGCCACGCAGCCACTGGTCAATGGGAAGTTCAAAGCCCTGCTTGCGACGGCTGACGACATCTTTCGGGAGGCGTGATTCGAACAACTGCTTGAGCATCCACTTTTTCGAACCATTGTGAATCTTGAATTCCGACGGCATCGACGCGGCCAGTTCCATCAACTGCCAGTCGATGAACGGCGGACGCACCTCCAGTCCAAATCCCATGCTGGCTCGATCGACCTTCGTCAGGAAATCATCCGGCAGCAGCACGTTCGTGTCCGCCGACAACATACCACTCAACTGATCCCGATGCCCGAAGCGGAAGGCGTCGATGATGGCTGCCTCCGGCCGATAGCCGCGCAACGATTCTCCGATATCTCGCGAAAGCAGACTGCCACGCACGGACTCTCGACACGCGGACACAGTGTTGGCATAAGCTTCTGCCGGATTCAGTGACAGGTTCTGCAAAAGTGTCTTCAACCGCAGTGGACGCGGCAACCAGTCGGCCTTTGGCCAGATCGCGGCCATAGGTTTCAGCAGCAGTGAACGCACAATAGCTGGCAAAGCGCTGCGAAGTTTCGCCTCCTGTAAATCGTGGGTGTAGCGTGAGTAGCCGCCGAACAACTCATCCCCGCCGTCGCCGGAGAGTACGACTTTGACATGCTGGGCGGCAAGACGAGAAACCGCCATTGTGGGCAGAGCCGATGCGTCGGCAAATGGTTCGTCATACAGGAATACAAGGTCGTCCAGGTCGCGAGCGGCTTCCGGAGTCACAATTTCTTCGGTGTGATGACAGCCAAAATGTTCAGCGACTTCACGGGCATAAGGAAGTTCGCTGTATTCTTCTTCGTTGAATCCGATCGAGAATGTGTGGACAGGATCTGACCGTAGTCCAGCCATCATGGCGACAACGGCGCTGCTGTCGAGTCCACCGCTCAGGAATGCTCCGACCGGAACATCTGCGATCAGGTGAGCCTTAACACTTTCGTGCAACGCCGCATCGATCTGCTGCTTCCAGTCATCGACTGACGAACGGTTTTCATGATCGAACGAAAGTTGCCAGTATCGTTTGGGTGACGTCTGAAATTCGGTCAGAGAAATTCGCAGGTGATGAGCAGCGGAAAGTTTTGAAATCCGACTAAAGATGCTGCGTTGTCCGGGAATAAAGCCGAACGTAAGATAGTCCTCAATGGCAGCCGGATCGACACTGCGATCGATATCCGGATGAGTCAGTATCGCTTTGAGTTCTGATCCGAAGACCAGTTTTTCGTAGTCGCGATAAATGAAGAGCGGTTTCTGTCCCAAATGGTCGCGTGCCAGCAGAAGTTGATGCCGCCTGGCATCCCAGATTGCGAATGCAAACATCCCGCGAAGATGGCTGCAAAGTTCAGATCCATATTCTTCGTACAAATGGACGAGGACTTCTGTGTCGGATTTGGTACGAAAAACATGGCCGCGTGCGACGAGTTTCCGACGCAATTCCTGGTAGTTGTAGATCTCACCATTGAAGACGACGTGAATGGATTCGTCTTCGTTGGACAGCGGTTGTCGTCCGCCGTCCAGATCAATGATGGCCAGCCGACGATGGACCAGTCCAGCCGACCCCGACCGAAAAATGCCCGCCCCATCCGGGCCTCGATGCGCGATCGCATTCCCCATATCGGTCAACAGCGAGGCGCTAACCGATCGACTGGAATCTGCATAGAAAACACCCGCAATACCGCACATGAGACGCCGCTGCCTTTCGGGCGAGCCATAAATAGAATTCTCCACTTTGTGAAAAGCTAGGTCATAACCTGCAACGGCGCAGCAGGAATCGCGGAAACGGTGTGCTGAAAACGGAACGTATGAACTGCCTGAGCAGCATTGTTGCGATTTCGCAACATCCAGTCGCTAATTCATGACCAGAGGATTTTCCACACCCTCGATTTCTGGCGGCGATTGACCGATGCTGTCACGCCAGTCGATTGACTGGATGACTGGAATCTCGGAGTATGCAGGCGGGTTGTGAGGCGAGATTTCATGATCGGGTGAATCGGAATGAGGGGCGTTGTACCAGGTGATTTCCGCATTCAACCTGTCATCGGTTCCGTTTTCCGGCGAATTCTCCTGATCGTCTCGTGTGTCTCGGTTGGTTGCATCCTGCTCGGCCAGAGACAATCTGTACTGAAGAGTGACCGAACCTGCGCCAAGCAGCGCCACATAGTACGGGATTTCGAGAGCCTCGAGACTGACGAACTGAGCTGCGACCATAAAAGCACAGAGCGAGGCAATGGTCATTCGAGCCGAGTCTGCGAACCATTGGTCGGGATCATTCGCTGTGCGCTTCAAAAGCAGCCAGCAACGCCAGATCGTGGTCAGGAAGAAGCCCATGTACAATGCGATGCCAGGAATTCCGAGTTCCACCGCTGTCTGCACCCAAAGACTGTGAGCTTCTTTGCCTTCCGGCCAGCCGAACTCAGCCGCATGGAGTGGCCAGTGGTCAGGTCCGCAACCGAAAACGGGATCTCGGGCCAGAAGAATTGCACAGTCACGCCATAGATCAAGTCGACTTTGAGCGGAGGCTTCTCGCACTCCTTCGTTTGTCGCGAAACTTTCCATGAAACGATCACGCACTTGCGGCCCGGCCAGCAGAACGGCCATGAGTAATCCGCCACCGAAGACCATGTAGTGCAGTGTCGTTTTGCGAATGATAAAGAA
>Ga0105047_10008211_pt1 | contig 17429 bp, 10 predicted proteins | sample MAT04_FD_78384 | JGI IMG/M metagenome (GOLD analysis project Ga0105047, IMG submission 78384) | Freshwater microbial communities from Lake Fryxell liftoff mats and glacier meltwater in Antarctica - MAT-04 (megahit assembly) | ecosystem: Environmental > Aquatic > Freshwater > Ice > Liftoff...
AAAATAACTCATCCATATTTACAGGCACCAAATCAATCCTTTCAAAAGCATTTGGAAGATGCACTAAGTTGAAGGAGAAAGTACTTGCTTGTGCAACAATATTAAGGTTTAATTGCCCTACATGCCTGTCTAAGGGTGGCGAAAGCTGGTAATCATCAATGGGAATATCAAGGGGAGAAAAAGAAAATACCCTTGCAAAAAGGCACTTATGGCCGCTAATATCAGCAGGAATGGTGTAGTTGATTCCCACTTTTGTGGTTGAATATGGATTTACCCAACCAGCAGTAACACCCATTTTTGTTGCAAAACGTGTATCGAATCCAAGCGTAGGGTTACAAAGGAAAAATTCAACATTGGCCGATGGAACGATTAAATCACCACGGTTTCGCACGTTGCAGCTAAACTGATAGGTTTTGCCAGCATCTAACAAACGGGTATAAGCATTCAAATCATTTATGGGAGCCACAGTAATATCGGGTGAAAGCCAGAATGTTATTCCAGAAAAAGGCCTTATGCCCATATCGCCATCGTATGAGCGGATATACAAAAAAGAGCTGTCAACAAAATCCTTCGGAGGTTTTCTGTCTTTTTGATCTTTCCGGAAAAGAGGCAATACCTTTTCTTTGCTAAATCGCTGATAATCTTTTCTTTTAGATTGAAGTTCAGCAACAAACTTATTTGCTTTTTCTATATTTTGAGAAGTCATGGTATTTAAAATTTAAATGATTATTGAATAAACCTTAATTGAACAATTTCATCCTGATCAGTTGGATTTGCCGGATCATCTTTTGCCCTCAGCTCTTTCGGTGAATCAGATTCTTCGATTGTTGGCGGCGTAGTTTGGTTTTCCTGGCTCCAACACATGTAAGCATAGCCTCTGTCGCCATCGAGATTAAAATCGGGTACAGCTTTTTTGCTCTTAAACCGGTTATATAAGTTTTCGGTGAGGTTCAAGGCATTTCCCAGCCTGTTTTCGGGGTTTTTTAGTTTTTTAGCCAATTCATCGCCATTGTCATTGTTCATCGCATTTGCATCATCCGACATGTTTATCAAATCATCAATAAAAACATTGTTGATGGGAATAGAACCAAAAGCATAATGGGTTGAAAATTTATCAAAATAATCAAGTGGCGCTTCTAAAACCGATTTCTTCTCCCCTCCTGTTGGCGGGTAAACCAAATGTCTTTCCTGGTTAAATATGGCTCCCATCGGGTCTGTACCGAAATTGGTAATAAACTTAAACATTGGAAGTTTGGCAATGAAATCACTTGCTTTTGCACCGGTTGGATCCGGAATAGCAGGGTTGGCAAATTGTAAAAGCCGTGGTTCGGCCAAATGCTCCTGCATAGGAAATGCCAAACCATTTAAAGCCGTTCCCAACCTAAAGTTTTGGAAAGCATTAAACACCTGCTCGTAAATTAAACAGGCGGCATAACGAATGGTGGAAGTACCCAAGGTTGCAATTGCTCCGGCAATGCCATCGGCCAAAGCAGCGGCGGCCATAACTGCGGCTATTACAAGGGCAGCAAGAATTATAAATATGCTTAGAAAACCCCAGTCGCCGGCTTCGTCAATAGCATTTTCAAGAAAGTCACCGGCATCGCCGAGGTTATCCATGGTTTTTTCCCATACTTCACGCATTTCTGCCGTAAAAGAATATGGCACAGGTAATGGAAGAACACCTGTTTCGGTAGAGTTTCTAAACCATTTATAGTAGATTTTATAGGCATTGTTTACATCTGTGGCTGTAATTTCCGGGCCATATTTTTCACCTGCGGCTTCGTTTGACCGATAAACCTTCGACAAAGTATCGGCAATAAAATTTGAAAGGTCGCCTGGAAGGTTGGTAAAAGTATCGGGTTCGGTGTCGCTAATTGTTCCGTTGAAATTAAAATTATAAAAAGCGTGCAGTTTGCTGCGGTTAAAATCTTGCCCGGTTTGTGTCAGAAAATTGAATACATCCTGATAGTTTTCGCCCGTTTTGTGCCGTTGTGCCTGCGAACGATATGGTCCGCCGGAAACAATATTTACATAAGGATGGCCAACCGTATCGGCAGCAACATGGGTTAAATAGCCCAAAGCATAAAGATGTTCGGGTTTTGAAGGATCAGAATTTTCGAGCAAAGCTTTTGCATATTTCCCCGTTTTTCGATAGTGAAGGGCATCAAACCACCACCATTCGCCATCATTTGCCCCATCACGATACGGATGGGATATCAAATCGAAAAGATTAAATTCCGAAATGTATTTTTTAATTATTTCGGTAAGTAAGGGTATCAATGCATCCAAAAGGCGGTTAATGTCTTCGAAAGTTTGCTGGAGTTCGCTTAATAAAACAGAATCCGTAATAACTTCATCCACTGCTTCGTCAAAGGCCTCCAAAGCATCAAGCACCGGTTGCGGCACTATTTTTAACAGCTCCCGTTTAAAATTTTCGATAAAATCGGTGACTTCCATATAGAATTCCACAAATTTCCCCAGGGTTGGATTCATATCCTTTGTATTAAAGAATAAAAAATCGGGTCCCTGACATCCCAAAAACAAATAGGGAAGATTTTTTGGATCGGCCAGTAATGCCTGTAGTTGTGCGTAATCTGCTGCGGACATGTTCGCTCCCAATCCTTCATTTTTACTGATGTTCGCTCTTAGCCTCCTGGCGATAAGATCGTGTAATGCTGGTCCTGGCATAATATTGATTTTTAATGATTTATAATGTTATTTAATTCATTTATATGATTTTTTATTATACTATTCTTAACTGCTTTTATTTAAAAAAGACTTCAATACACTTTTAATAAAAGCATCCGGCCGCTCCTCTCAAAATAAATTTATAAAGCGACCAATAACTTCTCTTGTACCAGATTCAATCCTTGCAGGAGTACCCATTATTCTCACACCAACATCAGGACCAGGCTGACTACCAACACTGCTTATTCCAATGTCTACCGGCGATGGTGGATTACTATCAAGATAGGCTGGTCTACTGGCTTCTACCACTGGCGATAAGATGGCATCAGAATAAGGTGTAACACTATAATTTTGAGGAATATTTATAACAGGGCTCATATCCCTTGCTGTTCTTAAATGTTCCAGTGGACCAAAATAGTCTAAAACATTATCAGTAAAACTCTGTATATCAGAAGATGTAAGCGGTCCTGCTTGGTCTCCTATATAATCGTAATAATGACCTCTCGCTGTGGCTCTGGATACTGGATCCAATTCTTCAATAACTTCTCGCTGTACATCCTGAAGAAGTTGAGCCGTGTGCGGGTCGCTAATTAATTCGCCGTATGGGACTGAAACATCTATGCCCTCGTCAAAAGCCCTTTGATAGAATCTAACTCCAATCTCAATACCTACACGATTTGAAGTAAGATCTTCATAAGAGAATGGGGTCCTTGCTAATACATCCTGAGTTCTTGAACGTTGATACTGTTCATATCTATAGAAAAAATCATTAACGATGGAAATTGCAGCCTCCTCCATAAAAATAGGATCAGTAATTTCCACAGCAGGAGTATAAGTCCTGGTTAGACCATTATTAGAGAGCGAAACAGGCCGCCCTGCCGAAAGGTCTTGTAACGCTTGAATGGTTGGTGCTATTACTAAGTGGGTTCTGTCTATCCATCCACCTCCTCTGGTAAATATGTATCTTCCAGTTGCCCCTGATCCGTTTAAAAATTGCTCAATATTTCCAATTCTTCCCTGTGGATTATCTGTAACATGAGTTCCTAACTTATCATTGTACTTTAAAGGGTTGTTACGCACAAATGAGTATAAATTCAGTCCATCTTCAATCCCTATTGGGTCACTACTTAACCACCTCCCTAACCACGGTAGATAATACCTGGCGCTGTGATACCCCAGACCAGTTTCTTCATCGCGTTCCATGCCTGTGTAGCGGTAACGTTTGGCGGCAGATTTAATATCGCTGTTTTTTGCCTGGTAAGCTGTGGTTCCAAAAGGATGGTATTCTTCGTAAGAAATAATCCTTGCAGCAGGTGTTCCATCTAACTCCATTGCGGCTGATCCAATGTGGTTATGAAGTTGGTAGCGTACCAATTGTATTTCGGTGCCATCGTCAACATTGTTGCGGGTTTCGACCATCACAAAACGATGGCCTTCGTCCATTAAACTCAGGCTAATCCGCTCGAGGCCAACATTTGAGCCGCTGTGTTTTTTATACAGTTCGTAACCGGCAAGGTAAATACGTTCTTCTTTAACAGAAGGTATACCGTCTGCAACCGATTGGTTTTCGGTTATTTTCCGGATGCGTTGCCCACTTCCATCGTACTGATAATAAGTGATGACCGGAATGTTATTATCGGTACAGCGCTGACGAATGGTAGAGATAACCTCTTCTTTAAAATTCCAACTGATGTTTTCAAGATGGGGCAACTCTTCCAAATAACCATGTTTTAAATGATAGTTGTAGTTGGTATAATTTGCAGGATTTCCATTATCTCCAATAGAGGTGGTTTTCAGTCGGTTATTACCGGTCTCATACTCATAATTCCTTGTCCAGTTACCTCCAGCAGCGAGATGTTTCATTTCCATTATATTACCCACTGCATCATATTGGTATCTCTGTGTATAATTTCGGGCTGCCATTGGGTCGCCTGTTTTTACCTGTTGAAAATATGCCTTGTCGTTCCAGTTATCGCAGTTACCAAAAGCAAGTGCCGCATTGTTTTCCCTGCCCGTAGCCTCAATTAATCGGTAAAGTGCATCGTAAGTATAAGCGGATATGCCAACAATTTTTTGGTTGTCGAAAAACTGAACCGGAATATTTTTGTCTTCGATGTGGGTGATGTTGCCAACCGGATCGTAGGTATAATACCAATCCTGAAGTGGATCGCCATTTTGTCTTTTGCTTTCCAGTCTTTTCAGCCGGAAGGTTTCTTTATCGTAATAAAATTTAGTGTTAACATCGTTGCCATAAATAATTTTCTCACGTTGCCCTTTTTCATTGTAATCAATGTTTTTGATATAAGCAGTGGGAAGTACTGTCCCTGGATGTAAAACTGTTTCTCCATCAAAAAAACCCGCTTCGTTGTAAGAAGGTGTAATGATACTGCCGTCCGGAGAAACTTGACGGGTTATCCTTCCCAGTGCATCAGTTTCTGAGGTAAAAGTAAATCCTGCACCGGGTTCTAAGTCAATAAGCAAATTAGCATCTGTCCAATTGGCAACCTCTTTGTACTTCCTAAATAGTTTTCGGGTAGTTGAAACGGGATTTCCTTTAAAATCATAATTTGGAATATCAACTAAACCGCCCGTATCGAAATGCTGCACAACCTGCCCAAGAACATTTCGGGCCTGCAACGTTGCTTCATTTCCCCGATTTGCAGTTAATAAACTTTCGCCATAAAATACCCTGTCGAAAATATGGTCAATGGGTGTAATTCCGTCACCTTCCAAAACAATTCCAAGCGTTGGCCTTTGAAGGATATCATAAAAATAGCGGAACTCGTGGTTACGTTCGTCCCAGGTACGTAATGGTTTGCCTAAAAGGTTTGTGAGCAACCAACGCTGCCCGGCATCCATGCTGTTTTGATAGACCTGATTTCCAAGCATATCATATTTATATTGCATTACCGTATTGCCTTTGTTGCCATTTTCAGCAAGTTCCCGTGCATCAGTTACACTTCGAAGGTTACCTTCGGTGTCGAGTTTAAGTTTTGTGCGGTAAAATTCATCGGCATTTGTTGTATTATTTTTATTGTGTTCGATGGATAACACAACCCTTCCGAGCGTATCAAAATGAAGTACCGTGGGGGTTTCTGAATGTTTTGCAGCTTTTGCAGCAGCTTGTTGTTCTTTTACGTCGCTTATAAAATCAGTTCGTAAATTGTCTGTTCGTTTTAGATACCAAACACTTTCAGTTACAGTGTCATTGGCATCATAAACAGTTTGTTTCCACGAATCAAATTCCACTTTCGAAAAAGTCCCATCGGGCATTTCAGTTTTTATCAAACGACCGGCTGCATCATAATACATCACTGGAGTAACACCTGTTTCTACCAATTCTTTAAAATCTTCATATTGAAACGATACTGAAAAATAGGGTTCGTATTGTTTTACAGCATTTCCTTTGTTGTTTTTTACTGTTCTTCCATTTCCTATCCAGCGAAGTTGTTTGGGATTAAGGGTCGAAGTATCTGATTCGGAAATTGTAATCGTGTTATCAGGATTAACCCTTAACTTTTTAGCAAGTCCGGGCTCTGCCTGAACTTTTTTCATTACCACTTCGCCAATGCCATTGGAATATTCAAAACTGATTTGAACAGGCGAATCTGCAAGTTGCTGAAAATGTTTTTCACGCGTTATAGCAGCGACCACCGCAGGTCTGCCAGAGGTGGTGTAAGCTTCAAAGTCATAGACAAATCTTGAAGAGGCATGGTTCAATAAATTCTTTCCTATAGCACTTAGTTGCGCCGAATCGGGTGCTTGAAAAAAACTATTGATTAATGAAATTTCGGCATTATCAATAAATTCATTAAAGCCTGCCAGGTCATCCGCTTCATCCCCTTTACCCATTATCGCCACGGCTTTTACCAAACCCAATTCATCACTAATGGCTTCTGAAAAATTTCCATTAATATCCTTCATTCTTTTGGGCGCCAGGGTTTTGAAATTAAAACTAACTACGCCTGATTTGTTGCCCAACGCATCTTCTATTTCTTCAATAAAAAAGAAATAATTACTATAGTGTTTCACTTTGGTTACTGCTCCATAAGGGTCGGTATAGGAAATGGGAACATAAAAGCGGTTTTGCGCATGAGTTTGATTTTCTGCATCTGTTTTAAATTGCGAAGTCCCCGACCGAATCCACCAATTATTATCGCCTTCGCTATTAGCAAACCTGCCTTCTGTTAACAAAGCATCATTCCCTTTATCGCCAAAAATATCCACAAGCAATTCAGGGGTAAATGCCAACTGATAATTTTCAAATGGTAGGGCCAGCGATTCCAACTGATGTAATGGCAAAGCGCCGGTAAGTACATTGCTGTAAAAAGTAGAATGAATGTGTTCTATCAATCTCTTTTGTGCTTTTCCGGCAGTAGTTTTATCTGTTTCGTGATAAAAAGCAGTTTCCGAATTTATATCTGAAAGAATATTGTTGAAATCATTTGGGGAATAAAATGTCCCTGTTTTCGTTACACCTTTTAATTCAAAAGTTTTCACTTCTGAAGGCAAACGTAAACGGTAAGCATCATTTGTAATTACATCGTTGGTGAACTGATTTTGTGTATAAACGATGACCAATTTATTCTGCTCTTGTTGCGTTTCTGTTGGAAGTAAAACATCAGCAATTAATCTTGGATAAACTACCGCTGCAGATTCCAGAATATTGCCATATTCATCCAACTTGATATTCAAGTTATGAGATATTCTTGGATCTTCGGGATTTCGCTCAAAGCTGTACGTTATGGCTTCGCTTTCTTTTACAACAAAAACTGCGTGTTTATTTTTTCCCCTAGGTTGAAGCAATTCAATGATACAATTTTGTGTGGCTACTGAAAAAGGAGTAAGTTCCTTTTTACGCGCTTCATTTGTGTTTCCAAATTTTACCGCATCTTTTGCAAAAGTCTCAGAACGAATACCCATTCCTTTACAAGCCCGAAATGCTTCCTGCCATTCCTGTGCGGAAAGACGTTCAAGGATGGTAACGTCGATTCCTGGAGCAGCTACCAGTCTTGCATCCGGAAGTGCTATTTCATGATGGGTTGCAGCAAAACCCATACGTTGCATCTCTTCATACCAATAATCTTTGGCAAACTGATTCAGAATTTTATCTTTTTGTAAAAATGCACCAGTATGAACCCATGATTTTGAATTAACCGGTTCCTGATGAAGGTCCTCTTCAACAATGTTTGTTGCGTTACCTTTTTTCCAATGTTCAAAAGTTTCGGTATCAATTTGTTCCACCATTCCAAAACCCCGAAATTCCCTTTCGGGATGATCGTAATAACCATGATGGTATTTATACTCGCTGACAGATTTGTATCCCGAAATTTTATCCTCAGTAGTTGTTTTTGAAACGCAATGAACAGGAAAATGTAATTTCGTTACCCAGGGATTGCCCTTTAGTTTATCTTCAATATAAAACTTTGTGGAAGGGGTGTATTCCAGCGAAACCTCTTTCCCCATATTATTTTTGGAAGAAACCAAAATATGAGGTTTCTTAGAGTTCATTAAATCGATATATTTTAAGGGAGTATTAGCATCTTTTGAAAGTGGACTTGACCAAACAATACAGGCAACACCATTTCCCAATAAATCAACCATCGAAATCTTTGAAAACGATTGAATTTCAGGAAATTCATCGATTACAAATGGAGTTTTGCTAAAGCTGTTTCCAGATTGGTTTTTCCAACATGAAAAATTATTTTTGCCGAGATATACAATATCCGTCGTCCCTGAGCCATCAATATCTGCTAACCGTAAATAAGCCGGATTGTACAATTCCGGATGATCAAAAACAGGGGAATTGTCCATGGTTACTTTCGGCCCAAATACTCCATATCCTACATTTGGCCAGTAACAAACAGCTCCATTTTTTATTCGGACAATGTCAGTCATTCCATCACCTGACATATCAGCGAGAAAGATGGAATGGGTAGAATCTGCAAAAACAATATGAGGACCTGCCTCTTCGTCAACAGGTTTAAACGATTTTTGAGCTGCCGAAAATCCATTTCTCCCAACCGAAGGATACCAAGTAAAAGCCTTTTCTTCAGAAATTACGACTTCAGGTAAGCCATCGCCATTCAAATCCAGCATTCTTGTATTGGGATCTCCAAAATCTACAACAGGTAGTGTTTTAAAAGATTTAAAACCTTCCCATTCATTCTCGTCATCCAGTTCAAAATATCCTTTTGGTTCGGTGTTATATGATACTAACTGTTTGCCACCATCAGCATCTAAATCAGCTAATTGCAACACTCCTCCAAGTCCTGCGAAAGAAGGTTTCGGAGAAACTAATTTCGCTTGTTCGAAATTTCCATCACCCATATTGTGCTTGTAATACCAACCACCGGCTTGTTCGCTTAATAGTCCGGACAATCCTTCGCCAAATAAATCGGTAAACTGATATTGCTGATCATCAAAACCAACCGGAGCATGAACAAGAGCATCGGCAGAGATTGATTTTACTTCGCTGTTCCAAACCTGTTTTTGATATTCAAATTCTAATGAAGGAAGTTTTTTTGATGAATAAGTTCCATCCGGTTTTTTGAAATACCCACGGGAAGTGATTGTTTTTAAGAAAGTAAATTCCTGTACGGAAGATGTATCGTATTCAAAATCAACTGACTTAACTAATCCTTCATATTCATTCGCACCGGAAAAATGATGAAAGAGCATCACTCTTTTGCAAAGTCTTGAGGTCCTGATTTCAAAACCTGGTTTGTAATCTGAAAAAGCATCAGGTCTGAAATCCCAATCTTTTATTTTATCGAAAGATGAATTTTGATTGTATTCCCCATAATCAAAATGAGTTGAAAACAAGTAATCCGTTTCGGGCGGAAATGCATCACCAAAATTTTTATAGGGAGTTTTGTTTCCATAAACTATTTTATCGGGATACAAATTTGTGTAGGTAAGCAAATTTCCCGAAATGCGGTTTCGATTATGCACAAGGGAATTGTCAAAACCAGCCGCATCTTCCGGTTTATAAATATAATGTGAGCAATTCCCTTTGTCATCGAAAACAAATTCGGGTAGCCATTCAAAAATTTGATTGTTGTTTTTTGGATTTGAAATCACGGAATTTACGCTCCAGCCAAAAAGAGTTGTTACATTGTCTTTGGTAGTTAATCGCCATTTTATTGTGCCGGTTGATTTTTCCGTCCAGCGTTCAATACGGGCAAAAAGACCTTCAATTCGCGGTTTATAACATCTGATTTTAAATAATCCATTTAGAGAATCCTTTTCTTTTATACTGTAATCCCCTTCAAAATCTACGAGAAAACTTCCATCTACGTTCTTTTCAAATTCAGGAACCAAATCTTCTGCATCCGAAAATAAATAGGTATCCGATTCTTCAGCATCCATATATTGAGGAAGCGCTTTATCGGTTTTGCGCTTAATTGAAGGCAAACTAAGATTCCATCCCAAACCAAAAATGCCATTGCCAGAGCCTGAATTATACGAAAGGCTGAGTGAAGGGGATGCCCCTCTTGCAGGTGAAAAAGGAAGAGGTATTGAAAATGAAGAAGTCCCATTGACTGCATTTACAGAGAATTTTTCATCAATGCCTTTTATTGCTCCACCACCTTTTGGCAAAGAAATAGAAGGAACCTCAATCGCATTGGATTTGGTTTTTCCTCCATCTGTTTTAAGGAATTGGGAGGTGGATGTTTTATTTTCTGTTTCGTTAATCATTAGTACAGTGTCATTTTGTTGGAGATATGTGTAAACAATAATAGACAAAGGATTCTATTGAAAATTACTTGTCTTATTTTTTTTATTGAATTATTGTAAAGTAAGATTTGGCGATTAAATTGGCGAGAATCTGTATAAACAGTAGTAGATATAATTTTATCTTTAGTACAACTACACGAATTCATAGGAGATACTTTACCAGTAATTTTTATGACACATCTTACTTTCGCTGGTGATATTATAGTGATAATAAATGAATGTTGATACTCATTTATAATTGGTGTTTTTTTTCTGGTTCTACCTGAAAACTGAACTTTTTGATTAATTTCAGACATAACAGGTGAAATAATGGTTTCAATCAGGAAAAGTTACAAACATTGAATTAAATATCAAAATAGTTTTATATATTTTTTTGTTGTAAGAGAAAAAATAGTTTCATTTGGTTAGTTGAAGTGCATCATTTTATTTGAAATAAAGCAGAATCAAGCGTGAGAGCAGTTCTTACTTGTAGGGTATTGTTTGTATGCCTTGAAGTCCAAAAATGAGTGCATCGAGTGCATTCATTCCCCTTTTTTTTTTGAGTGGTACGACAAAAAAAAAGGCCGAAGCCTTAATTTTAAGTTGTCATGTTCCGTTTAAATTCTTGCCATTCCCAATCAACCTGTTCGTCACTTGCTGTTTCTAAATAGTTATCACCATAGATGTCATTAATGAAATTCTCAAATGCATCCCATGCGTTCATTACCAGTGTATCGATTTTTGCTTTCATAATTCGTTGTTTTAAAAATTATGTCAGTTTTAGCAGATAGTGAACTGAAAAAACAGCAAGAAACATGGAATAACGGACTGAGGAACGAGGGAGTATATGCCGTGAAAGTTCTTGTGTTCGCAAAGCGTGCGGAGTTTACGGAGCATTTTAAGAAGACTATCTTTCTTTGATGTAATTATTAAAAGCAACTTTTGAATTATGGAATTCCCGCAAAAATCGGTGCACCGGTAATGGGCTTTGCATGGGATATCCGTTTGGGGATTTTGTTAAATGACATTGTAATGGTGTTCTATTTAGGAACTGCTTAGTGCGAGCTGTTTGATTGGAATGGTTTAGAATTTCCGGGTTTATGGCAACGTTGGGAAATTAAGGTTTTGGCTTATTTTCAGGGAGTGGTTGTTTGTTTGATGACAACAGATTAAAAAAACAATACTTCACATCAGTACCCTGGTCCGGTTTTCATAATATCTGCCAATCAGGACTTCTTTATAAAAAATGGAAAAATGATGGGCTGTTTTCAGCCCCGTATATAAGTTGAATTTAGTTTTAACACACTTTAAGGTAAATTTACCGCACGGAATAGGAATATTTTCCTATCTTTGATAAAAATGAGTTTATGGCAACTTTAGAAAAAATAGCAAGAAGAGAAAACATTGCTGAAATCCCTGAAATCGGCAATTTCACAAAGATTCTTTTCTTTATCAGAAAGAACAATGTGAATTGGGATTATTTCAACTATTTTAAAGAAATAACAACTTTAAATGATGAAATAGTTTCCAGCTGGTTAAACATTAATTCAAAAACATTGAGAGCTTACAGAAAGCCTGAAAGCATATCAAAAGACAATATAAAAGAACATCTGGTATTATTAATTTCTCTGTATGAACACGGAATAGATGTCTTTGAAACCAAAGAGAACTTTGATAAATGGTTGCTTAAGGGAAATTTCTTGCTGGATAATAAACCTCCTGAAGATTTTTTAGATACGATAACAGGCATCAAATTTATTGACGACAGGTTAACTGCTATCGAATATGGGGATAATGTTTAAGTTATGGAAGTTTTTAAAATCTGCAGAGAAAAATATTCCCATTCTTTAAATGCTTCCGGAGCATCAAACAGATGGAACAAGAAAGATGAATTTGTAATTTATACCGGCAGCAGCAGATCTTTGTCAACGTTAGAAATGGTTGCCCACAGGTCTTACATAAATATTTCCAGTCAATATAAATTATTGATAATTTCAATCACAGATGAGTCATTAATCAAGGAAATGAATATCAACGATTTGCCGGAGAACTGGAAATCAATTGAGGCATACGTTGAACTTCAGGAAATTGGCTCTCAATGGTATCATTCAAATGAATCATTGGTATTAAAAGTTCCATCATCAATCATTCAGCAAGAATACAATTATATAATAAATACCAAACATCCAATGTTTGCAACCCACATCATTTTACAAGATGTTGATGATTTTGCATGGGATGCCAGATTACTGTAACAAATTGGATGATAGTTACCCTAAGTATTATAAATTGGTAACGCTCATTTTATTTCCGGTTTAAAAGTGATTTTGCTTGTTTCAGGTACATGGCATTGTGTTCTTTGAATTCATTCCAATCCACAGTATCCCATTTATAATTAAAATCCTGTTTAATGTGCAGTACTGCTTCTGCCCAAATCTGGTCCACATCCACTTTGATACTGTAATCGCGGTTAATGGATTGCAGTTCCAGGATAAGCCACCGGCGGTAAGTCATATTTGGTGTAAGGAATCCGCCTTTTTCGGGTGTGCGGTTGGAAGTAAAACAGGCGCTGGCGATTAAGTTACTAGTAATGACAAGGGAAGAAGTAAAAAAAATATTGGAAGAAGATGGACATCAGCTAAACGAGTTGGCTGACAAGCTGAACATATCTCCGCAAAATTTTAACAATTGGCTTGGCGTTCAGGACATTAAGACGGGAATCCTGGAAAAAATTGCCTTAGCCATCGATAAAAATATTTACTATTTCATTGATAAACAGTCGTTAAAAGCACAGGAACGGGATGAGTTCCCGGATGGGGCAATCCGGTATTATGACATTGATGCATCAGCCGGTTCAGTGGAAATGTTTGATCCAGGAAAGGGGATTAAATTCAAGAAAATAATAATACCTGGTTATGGGGATTGTGATTTCGCATTGAATGTTTGGGGCGACAGCATGAATCCAGTCCTTCGCTATGGTGAAATCATTATTTGCAAAGAATGGAAAGAAAGTTTTGTTGAGTTTGGTTACATCTACTTGATTATTACCACCGAAAACCACCGGATGATTAAATACATTCAACCCGGGAGTGACAGCAGCAAAATAAATTGTGTCAGCGAGAATGGCTTTTTCCAGCCTTTTGAAATTGACAAGGATGACATCCTGAAACTATATCTCGTAAAGGGGCATATCAACAGAAGAGCAATTTAAGTTGATAAAATCGATCACTTTCCTGTTGGATTCATAAATTATTGAATAGTCATATTTAATATACATATCTGTCACTTTGTTGTCGGTATCTTCATGTCCCAGACAGAGGGTTCAACTTTCGTAAAACCCTCTAAACTCATTGATATTCAGCTTCTTAATTTGTACCCCGGACGGGACTCGAACCCATGACCTACTGCTTAGAAGGCAGTTGCTCTATCCAACTGAGCTACCGAGGCATCCTTATTTTTTGCGGGTGCAAAGATAGGATTCAAATCACAAAAAACAAATATCTATTTTCGAAACTCAATTCTTTCCAACTAAATTGTTCAGTTGGACTTTGAACTTTGAACTTTGAACTTTGAACTTTCTACAGCAAGTGTATCCCGTTCACTTTGCATTTTCCGATCATTTCATCAGGCCAAATACTCGATTGGATTTCGCCAATGTGTGCTTTACGCAAAAAATACATGCACAAGCGAGATTGCCCAATTCCACCGCCAACCGTAAGCGGAAATTCATCGTTCAACAACATTTTGTGCCACATCAGATTTTTGCGTTCTTCCTGTCCACGGATTTTCAATTGGTCGATCAATGCCTGTTTATCGACCCTGATCCCCATAGAAGAAACTTCAAATGAACGTTTCAAAACGTTGTTCCACAATATAATATCGCCGTTTAAACCTTTGAATCCATTTACTGTTGGTGTGCTCCAATCGTCATAATCGGGTGCGCGACCGTCGTGGATTTTGCCATTTGACATTTGCCCACCAATACCAATCACGAAAATTGCACCGTATTTTTTAGAGGCTTCGTTTTCACGCTCAAATGGTGTAAGATCAGGATATTTTGCGGCAAGTTCTTCTGCATGTAGAAAAGTGATTTCTTCGGGCAGTTCAGGTAGAATATCGAGATAATTTTCAGAAACATGGAACTCCGTGCGCACCAATGCTGCATAAATTTTACGGACAACATATTTTAAAAAATCGAGGTTGCGATCTTCGTTTGTAATTACGCGTTCCCAGTCCCACTGATCAACGTAGAGCGAGTGCATATTTGTCAATTCTTCATCGGGCCGGATGGCGTTCATGTCAGTATAAATACCAAAACCTTCCTTGATTTTAAGATCGGCCAAAGCCATCCTTTTCCACTTGGCAAGCGATTGCACTATTTCTGCCACATCTTCATTCAAATCTTTCATGGGGAACGAAACCGGGCGCTCAATTCCGTTTAAATCGTCGTTAACACCCGTTCCTTTTTTCACAAAAAGAGGTGCAGTTACACGCCTTAAACGCAATTCGGAGGATAAGTTGAGTTGAAAAAAATCTTTTATCTGCTTGATAGCCTGTTCGGTCTGATAAACATCGAGAACCGATTTGTAGTTTTTTGGAATAAATAAATTCATAAAATGTTAATTAATTTCTGTAAAACAAAAGTATTATTCTGCTTACAAATTAAAAGAAATCCTACGATTATTGTTTTATAGTGGCACAATTTAATTCGACTGCATGGAAAATAATAAAAAGAGACTGTACAATCTTATATTTGCCGGTAGCTTTTTTTGCAAAACCTGATGATAGCGAAATTCGATAAAAACATATCCCGGCTTTACCTGATCAAAATATCGAAATGGTTTAACCTCGTTATGCCAGTGGTTGTTCTGTTTTACCAGGACAATGGCATGGGTATGCAGGAAATATTTACCTTGAAAGCCATTTATTCGGTCGCGATTGTTGGTATGGAAGTCCCTTCGGGTTGGATGGCCGATGTTTGGGGCCGCAAAAAAACTTTATTTGCGGGAAGTATTTTGGGAGCAGCAGGATTTCTGATTTACAGCTTCTCTTTTGGTTTTTGGGCGTTTGCAGTAGCCGAAATCGTGTTGGGAATTGGTCATGCCTGTGTATCGGGTGCCGATTCGGCAATGCTATACGATAGTTTGAAAGCATCAGGAAAAACAGACCGATACACAAGGAATGAAGGCAGGATTACTTCAGCGGGAAATTTTGCTGAAGCTTTTGCAGGAGTTTTGGGTGGGCTACTTGCCACAATCAGTTTGCGCACCCCTTTTTATTTCCAGTTCGTGGTGGCGGCAATTGCAATACCCGCTGCATTTACGCTGGTTGAACCAAAAATCCATACTATTGAGCACATTCATTCGCTCAAAAAAATTATCAGAAATATCAGAAGCACTTTGACGCACAACCACAATTTGCGTATTTCTATTTTGCTATCGGCAATTACTGGGACCGCCACACTCACCTTTGCCTGGCTTGTTCAACCCTACTTTTTAGCGATTGGTTTGCCTGTTGAAATGTATGGCATATTCTGGACGGCTTTGAATTTAACTGTTGGCGTTTCGTCCGTTTTTGCCCACCGGGTTGAGATTTTTCTGGGGAAAACTTATTCGCTTTATGCTATTATTTTATTGATTTCACTTGGGTATTTTCTTTCAGGAATTATGATTTCAATGTGGGGAATTGCATTTTTATTCTTGTTTTATTTAATCCGCGGGATTGCAAGTCCAATCTTGAAAAACTACATCAATCAATACGCACAAAGCGAAACACGGGCTACAATCCTTTCTGTCAGGGATTTTATCATCCGTATTATTTTTGCAGTAATTGGCCCTCTTCTCGGTTGGATGACGGATAATATCAACCTTGAAAGCGCATTTATTTTGGCTGGGGGAATTTATTTGGTTTCGGCAGTGATTGTCGTAATGCCGTGGGTGAAAAGTGGAACATCAAAATATTAGTTAGATATCTTCCAAGGTGGATTCAGCAAATGGCCATGTTTTGTCATTATGGCTTGCAATTGTATTTGTTGGTTTTCAAATGCTTTCATCATCCAATCAACATGTTCGATATTTTTTGCGGATTCAAGTGCTGTCTTGTATTCTTCCATTTCACCCAAAGCATAATGACATTCAGCTTTATTCACCTGAATCCAGAACATTTCGTGCATGTCATTTTCACCTTTGTAATCGGCGAGATTGTTTACATTATTAGTTTCTGTTAATGTGGTAATCCTGTTTTTTCGATCCATTATTTCATTCCAGTCTTTTTCGCACATTTTAAGCACTTGTCGCCTGATTCGGCTTGCAAAAACCATATCGGCTATTTTATCTTCCTGGGTGTATTGCGCATAAGTATCAACCCTTTTGTTAAACAAAAATGCAAGGCTTAACCCGTGGTAGCGGTTATGTAACAGAAAATATCCCCGTTCATAAAACTCGACTGCATTTGCCAAATGTTGAACACCTTGCCCCTTTTCAAAAAGTTCTTTTTCAATCCTGCCTGCAAGCGACACAGTTTCAGTATCGTTAGTACGTTCGATATCTAATGCAGATAACTGTTGGATTGCATTTTTTAAAGCTGTTATATCATCGGGCAATTTTGCTTTATAAGTTGAAAATGCAATCCTTTGAACCAAATACGGATCATTATCACCGGGCATCAAAGCCAAAGCAGCTTGAAAAAATGTTTTTGCATTTGCGTAATTTCTTACGTGCAAAGCTTCCTCTCCCTGATCAATAAGGAAACCAAAGGTTGGGTTATCGCTAACTGGTTTTATATTAGTATCTTCTTCATCATCGCCAAAATCATTTTCTCCAACTATGTCGCGTTTTGTTTCATCATTCGATTTATTTGAAACTGTAATTTTTGCCGATGAATGAATTTGGAAAAGTGGAGGTGTTAGCTCTTGAAGATTGGAATAAATTGGACTATCTGATACTTCACCGTTCAAAACAACATCAATTGTATCCCCAAGTAACTTTTGGAAACGTAAAACTTCTTCGTAACCAATGGCTTCT